>Ga0123336_10001134_pt1 | contig 25051 bp, 20 predicted proteins | sample SSSSmetaG_FD_96466 | JGI IMG/M metagenome (GOLD analysis project Ga0123336, IMG submission 96466) | Glacier valley bacterial and archeal communities from Borup Fiord, Nunavut, Canada, to study Microbial Dark Matter (Phase II) - ​SSSS metaG | ecosystem: Environmental > Aquatic > Freshwater > Ice... | reverse complement strand
AGCGAGCTGATTGTCGCTGAGTGCTTCAAGTCTTTCAATCAGGCTGTTGGCGATGTGACCCATGGAACCCCTCTGTGCCGATTCTAGAGGATTGGCTATCAGCTCTTCTTGAGTTTCGTGGGGATTTTGTGCGATGGAAGAGACTCGCTGAGAATTACCAAAATGAAGAACCCCATGGTCGAGCGATGAAGCAGCGCGAACATGGGGCACCCGGGTTCGTTTCTTACTTGGTGGGATAGGATGGGTTTTGTAGCGAGCAGCAAGCGTCCGCACGGCCGCAGAGGCATTTGCTGTCGGCGGCGGCGGTGGGGGAGCGTTCCGCGTAGAGCTTCTGCGCGGCGATGAGGCCGTCGCCGAACTGGATCGCTTTGCCATTAACGCTGGCCGTGGGGATGGACTTCAGGACCACCTGTTCGAGCGCGCCGATGAAGGCGATGGTGTCCATGTAGTCGAAGAAGCCGAGATGGGCGATGCGGAAGATCTGGCCCTTCATCTCACCCTGGCCGTTGGTGATGACGGCGGCGAATCGGGCTTTGAGCTCCTTGACGATGAGGCCGGAGTCCACGCCCGCCGGGGGCAGGACGGCGGTGGCCGCGGCGGAGGGGCAGTCCGGCGCGAAGAGCGTCATGCCGAGAGCCTGGACGGCGGCGCGGGTCATGGCGGCGATGGTCTCGGCGTTCTCAACCAGCTTCTTGCGGCCTTCCGCGAGCGAGCCTGCGGGGTTCTCCGCGGTGGCGGCCTGGCCGGCGATGTAGTCCAGCGCAGCGCCCAGTGCGGCGATCAGGGCTACGGCCGGCGTGTAGGCGGACTCCCCGTTCTTGGCGTTCTTGCGCTCCTTGCGGAGGTCGAAGTAGTAGCGCGGGTTGTAGCTGGCCTCCATGCGGTCCCAGGCCTTGTCGGAGAGGGAGATGAAGCTGAGGCCGGGGGGAATCATGAAGGACTTCTGCGAGCCGCCGATGAGGACGTCGACGCCCCAGGCGTCCATGTCGATGTGGGTGGTGCCGAGGCCGGTGATGGCGTCGACGACGAGTAGCGCTTCCGAGCCGTTGTCTTTAAGCAGCTGCGCGACGGCAGGGACGCAGTGGCGGACGCCGGTGCTGGTCTCGGAGGCCTGCATGAAGACGGCGCGGGTCTCGAGCTTGAGCACGGCAGCGACCTCGTCGATGGAGAAGGTGTGGCCGTACGGGGCGGAGACGATGTCGACCTGGCAGCCGAAGGCCTTGGCGATGCCGGACCAGCGCTCGCCAAATTTGCCAGCGGTCAGGACCAGCACACGGTCACCCGGGGAGGTCAGGTTGGAGACGGCGGCCTCCATGGCGCCGGTGCCGGAGCTGGAGAGGATAAGGACGTCATTTTTGGTGCCGAAGAAGTCTTTCAGCTGGGCGAGCACGCGGGTGTAGAGCGAGCGAAACTCCGCGGTGCGGTGATGAATGTCGGCGGCTGCCATGGCGAACTGGGCGGCGGGGAGCAGTGGGGTAGGACCAGGAGTAAAGAGGCGGACTTTACGGATCATGCCTTTATTGTAGCGGGGCCGGGCCAGGGCCTAACACGGAGGGCACGGACGGGCACGGATCAAGACGGATAAGAGCACAGGACGCGGCTGGAATGAGGGCGGTAAGTGGGTGAGCGGAGTTGTTTCTATAATGGAATGGACTGTGAGGGTGTGATGAGTATTGGAGCGCAGATTCAGACGGACATTATTGTGGCGATGAAGGCGAAGGACGAGCACAGGTTGACGACGCTGCGGATGGTGAAGAGCGCGTTGAAAAACAAGGAAATCGATAAGCGCGAGGCCCTGACGGACGCGGAGGAGACGCAGATTCTGACGACGCTGATTAAGCAGCGGAAGGAGTCCGTGGAGTTTTTTACCAAGGGTGGACGGACGGAGCTGGCGGAGAAAGAGCAGCTCGAAATCGCCATGATTGAAGGCTACCTGCCACAGGCGGCGAGCGAGGAGAAGGTCCGCGAGGTGGTGGGCCACGCGCTGCATGAACTGGCGACCAGCTCCGGGCAGAAGCTGGGACCGAAAGACATGGGAACCGCGATGAAGGTGGTGCAGCAGCGCATCCTGGCGAGTGGCTTGCGGGCAGATGGGAAGCTGGTGAGTGAGCTGGTCAAAGCTGAGTTGAACAAGTAGAGAGGCTTAACACGGATTGCACGGACGGGCACGGATAAAGGCAGATGCGGATAGAAACAGGCAACGGCAGGCGCAACCGCAATTGCAATCGCAAGGCCTCTATTCGCGGATGATTTTTACGAAGAGGCCGTCGGGTAGAGATTTGTTGCCCAGGATGTGGATGACGCCGTCCTTGGTGAAGCCTCGCAGCATGGTGTCTTGTGTCGGGGCGGCGGGGCTGGGGTAGGGATTGGGTGGAGTCTGGGCTTTGGTGGGGTAAGGAGCAGCTTTCGCAGGAGCGACTGCACCGCTGCGACTGCTGCCACGGTCGTTGATGCCCCCGCCGTTCATGCCACGGTCCATGGCTTCGTTGGCGAGGCGGTCGGCGTCCTTGTTTTTGTGGCGCAGGGCGTGGGAGATCTCGAAGCCTTCGAGCTGGGCGATGCGGCGTTTGGCTTCGTCGTACAGGGGCTTCAGGTCGGGGGATTTGACCTGATATTTGCCCTGGATCTGCTTGACCATCAGCTCCGAGTCCGAAACCACGCGGAGGCGGGGGTGGTGGTGCAGCAGGGCGTAGTTCAGGCAGCCGAGCAGGCCGGAGTATTCGGCATAGTTATTGGTGCGGTGGCCGAGAAATTCGGAGAGCTCGGCGAGGATCTGGCCGTCGGCGTCCTGGACGAGGGCTCCGTAGCCGGCCGGGCCGGGATTGCCGCGGGCTCCGCCGTCGCAGTGGGCTGTAATCCATTTGGACGTGCCTGATTTCACAGGCTTTACGGGGTTGGCGTCGGGAAACAGGCTGGTGGAGACTTCGCGGGGCATGGGGCAAGTTTACCGGAGAGCGGGCGGCGGCGGCGTTTCCGCCTGGGCAAGAACAGCGCAAGACGATGTGTTTGAGGCAGTTGCTCACCTTTTTGCGCTTGGGATGGTCTATTGGAGTGAATCGATTCCTGACTCCGGAGTCAGAACATGAATGCTGAAGCAATTGGGTTGGACCTCAGTGGCGATTTGGGGCGTGGCGATGCAGTCGTATCGTCTTATGTGACTCGCGGACGGCGGCCTGGTCCGTTTGCCATGGGCGTTGCGGCTTCGGTAGGGGTAGAATCTGTGCCAGCGATGGCAAAGGTAGTCACCCAGACCGGGAGCAGGGGCCAGAAGCTGACGCAGGCGCAGTTGGACGCGCGGGCGCAGCAAAGGACCGAAGACGATGAGCTGATTCGCGAGGCCCAGCGTGGGCAGCGAGGCTCGTTCGATGCACTGGTGCGGCGTTACGACCAGAGCGTGCTTCGGCTGGCGCTGCATATGCTCGGCAATGAACAAGACGCGCAAGATGTTCACCAGGAAGCATTTTTGAAGGCCTATCGGCACTTGGGGAACTTCCGATTCGAGTGCAGCTTCTACACCTGGCTCTACCGGATTGTGACGAACCTGTGCCTGGATCAGCTGCGGCGGCGGAAGAGCCGCCGGGAAGATCCCGCCACGGTGCTCGATGCCAGTGGCGATGAGATGGACCTGATGGCGAACATCTCGGACGACCGGGCGATGGCGAACCCCGCACGAGAGCTGGACCGGAAGGTGATGGGCGCGCGGATTAACGATGCGCTGGACAAGTTAACGCCGCGCGAGCGGACGGTCTTCGAACTGAAGCACTATCAAGGGCTGAAGCTGAGGACGATTGGCGAGATGTTGAGCACCACGGAAGAGACGGCGAAGAATACGCTGTTCCGGGCTACGCGGAAGTTGCGGGCAAGTTTGGTCGAAGCGAGATAAAGATAGTAGGCAGCAGAAGCAAAAAGTGGGCGGCGGTATAGACCCTGAGTTGTGAGGCTGGGACATTTTTGAGGCTGGTAGAGGTAAAGAACAATGAAGTGCGAGTTGGTACGAGATCAAATCGTGTTGTTGCACTACGGCGAGCTGCCGGATGAGCTGGCGGGACCGTTGGAGATGCATCTGGCAGAGTGTGCAGGGTGCAGGGGCGAGCGGGAGTCGCTGGCAGTGTTTGAAGAGCACCTGGCGTTGATGCCCATGGTGGAGCCTACGCCGAACCTGCTGGCCCAGTCGCGGATGATGCTGGATGATGCGTTGGATACGGAGCCTGCGTATGGTTTTCTGTCGCGGCTGCGGGTGAACTTCTTCTCTTGGGTTGGGCATATGCAGAGCGCTCCGGCGCTGGCGACACTGCTGCTGGGAGTCGGTTTCCTGGGTGGCAACTTTACCTATCGCTACCAGGTGGCGCATGCGCCGAAGCCCGCGGGTTCGGGCGGCGTGCTGGTGATGACGCATCCGGCGAACAGCATTGTGGGCAACGTGACCGGCGTCGAACGCATTCCGGATTCGGAGCTGGTGCAGGTTCACTACAACCGAGTGGTCCCGGAGACGATGGAAGGCTCGCTCGATTCGCCCGAGATTCGCGATGTGCTGTTGCAGGGATCGAGTCCTGCGATGCAGCGTGTCATGACGACGACGGCGGTTCGCGGCGATGCAGTTTCCATGCTGGCACGGGAGTGCAAGGCGGGCCACGGCTGTGCGAGCGAGGCCGACGGCAAAGGGTTGTTGAATGCACTAATGGTCTCGCTGCGCTACGACCACGACGCCAGCGTGCGGATGGCCGCGCTGGAAGGCTTGCAGCTGTTTGTCGGCAAAGACCTTCGCGTCCGCGACGCCGTAGCCGAGGCACTGGCGCACGATGAGAGCGCCGAGGTTCGGACAGCGGCCGTTTCGGTGCTGCGGCCGGTGCAGTCGGACTCGTCCGTACGACGCGTATTGCGGACGGCTTCGGTACAGGATGAGAATCCCTACATCCGCACGGCTTCGTTCGATGCGTTGCAGGGTGCGGCAGATATTCAGTAAGGCGTGAGAGGTTGTTGGCGATGAGGTACGGAGAACGTTTGGCGACGGTTGCGGTGCTGGCGAGTGTGAGTGCGCTGGGTTGTGTTCCCGCATTTGCGGAGCCGGGCGGCGCGGCACATCGTCTGCTCAACCCCGGCGTGAATGCCAAGGGGACGCAGGGCTACCTGGGCGTCGATATTCGCGATATATCCGACGAGCAGCTAAGCTCGCTGAAGCTCAAAGAAGCGCGTGGCGCCGAAGTCGTGTTGGTCGATCACGACGGGCCAGCCTGCAAGGCAGGGCTGATGCTGCATGACGTGATTCTGCAAATGAACGGCCAGACTATCGAAGGTGAAGAACAGTTGCGGCGGATGCTGAAGGAGACTCCCGCGGGGCGTGCGGTAACCCTGATGGTGAGTCGCGACGGGCAGCCGGTGACAATCAAAACGCAGATGGCGAACCGCGAAGAGTTGGAGCGCCAGGCGTGGGACCGGCACTACATCGTTCCGGAGCCGGTAACGCAGGAGGAGAAGGCGGCTAGCGCTCCGGCACGTTCCAGCCGCAGCACTTCGGACTTCAGCGCGAAGACAAACAGCTTCTTCAAGGCACTCACCCCGACGATGACTCCAAAGGGGCAAAAGAGTGCGCTGGGCGCGGTCATGTTGAGCGCGGCCTCCACCGGCGCGATGCTCGAGCTGATGGGGCCGCAGCTTGCGGAGTTCTTCGGCGTCACCGGCGGACCTGCGTTGCTGGTGCATCGTGTGGACCCGGACTCCCCCGCCGCCGCCGCCGGAATGAAGGCCGGCGACGTAGTCGTCAAGGTAAACTCTGCCCCGGTAACGACAGGCTCCGACTGGCTGAGAACCGTCCACGAGAGCAAGGGTAAGGCCGTCTCCGTGGTCATTCTGCGCGAGAAGAAGCAGCAGACCCTGACGTTAACCCCCGATGGCAAGAAGCGTTCCAGCGTAGAACTGCCTGCCGGGGATGATCAGGCCATGGTTACCACGCGAATAGGGCTGCCGCTCTAGTTTGCCGAGGCGCTTCGGATTTCGCCGGTGGGTTCGATATACTTGAAAGTGATATGGCTGCAACGATAGATACTGTTTCCTCGCGTCCTATGCCCTTTGGGCGGCGTGTCAAAGCGGTCACACGCAAGGTGCGTGAGCTGGCTTCGATTGGTTCGGCCCTGGCTTCGACCGGGCACCCCTACATGGCGCACATTGTGCCGATGCGCCGCTGCAACCTGGCGTGTACCTACTGCAATGAGTTCGACGATGTCTCGGATCCCGTGCCGCTCGACGAGATGCTGCGGCGCATCGACGACCTGGGGCGGCTGGGGACTTCGGTCATCACAATCTCGGGTGGCGAGCCTCTGTTGCACCCGGAGCTGGACCAGATTATCGCGCGCATCCGCAAGACCGGCGCAATCGCCGGAATGATTACGAATGGCTACCTCCTGATGCCGGACCGTATTCAGCGGCTGAACAAGGCCGGCCTGGACCACATGCAGATCTCCATCGACAACGTGATGCCGGATGCCGTGTCGAAGAAGAGTTTGAAGGTGCTGGATGCCAAGCTGAAGATGCTGGCGGAGCATGCCGACTTTCACGTGAACATCAACTCCGTGGTGGGCGGCGGCATTGCGAATCCGCAGGACGCGAAGACGGTGAGCGAACGCGCGCTGGGACTGGGCTTCAGCTCGACCATCGGGATCATCCACGACGGCAGCGGCCAGTTGAAGCCGCTGGGTGAAGCAGAGCGCACCGTGTGGGACCAGGTGCGGAATCTGACGCGACGCAGCTACTCCCGCTTCAACCATTTCCAGGAGGCGATCGCCAACGGCAAGACGAATGACTGGCGTTGCCGCGCGGGTGGGCGGTATCTGTATATCTGCGAGTTTGGGCTTGTGCATTATTGCTCGCAACAGCGCGGATACCCGGGCGTGCCGCTGAGCGGATACATGAAGGCGGACGTGCAGCGCGAGTTTGTGACGGAGAAGAGCTGCGCGCCCAACTGCACCATTAGCTGCGTCCATCAGGTCAGCTATATCGACCACTGGCGCGCCCCGCAAACGTCGTTCACTTCGCCGGGTGCGGGGCATGGGGCCGAGGCGGAGCTAGTCCAGATCCGTTAGAAACAAGCTCCAGGGCCTAACGCGGATTACACGGACGAGCCTAGATAAAGACCAAAGCGGATAGAAGCCGGCAACGGCAAGGTGACGGCTTGCAAAGTCTCCGCCGGATTTTCGTGCGATGGATGTGGTCGCTCGGATTGTAGGCCGGGTGGCGCTTTGGCTGGCATCCTAGAGGGTATGAAGTTTTCTTCGCTGAGTACGGTGGCTTTGGTGTTGCTCGCAGTTTGCGGGGTTCAGGCCCAGACCTGGGCACAGACGGGTGCGGGCTTGCAGCGTGGGCTCTATAAGGTTGAGGTGGAGAGTGCGCAGCCAGCGCAGGAGAACCCTGCCGGTCAGGCTCGGGCAACCAGCACACCGTACGCGGGGGACCTCTCCATCTTCGAGTATCCCGACCGTGACAAGAAGCTGCAGATTGACCGGGTCATGGATCTGCTAGGCATCCAGGCGGGGAAGAGGGTCGCCGACATCGGCGCCGGCTCCGGCTGGTTTACGGTGCGCGCGGCGCGGCGCGTAGGCCCGGGCGGCATGGTCTATGCGGAAGAGATCAACCCGAAAGCGATTGAGTACATCAACGACCGCGCGCAGAAGGAGAAGCTGGGCAACGTCCGGACGGTGCTGGGCACCTTCGACGACGCGAAGCTGCCTGCAGGTGGTGTGGATGCGGTGCTGCTCCTGAAGGTGTATCACGAGATTGCGCACCCGGTGGTCGTCATGCGGGGAATGCTGCCTGCGCTGCGGCCGGGCGCAAAAGTGGGAATCATCGACCGCAATGGCGACGGCACCGGGACAGACCATGGCGTAAAGCGCGCGGTCCTGGTGAAAGAGATGCAGCAGGCCGGCTACAAACTGGTGGGAACCTACGACTTCACCAAGGCAGACGGACAGGACTACTTCCTGGTCTTCGTCGTGCGGTAAGGGTTGCATGGCCGGTGGAGGCTGCACCGAAGCAGCCTCCACCGGCGATGCGGGTTACTGTTTCAGACGACGGCGGACAACACCGGCAGCGCCTATCCCTAATCCGAAAGAAGTCACCACGGGATCATCGCGCACTCTGAATATCACCCTCTCCGCCGACGCGGCTCAGTTTGTTCAAAGCAAAGTGTCCAGCGGAGAGTATGCGTCGGAAACCGCCGCAATTCAGGAAGGTATTGAGGCTCTCAGGCACGAAGCGGACGTCCTGAAATGCTTTGAGTCTGAGATCGTGCGGCGCCATGATGCATTAATGGCGGATCCTTCTTGAGGCATTCCCATCGAAGAGGTGGAACGGCGCTTAGGAATTAGCCGCAGCGAAAGCCTGCGATCAAGTTAATGCCATACGAAGTCGTCTACTCGCCTGAAGCCTTGGAAGACCCCAACCGAGTAAGAAGCTATCTGGCAAATCACTTCTACCCGGAAAACGATGAGCGATTCATGGATCGACTCACCTTGGCTTGCGGTGGGCTGGGCATCGCCCCGTATCGGTGTACAAAGCGAGACGACCTTGCGCCCGGTATTCGTTCCACCGGATCCGAACGTCGCGCCACCATCTATTTCAAAGTGAGCGATGGCCGGGTTTCGATCATTGGCGTCTGCGACGGCGGGCGCGAATTCATCGTCCCTGCCTGAACAAAATAGCTTGACCTGTGTGCCCGTTGTTCGCACCCAATCAAATCTCGCACTCCTACGCCGTAGCCTGCTCTTCCAGCACCACACCCAGCTCTTCCCACTCCGCAATCAGCTCTTCGTGGCTCTTCCGCAGCCCATCCAGCTCCGCCGCTAGGCGCTGCGCCTCTTCCGCCGTTGTGAAGATTCCCTGCCGCACCTCGGCCGCTGCAATCGCCTCTTCCAGTCGCGGAATCTCTTCCTCCGCGAAGCGGACGCGACCTTCAATCTGCCGCAGCTTGATCGGATTCAGCCGCTTCACCGGCTCCTTCGCCGGCTCTGCAATCTTCACCGGCTCAGGCACCACCACTACAGGCGCAGCTTGTATCGAAGAATTCATTGCCGAACTCAGTGACACAGCCACCTTCTCCGGCCCACCTTGCTTCCGCCACAGGTAGTCCTCGTAGTTGCCCGGGTAAATATGTACCCGGCGGTCTTCCACTTCGAACACCCGCGTCGCCAGCCCATCGATAAAGTAGCGGTCGTGCGAGACGAACAATACCGTTCCGCTGAAGTTCCGGATCGCTTCCAGCAGGACGTCCTTCGCGCGCAGGTCCAGGTGGTTCGTCGGCTCGTCCAGCAGCAGCATATTCGCCGGGCTCACCAGCATCTTCGCCATCGCATAGCGGTTGCGCTCGCCGCCGGAGAGCACGCCCAGCGTCTTAAACACCTCATCGCCCGAGAACATGAAGCAGCCCAGCAGGCTGCGCAGCTCCACCACCGGAACCTTCGGCGCGATACCCGCAATGTCGTCCAGCATCTTCGCCGTCCCATCCAGCACCTTGTACTGGTCTTGCGCGAAGTAGTCCGCCAGCACATTGTGGCCCAGCTTGATCTCTCCCGTGGTCGGCCCTTCCAGCCCCGACAACATACGAATCAGCGTCGATTTCCCCGCGCCATTCGCGCCTACCAGCGCAATGCGGTCGCCGCGCTCAATCGAGAAGCTCACATCTTCGAGCACCCGCTTCTCACCGCTATTCGGCAGCGGATAGATCTTTGTCAGCCCCTTCACGTCGATGACGGTGCGTCCCGAAGCAGGAGGCTGCGGAATGCTGAAGTGGATCGTCGCCTCATCCTCCGGCACCTCGATCCGCTCAATCTTCTCCAGCTCCTTGATGCGCGACTGTACCTGCTTCGCCTTCGTCGCCTGATAGCGAAAGCGGTTGATGAACGCCTCCAGCGCGTCGATGCGGTCCTTCTGATTCTTGTACGCATTCATCAGCTGCGTACGCCGCTCTTCCTTCTGCACCACGTACTTCTCATAGTTGCCGTGATACACCTGCATCTTCTTGTTCCAGATCTCGACCGTCTTGTTCACCGTCACATCAAGAAAGTACCGGTCGTGCGAGATAAGGATGAAGGCATTCGGATAGTCATGCAGATAGTTCTCCAGCCAGTTCCTCGACTCCAGGTCCAGATGGTTCGTCGGCTCATCCAGCAGCAGCAGCGAAGGCTTCTGCAGCAGCAGCTTGCCGAGGGCGATGCGCATTTGCCACCCCCCGGAGAACTCCTCCGTCTTGCGGCCCCAGTCTTCCTTGGAGAAGCCCAGCCCGCCCAGCACTGCGCCCACCTGCGAGTCCAGTGTGTAGATGTCGTGTACATGTAGCTGGTCCGCAATATCGGAGTACCGCTCCGCCGCCGCGGCATACTCCTTTGACTTGGGGTCGGCCGTGGACATCGTATCCATCAGCACCAGTGACTCCGCCTCCATCGCGTGCAGGTGGTCGAAGACCGAGAGGCACTCCTCGAAGACCGTCTTGCCGCGCAGTGCCAGGCCGTCCTGCGGCAGGTAGCCCAGCGTCATCCCCTTCACGCGCGTAAGCTCGCCGTAGTCCAGCGTCTCCTTGCCGGCAAGCACCTTCAGCAGCGTGGACTTGCCCGTGCCATTACCGCCGACCAGACCAGTACGTTCGTCTGGCGTTATCAGCCAGTTGACGTCATCAAAGAGAAGTTTTTGGCCGAATCGTTTGCCGGCGGCGGAGAGTTGGAGCATCCCCCCTATTCTCGCATCGCAACTGGCTCCTTTGCAGATACCCGCCAAAGCGAGACAAGCGGGGAGCGCTCTGCTAAGGTCAATCTTGAGCACTGGATGTCCGAACAAACCCATCAATTCCCCGAAGCGGAGCAGACGCCTCACCCGGTAACCGCCGGAGCTGAGAGTACACCTCCCAGCGCCTCCGGCAGAAGAACCGCGCCGGTCTGGCTGCAGCGCCTCTCCCTCTTCGTCCTCGTCCTCTTTTGCGTCTACCTCGGTGTGCTGGTGATGGTGCTGCCTTGGTGGCCCCGGGTGTGGGAGCATAACCTCTTCATCCAGGCCCGCCCCTGGCTCGCCTCTTTCCTGCATCGCGGCGAGGTGCGAGGCATCATCTCAGGGCTCGGTCTCATCGACATCTGGATCGGCATCTCCGAGGCCGTTCACTACCGCGACTACCGGGCATAAAAACTCACCAGCAACCAACGCGAAGTGTCCACGAATATCAAACAAGCCATGGATAACAAACAGCCTCCTAGCCTCGAACGCGCCACCCTCGCCTACGAAAACTCTGAGTTTCTCAACTCTCCCGACGGCCGCCTGCTCCGCATTATGGCCGAGTATCAGGAACCCATGGCCCGCTTCCGCCGTGAGCGCATTCAGGATACCGTCGTCTTCTTCGGGTCCGCGCGCTTTCGCGCCCACGACGTCGCCAGAGCCGAGCTGGAACTGCTTGAGAACACTGGCTCAACCCAGCCCGCGCCCATGGCAGAGCAACCCGCCCGCCCCGAGGAGATTGCCAGCGGCGAGGCCAGCGCCCTGAAGCAACAACTCGCAGAATCGGCCGTCGAAATGGCCGGCTACTACGAAGATGCACGCAAACTGGCCAGCATGGTGGCCAAGTGGGCCTGCACCCTGCCCGGTCGTCGGCATCGCTTCGTCGTCACCTCCGGCGGCGGCCCGGGCATCATGGAGGCGGCCAACCGCGGAGCCTTCGAAGCCGGCTGTAAGACCATTGGGCTCAACATCAAGCTGCCGTTTGAGCAGCAGCCCAACCCCTACGTTACCCCCGCGCTCAACTTCGAGTTCCACTATTTCTTCATGCGCAAGTACTGGTTCGCCTACCTCGCAAAGGCGCTGGTCGTCTTCCCCGGCGGCTTCGGAACGCTGGACGAGATGTTCGAACTGCTGACACTGGCCCAGACCAAGAAGCTCGCCAAGAAGATGACCGTCGTCATCTACGGCTCAGCCTACTGGAAGAGCGTCATTAACCTGGAGACGATGGCGGTCAAGGGGGCCATTGCTATCAAAGACCTGGAGCTCTTCCAGTTCGCCGACTCGCCCGAGGAGGCCTTCGCGATTCTGCAAAAGGGCCTGATGGAGGAGCACCTCGTCCCGGAGCGGCCACAGCCGGAAGGCGACGGTGTCCCGACCGAACCAGCCCCGAGCGCGCAGGAGATGCTGGGTCCGGATATTGCGAAGACGCGCTAGTACCCCCCCCCCGGTTTTTTGTGCAAAGTCCTCCATCTGGATGACTTAGCCGGGTACTTCCATTTGCAGACTTCGACTTTTTTTATAGTGTGCTCCGCGCACGCGGAGCTCTGAGGAACCTACTGGGTCAACCTGATTCAGGGATATTGAAGCCCCTTTGTTGGTGCAGTTACCACGTTTTAACATACGCCCGGGATTCTGGAACGGAAGCATCCGGAGGCAGAGCCATGAGCCAGGTAGCGCGGAGCCCGATCGCAGTCCATCAAACCAGCGTCTCGTACCTGTGGCGGGAGCCGAAGGCGGCGGCGGGGTTTACGGCGGCGGTGTCGCTGCACAGCCACACCAGCCAGTCGAAGGAGACGCTGGACTTTATCGCGGAGCTCTCGAAGGACTGGGGCATCCTGCAACCGGCGATGCGCTGGCTGGAGAACCGCTGCGTCCGCACCTCCGGCATCTCCCCCGATTACGCACGCAGTTACTGGACGCCGCCGCTGACTCCCCGGCTGGCCTTCGACCTGGAGCGCGGGCAGATTGAGAACAAGCTGCAGGTGACGGGACTGGTTTCGCTCTCGGACCATGACGACATCAAGGCCCCGATGCTGCTGCGCACGGTTCCCTCGGCGCGGCATATTCCGGTATCGGTGGAGTGGACGGTGCCGTTTGGCACGACCGCGTTTCATCTGGGCGTGCATAACCTGCCCAGCGACCAGGCCCGCTCGTGGATTGGCCGCTTGAACGCCTTTACCGCGATCCCCGTGGCGGAGCGGGCGCCGCGTCTGCTGACCGAGACGCTGGCTGAACTGGACGCGATTCCGAATGTGCTGCTGATCTTCAACCATCCGCTGTGGGACCTGTACCGAGTGGGCAAGGATACTCACGAGGTGCTGGTGAATGAGCTCCTCGCCGTGAATGGGCAGTTCATGCACGCGCTGGAGCTGAACGGGTTGCGCGACTGGAAGGAGAACCGCGAGGTCTCCGTGCTGGCAGGCAAGTGGAACCAACTGGTGATCAGCGGCGGCGACCGCCACGGCATCGAGCCGAACGCGAACGTGAACCTGACCCACGCGGACAGCTTCAACGAGTTCGTCCACGAGGTGCGGCGCGAGCGCCGGAGCCACGTGCTCTACATGCCGCAGTATGCCGAGCCTTGGAAGCACCGCATCCTGAACTCAACGCTGGATGCGATTCGCGACTATCCGAACTTTCCGGAGGGCTCACGCCGCTGGGATGAGCGCGTGTATCACCCGGACGAGCAGGGCGTCGATCAGCCGCTGTCGCAGCTTTGGCCCGGCGGGATTACGCCGGTATATCTCAATGCGATCCTGAGCCTGGTGAAGATCATGGGGGCGGCTCCGGTCTCCGGCGGACTGCGCATGGCGTGGAACGATACGCGCGAGATGCAGGCTGCTTTGGCTAAGCTGGACGCGTAAGGCAAGGACGCGACCACGGATTACACGGATTCAAACGGATTTACGAACAAGGTGGATTTGGAACAGGCAACTGCCAAGACGGATTATGACAGGCAACTGCCGGCGCGGGTAAGGACTGGCAACGGCTGCGGTTGGAATGGATTTAAACGGTTGGTGGTGAGTGGTTTGGGTGGGGAGCGAGGTAATCTTAAGCGATGCGTGTGCCGCGTGTTGCCTACTTCCCCGACTCGTTCCATGAGGTAAATGGAGTGGCGCATACCAGCCGCAACTTTACGGCGTATGCGCAGCGGCATCATCTGCATTTTCTGTGTGTGCGTGCGGGTACGCGGGCCGTGGAATATGAGCAGGCGGGTGCGCTGCGAACCCTGGAGCTGGAGCGCAGCCGGGCCTCCGTGAGCATGGAGAAGGACCTGGAGTTTGACGCGCTGTTCTGGCGGCATGGCGATACGATTCGACAGGAGCTGGAGCGGTTCAAGCCGGATGTGATCCACATTACCGGGCCGAGTGAGCTGGGGATGTTTGGCGCGTACTACGCGTGGGAGATGGGGATTCCGCTGGCCGCCTCGTGGCATACGAATGTGCATGAGTACGCGGCGCGGCGCACGGGCTGGCTGACGGAGAAGATGTCACGCGAGATTGCCGCCGCAACGGAACAGCATATCGAGAGCGGTGCACTGTGGCTGACGTCCCAGTTCTACCGGCTGGCCAAGGTGCTCTTCGCACCGAACACCGAGCTATGCACGATGCTGGAGCAGGCCACCGGGCGGCCTTGCCACCTGATGCAGCGCGGCGTGGAGACGGAGCAGTTTACGCCCGCGCGCCGCACCCGCACTGACGACGATAGCCGCGTGGTGCTGGGCTACGTGGGGCGGCTGTCGGTTGAGAAGAACGTCGCACTGCTGGCGCGAGTGGAGCGGGAGCTGGCCGTGATGGGGATCGAGAATGTGAGCTTCCTGATCATCGGCCAGGGCAACGAAGAGGAGGCGCTGCGACGCGACCTGAAGCACTGCGAGCTTGCCGGTGTGCTGCGCGGAGAGGCGCTGGCGCGGGCGTATGCGGATATGGACATCCTCGTCTTCCCCTCGCACACGGATACGTTTGGCAACGTAGTGCTGGAGGCGTTGGCGAGTGGCGTACCGGCGGTGGTGACTCCCGATGGCGGGCCGAAGTACATTGTGCGCGACCAGGAGACGGGCTTCGTAACGGAGGATGATGGCTTTGCTGCAGCAATCGCCACGCTGGTGCGCGACCGGGTGCGTCTGCGGATAATGCGGGAGAAGGCCCGAGAGTATGCGCTGGGGTGTAGCTGGGATGCGGTGTTCGACCGCGTGTATGCGGCGTATGCGCAGGAGCTGCCGGAGGCGGAGTTCGTGAGGTTTGAAGCAGTTAAGGCCTAGTACTTCAATTCGCCGATGTAGACGCCGTAGGGTGGGATGGTCATGCCGTCGAGGTGCATGGGGCCGCTAGCGGAGTCTGTGCGGAGGACGGTTTTGAGGAAGCTTCCGCGTAGATGCATCTTTGCCATATCTGCCTTGAGGGTGAGCTGCACGGGCTTGTCCGTGAGGTTGCAGATGACGACGACGGGCGGCGTGATGAGCGAGACATGTTGTGGCTGATGTACCCAGGCGGCGATGCCCTGATCGTCGTGATTGAGCGGGATGAGGGTGCCGGTGGTGACGGCGGCGTTGCTGTGGTGGAATGTGCCGAGGTGGCGGTACCAGCTGAGCAGCGAGGCGGGATTTGCCTCTGCGGTGGCGATCTGTTTAGCGGCAAACTCGGGAACGGCGCCTGCGTCGGTCTGGGCGATAAGTCCTAGTTCCTGTCCGTAGTAGAGCAACGATGTGCCGGGTGTGCTAAGCAGCGCGGTGGCGACGACCTTGGCGATGTCGAGATCGTTGGTGCCGTTGCCGTAGCGGGCCATGCTGCGCGGGGCGTCCTGCGCGTCCGTCGCGAGGAGGGGTGTGCCATGCTGGAGCGCGGCTTGCGAGGCTTCGACACCCGTGCGGATGCTGGCGGCGGTGAGCGGCGGAGGCGTCGGCAGGATGGGGAGATACGCGAGTGTGACTTCGGTATGGCCTGGCCTGCTGTTGGACTTGGTGATGCGCGGTGCGGGGGCGTCGGAGCCTGCTGGGTCAGCCGGGGCGATGACGATGCGCTGGCCCATGAAGCTGGCGACGAGCTTGCGGAGTTCGGCGACCTGGGCGTGGAGCGTCTCGTTGCTCGCAGAGAGTGCTGCGCCGGCGAGTGGCCCGGACTGCGCGGCGGGGATGAGGCGGAAGCCGGCGATGCCATGGTTGAGCCAGAAGCGTGCGACGGCGAGGGTGTCGGCCGTGGTGGGGCGCTGCTCGAGGTCCATGAGGACGCGGAGGTTGACTCGGCTGGCCTGGTGGACGAGGTCGTCGAGATCGTCCGCGGTGCCGTAGCCGGGGTCGACCTGGGCGAGGCGCGTGGCGTCGCCGGTGGCGGGCTGGATACGCGTGAGCAGAATGGCGTCGACGCCGAGCGATTGCAGGTAGTCGAGGCGCTGCGTGATGCCCTTGAGGCTGCCTGCGCCGGTGCTATCTGCGAAGGCGTTGGGGGCGGTCTCGTAGACGATGGAGTGCTTCGACCACTGGCTGGAGGCGGAGCTGGTAGCGGCGGTCCAGCCGGGGCGGGCGAGCATCTGGCCGTGCGCCGCAAAGGAAGACAAGGCGAGGCACGCGAGCAGAACGACGTTACGAGATAGCAGGGGGCGGAGTGGGGAGTAATTCGGCATAGACGAAGCCATCACGCTCCACGGTCTGAGCGCGCGTTACAGAGATGCTACTTGAGAACATGGGTCCCGCGAAGGTGAAGGTATGGAACTCGCCACGTCCGCCGCAGGGGTCAACGGCGGGCGGCAGGTCGCGGAGGAGGTCGGCGGCGAAGATGCGGCCGGCAAAGCTGGGGTCGAGGTGGCGGGGGTCAATGCAGGTGAGGTGCGCACGGAGCCCGGTGGCAACCATCTGCTGCGCGAGTTCGCTGGTCGAGATGCCCGAGGCGGGGCACCAGATAGGGAAGATAGGTTCGAGGCCGGTGCCGGCGAGTTGCCGGATGCGGTAGTCGCGGATGTCTTCGAGGAAGAGATCGCCGAAGGCGATGCCGTGGATTCCGGCGGCGGTGGCGCGGGCGAAGACCTCGGCCATTTGCATCTCGTACTGGACGTTGGTGCAGGGAAAGGGGAGGTCGACCTTCCAGAGAGGAAGGCCGGTGGCGGCGGCCTGGAGGTCGAGAAGCTCTTCGCGAAAGCCGTGGACGGCGACCCGGGCGAAATGCCGATTGATGCTGGTGAGCAGGCCGACGACGCGGAACTGTGGCTGCTGGCGCAGTTGGTAGAGGGCCCAGGCGCTATCCTTGCCGCCGCTCCAACTGAGCAGGATGTCTTTTTGAATCATGGCTGAGGATAAACCGAATGGGAAATAGCAACGGCAGACTGCGTTTTTATCTTGTATTCATCTGCGTTAGGTTTTACTTTAAAGTCATTCAACATTTTTCAATTTGAACCGTAGCTGTGCTTTGGGCGTATATACCCGGACTATCTAAAGCACCTTGAGAAAGCCACCCTCTCCTCAGAAGGTGTGGCTATTGCTCTATCTCAATCGTTTTCTCTTTTACGCACCACAACCGTAAGGAGCAATGACCGATGAAGTCTACCCCCCGCGCATTTATAGCAAAACATCTAAAGCTGGCGTTTTTCGTGCTCCTTTTGACGATGACACAGCTTATTACCGCGCAGACATTCCGCGGCGGTATTGCCGGTACCGTGCAGGATACGAGCGGAGCCGTTGTTTCCGGCGCGAAGATTACGCTGTTTGGCACGGAGACTGGATCGAAGAAGGAGACGATCTCGACCAACTCCGGCGACTACACGTTCTCCGACCTGGCCCTGGGCACGTACAGCGTGTACATTGAGGCTCCGGGTTTTGGCGCGAAGAAGATTGACGGCATCAAGGTGACGGTCGGCCAGATCTATTCGCTGGACATCAAGATGTCGGTGGCCTCGTCCACGCAGGAAGTCGAAGTCAGCGCAGCCGCAGTGACGCTGGATACGGTTTCCTCGACCAACAACGCTGTGGTCGGCGATAAGGCTGTTGCGAACATTCCGCTGAATGGCCGTGACTTCACGCAGCTCATCAAGATTGTGCCGGGCTATAACGGCGCGGGCTCACTGAACGGAACGCGTACCAACCAGAACAACTACCAGATCGACGGTGCGGACAATAACGACATCTGGCAGAACGGCGCAGCCGCAAACCAGGGCGGAGTCGGCTCGATTGCCGGCGTCACGCTGCCGATCGACGCGATCGACCAGTTCACGGTGCAGTCGCAGGGTAATGCTGAAGTAGGACGTAACGGCGGCGGACTGGTTTCGCTGGCGATCAAGTCGGGCACGAACAAGCTGCATGGTTCGGCATACTACTTCAACCGTAACGAGTACTTTGCCGCGAAGAGCCCGTTCCTGCTCTCGACGCAGCGCAAGCCTAAGCTGCGCAATCAGCAGTTCGGCGCATCCATCGGCGGTCCGATCATCAAGGACAAGCTTTTCTTCTTCACGACGTATGAGCGTCAGAAGTATTTGATCCAGAACTCTGGCACCGCGACCGAGCCCACGACCGCGTACGTGACGGCTGCGACTGCACTGTTGACGGCCCACGGCATCCCGGTGAATCCGCTTTCGACCAGCCTGCTGGCACTTTGGCCCCAGGGCGGCAAGCCCTCCGGTCCGGCTGCTTCGGGCAACTATCTCGATACGCGTCCGCAGAGCGGCTATAGCGACAACGCAATCGGCAAGATCGACTACACGCTGACCTCGCGGCAGTCGATCTCGGCTCGCGCGTTCATCGGCACCGGCCGCCAGTTTGCGGCTGTTGGCACCAACATCTTCGACTACTACCAGGTTGCCCCAGACATCACGCAGAACTTCACCGCTGTCCACAACTGGGCCATCTCGGACCGCGTCACCAACCAGCTGCTGGCCGGCGTTGGCGTCTTCAACCAGACGTTCAATGACCAGAACCACAGCTTCAACATTCCTGCACTTGGCTTGAACACGGGCGTCACGACGCCTTCGCTGTACGGCGCTCCGACGATCAACATCACGGGTCTGGATACGGTCGGTCAGACACAGGCCCTGGGACGCAAGGATTACACCGGCCACATCACGGATACGGCCAGCTACACGCTAGGCAAGCACCAGTTCCGTTTCGGCGGTGAGTTCCGCCGCAACTACATGGACCTGCAGTATCAGCGCAACACTCGCGGTACGTTCGGCTTCACGGGCGCGGCCACCAACAACAGCATCATTCGTGCGCAGCTTCCTACCGGGGCTACTCCGTATAGCTGCACCACTGCTGAAGCAGCCGACCCGGCCACGACGTTTCCAACTCAGCCTTGCAAGGATCCAACAACTCCCGATGTAAAGGCCCTGGCCGATTACCTTGCGGGCTACGTTGCTTCGTCCAGCTTTACCCAAGGCATACTACGCCGTTCCATCTACCAGAAGGCGTTCGATCTCTTCGTGCAGGACCAGTACCAGGTACTGCCTACGTTGACCATTAACTACGGTCTTCGTTACACGTACAACGGACCGTTCACGTCGCCGGGCACGCTTTCGGACTTCCGTCCGGGCACCACAGGCGCGGATGCGTTCGGCCTTGTTCTCGCGGGTGGCCCGGGACTTCCTCCGATCTATCCGCAGAACAAGACCAACTTTGCACCGCGCTTCGGCTTCTCCTACCAGGCGCTGCAGAAACTGGTGATCCGCGGAACCTACGGCATCTACTTCGATGTTCCGAACTTCAACGGATTCTTTGACAACCGTCCGGGCAACGGCGGCGCGGTAGGCGTACAGGCCAACCCCACCGGCGCGACCCCGGTCATCAACGTGAGCAACAACTTCTACAAGTGGACGACGGGCTCCAACCCTTTCTCGTCGGCTTCGGGTCCTGCCGCGCAGGGTCTGTTCTCCATCGCTCCTAACTTCCGCACGGCCTATGTGCAGAACTTCAACCTGAATACGCAGTACCAGGTAAGCCGCAACACGATTCTGCAGATCGGTTATGTTGGCTCGCTCGGCCGTCGCCTGTTTGACCTTCGCAACATCAACCAGGCCCTGCCCGGTATCGGTACGCTGACTGCCCAAGTCCAGCCTCGCCGTCCTCTGTACAGCAGCACGACCGTAGCGAATGGCAGGGTAATCGGTGCGGTCAACCAGATTGAGAGCGAAGGCACTTCCAACTATCACTCGGCGCAGGTGATGATTCGTACGAGCAACTTCCATGGACTGACGGCGCAGGGCTCCTACACCTACGGCCACGCGCTGGACGTCATCTCCGGTACACGCGGCGTCGCTCCGCAGAACTCCTACAGCCTCGCGAGCGAGTACGGCAATGCAGACTTCGACGTGCGCAACACGTTCAACGGCTACATTGTGTACGAGATGCCGAAGTTCACCGATCATCTGAAGCTGCTGACGAGCGGATGGCAGGGCAACGCCTTTATTACGGCGTTTACCGGCACCCCGTTCTCGGTCAAGCTGGGCAGCACCGACAACAGCGGTACGGGCGAGTTCCAGGATCGCGCAAACGTGATTGGCGATGCCAAGGCTGGCCTCACCCGTCAGTTGGAAACCCCATCGTCGGGTTCGCCTTACGTCCGGTGGGTTACGGCAACCGCATTTTTGCCCGCTTCGCCCGGAACGTTCGGCACACAGCAGCGCAACAGCTTCCGTGGACCGGCCTTCTCCACGGTGGATGCAGCGCTGGTGAAGAACACGCCGATTCGTGAAGGCATCAACCTCCAGGTTCGCGCAGAAATGTTCAACCTGTTCAACCGCACAAACCTCGCCAATCCGGGAGCAGGAAACCTCTCCTCCTCCACCTTTGGTCGCAGCACGAACACACGCAACAACGGCGGCGCACCGGGTATCGGACCGGGCGAGCCGTTCAACGTACAGTTCGCGGGTAAGATCATCTTCTAACTCGCATCAGCCAGCAGGAAGAAACACCGCGGCACAGCCGGCTGAGAGCGACCCTCTCAGCCGGCTTTTTCTCGCTTCACTCTTTCTTACGAAGTACAGCAAATCACTGAACCAAACAAATATGTAACTGGAGAAGTGCATGAATCGTTTTGCCTTGCTCGTTGTCTCCACCGCGCTCTTATCAGCAATACCCGCCATGGCCCAGATGGGCGCCCCGGGCGGACAGCCCGCCGGTATGCCCGCTGTTCCCGGCCCGCTGGCCGCGAAGTACAAGGCCGACGCCGACAAAATCCTGAAGGCCGCCATGGTGGACAACGATGGCTACAACGCGTTGACCTACCTGTGCGACCACATCGGCAAGCGCATCACCGGCAGTCCGCAATTGAACACAGCCATCGAGTGGGGGGCCGACCTGATGAAGAAGGCGGGCCTCGAAAACGTGACCGTGCAGCCCGTGATGGTTCCGCACTGGGTACGTGGTGCTGAGTCCGCCACGATGACCTATGACAATGCCACTGGCCCCGTCACGAAGACGCTGCATATGCTGGGCCTGGGCAATAGCGTCGGCACACCCAAGGCAGGCATTACGGCTCCGGTCCTCTTCGTCACGGACTTCGCCTCGTTTGACGCGATACCCGCCGAGCAGGTGAAGGGCAGGATCGTCGTCTTCAACCCTGGCTGGAAGGGCTACGGCGTCAACTCGGGCTACCGCACCGGCGGCGCTTCGCGTGCTGCTTCGAAGGGTGCCATCGCGATGCTGGTGCGCTCGGCTACCGGGCTGGTGACGCAGATTCCGCACACCGGCACGTTGCGCTATGACGCGGCACAACCGAAGATCCCCGCTGCTGCAATCTCCGTGGAAGACGCGTTGATGATCGAACGCCTGAGCAAGCAGGGTACGGTCTCCGTCCACCTGCAGATGGACGCAGAGACGCTGGCGCCGGTGCAGGCAGGCAACGTGATGGGCGACATCGTCGGCAGTGAGCACCCCGAGCAGATCGTCGTGCTGGGTGGCCACATCGACTCGTGGGACGTAGGCCAGGGAGCGCAGGATGACGGCTCCGGCATTATGGCGACGTTCGAGGCGGTCTCGCTGATCCACAAGCTGGGCCTGAAGCCGAAGCGGACCATCCGCATCGTCTTCTGGGTGAGCGAAGAGACTGACGACGCCGGCGGCATCGCCTACCGCAAGATGGTGGGCGACAAGATCGGCAACTACGTGGCCGCGTTGGAGATGGATGGCGGCGCGGAGAAGCCGCTCGGCATCGGCTACGGCAGCTTTGGCGGACCACGTCGTCCGCCTGTACCCGCAGCGGGAGCGGCGGGTGGTACACCGCCCGCGGCGCGTGGTGCGATGGATATGAGCACGCTCTCGGCGGATGAGAAGCAGTCGTATGCGTACATGCAGGACATCGCAGCGCTGCTCGCACCCATCGGCACAGACTCCGTCTCCGGTGGCGGCGGAGGCTCGGACATCAGCCCGCTGACGGCGGATGGCGTCCCCGCGCTGAGCCCGCGAACCGTAGGCCAGCACTATTTCGATTGGCACCACACTGAAGCCGACACGCTGGACAAGGTGGACCCCGACGACTTCAAGCGAAACACCGCGATGATCTCCGTCGTGGTCTACGTGCTGGCCGATATGGATGGCAAGCTGGCCGGTCGCAAGTCTGCCCTGCGCGAGTATTAGTAACTGCACTAAAAGAGGAGGCTGCCACGGAGAACATCCCGCGGCAGCCGCCTCTACTTTTTGCTGCGGATGATTTACCTGGCGGGACACATCGCAACGCCGGTTGTGCTCTTCGCGAACGGTGCCATGATGGCTCCCACCGACTGCAGCACGCCATTCTTCATGACGCACTGGACGTTGGCCGCATCGTTGATGTTCTTCAGCGGGTCGCCCGAGACGATGACGAGGTCCGCCAGCTTGCCGGGCTCGATGGTGCCGAAGTCCTTCGTGAGGTCGAAGGCCTTCGCAGGGAGCCAGGTTGCTGTCTCCAGTGCCTGCCACGGCGCTAAGCCGAAGCGAACCTGGCTGCGCAGGTTGAGATGCAGCGAGGTGCTGGGCGTATCGAGCGGCGAGTCCGTACCCGCGAGAATCAGCCCGCCGGCCTTGACGACTTCGCGGACCGTGTCCTCTTCAAACCGGACGCGCTGCTTGGTCTCCGGGTCGGCCTTGACGGCGGCATCGCGCGAGGCCTTCAGCCGCGCCTGCTCCCACGGCGGAGCTACGTTGTAGCGCGGATCGTCCGCCATGGTGGGGTTTTCCACGTACATCGTCGGGCTGAGCACGGTGGTGATAGTCCACATGCCAGACTCGTTCAGCAGCGTCTTTACGTCGGAGTAGCTGTGTCCAGTAAATGTGCGCGAGTACGCATAGCCCGTACGCGACGTGGCTGAGATGTGCGACATGCCATCCTCACCCAGGGAGACCGCAGGCAGCAGATAGTGCGACGCCGTCTCCACGCCCATCTGGCTGTGCGCGAACTGGATTCCCTGCTCCGCCCACGTGAAGGGCAGCCGCACGTAGAGCTTCACGAAGTCGAAGTCCAGCGCCTTGAGTCGTTCGAACTCACGATGCAACTGAGCTTCGCTGGTCGTCGGAATCATCATGGGGTAGTAGACGCGTTCACCGTCGACGGCCTCCGCCGTGGTGAAGAGGCGCGGACCATTGGCAGCGCCGGAGGTATAGGCCTCGCGGTGCGAAAGGGCGCGGTAGGCGTTATCCGCAATGCCGCGTACGGAGGTGATGCCGTAGACCAGCCACAGGCGACCCATGCGGTCGCCATAGTAGATGGAGTTGTCGGAGTCGTTGTGCGAGTGCGATTCCCACAGTCCGGGCATCACGGTGGAGTCACCTGCCTCGATGGTCTGCGTAACGCCGGGCGGCGGCGTGGCGCTGTGCGGCTTGACCGAGGTGACGCGGTTATCGGTGATGAGGATGTCGACGTCGGTCAGCTCATCCGGGCCGCTCCCCTTCCAATAGCGCGCTGTGTGGATGAGCAGTTTCTGCTGCGGCTTCGAGGGCTTCCACGTCAGGTTCATGGGGATGGGCGTGATGAACTTGGTGGCGCGCGAGATCATCTTGAGCTTGCCATTGTTCAGGTAGAGCAGCTTGTTCGAGTCGCCGGACCAAGTGGGCGCGTCGGTGGTCTCATCGTTCAGCTTGACGGCCGGGCCGGAGGGCTTGCCGTCTGCATCAACGGGCATGGTGTAGAGCAGGTCGTCCATGACGAACGCCATCTCCTTGCCGTTCGGCGAGTAGATGGGGCCGTCCTCGGTGCGCGTCGTGACGGACTCAAACGGCGCGGGCGAGAAGAACTCCGTCTTGCCGGTCGCGACGTCCACGGTGAGGATGGAGCTGGTCCCCTCGCGGAAGCGCTTGGTGTAGGGCTTGATCGTGGCGATGGCGACCGTCTTGCCATTGGTCGAGAAAGCGGGACGGCCGGGGAAGAAGGTGGAGGGCGCAAGCGGCCTCGTCTTGCCCGTGGCTACGTCGACGAGCAGCGTCGCGCCGGTCTGGTCCTGGAAGGCAATAAGCTTCGCGTCGGGCGACCATGCGGGCATGATCTGCGCGGATTTACTGGGCAAAATGGCCTTGTCGGCGGAAGTGCCGTTGCTGGCCATGTCGTGCAGGTAGACGTTTTCGATACCGTTCTTGTCGGTCACGTAGGCGAGCGTCTTGCCGTCGGGCGACCAGGCCGGCCCCTGCTTGAAGAAGGTATCGCTGGTAAGCGCGATGGGCGCGCTGCCGATGGTCATCAGGTAGAGCTGGTTGAGCGCGACGAAGGCGACCTGGCGGCCGTTCGGCGAGAGCGCAGGAGCGAAGATGCCTTTGACGGGCTTGGCCGCGACCGAGTTGAAGTCGTAGACCTTGTGCGGATACTGCGGGCGTACGGATTTGATGGTCGCGGTAAAGGCGATGGGCGTCTCCGACTTGGTGGAGAGGTCGGCGTGGAAGAGCTTGCCGTCGCCCGTGTAGAGCAGCTCTTGATTGGAGAGCCACACGGCCGGGAAGGGGAAGGCGTCGACGCCACCGCCGGTGAAGACGGCCTTGTGCTCGCCGGTTGCGCCGACGACCATGAAGCGCGCGCTGCTGACGAACATCCCCACGCCGGTGTAGCGGATGTAGGAGATCAAGGTGCCGTCGGGGGAGTAGCTGGGCGCCTCCACGCGGCCGGTCGCGGGGTCGACGGAGATGAGCGTGGACTGCTTGCCTGAGGTGAGTTCGACCGACTCAATCGATTTGCCGACGATGCCAGCGCCGCTGATGAAGGCGAGGCTCTTGCCGTCAGGCGACCAGGTGGGCTCGAACTCATCGGCTTCGCTGTTGGTAATCTGCTTCAGGCCACCGGTGGCAAGGTCGAGCGTCCAGATGTCGTAGCTGCCCTTGAAGCCGCGGTCGGAGGCGAAGGCGATGCTGTTGCCATCGGGCGAGATGCGT
>Ga0123336_10001131_pt1 | contig 25081 bp, 21 predicted proteins | sample SSSSmetaG_FD_96466 | JGI IMG/M metagenome (GOLD analysis project Ga0123336, IMG submission 96466) | Glacier valley bacterial and archeal communities from Borup Fiord, Nunavut, Canada, to study Microbial Dark Matter (Phase II) - ​SSSS metaG | ecosystem: Environmental > Aquatic > Freshwater > Ice... | reverse complement strand
TAAAAACTGGATTAATAATTAACAAACATTGTTGTTCCGTACCCGGCATTTGATAACGGGTACGGAATTTTTTTAGTAAATTAGTCTATAAAAATAATAGACCTTACCTGGTAACAGGTACTAAATATTCGACAGATGATGATTGATAATAAGGAACCCCTGAAGTTGACAGCTGAAAAAGAACGTCTTCTTAACGATCAAACAACTAACACACCAAAAGGCATAGCTGAAAAAGTTCCTGATGAAATGCTGAATCAGCCTGATGACCTGTCCAGCATGGCGGTCGCCAAAAAGATCAGCCTGTTAGAGACAGGCGAACCGGAACAAAAAAAATGGCAGAACATCGTCAAATGGTGCCTGTTCGCTTTTGTATTGGCGATAGTTGGCTTTGCGATATTTTCCTTTTTGCCGGGGATTGATTTTGTAAACCTGGGAAGAGAATTGAAAGGACGTATCGACACGCCCCTGTTTTTAACGATGCTGCTTACGGGTTTTATCGCGCAGATGGTTGATGGTTCTTTGGGAATGGGCTATGGTACTATCTCCACAACTTTTTTATTAGCCACCGGCGTCAGTCCTGCGATTGTCAGCAGCAGGGTGCATTCGGCACGGGTTTTTTCAAGCGGGCTATCAGGTTATAGTCATCACCGATTTGGCAATATCAACAAAAAATTATTTAGTGCCATTGTTATTCCGGGCGTTATCGGTGCTATCATCGGAGCCACTCTGGCTTATTTCGGACAAGATTATGCAACTTATGTAAGGTTGCCGTTATCCCTGTATACATTATACCTGGGATATTATATTGTTCGCAAAGCCTTTAAAAAGAAAAATACAAAAGACAAGATCAGCAAAGCCGGATGGCTTGCTTCGATAGGTGGATTTATGGATGCCTTTGCCGGCGGTGGTTGGGGCACACTGGTAACGAGTACATTGATCTCAAAAAGAAAAACGCCCCGTTATGTGATCGGTTCCGTTTGCCTTGCCGAATTTTTTGTAGTGCTCGCAAGCTCCATTACCTTTTTTATTTTCCTGAAAAATATTCCTTTGCTGGAAGTGGCAGGACTGATAATCGGCGGATTGATAGCTGCACCTATAGCAGCCCGCTTAGTGGGAAAACTTCCTATGCGGGCAATGTTCATAGCCGTTGGAAGTGTGGTGATCCTAACGAGTATGAACACACTCTGGAAGGCTGTTGCGGTATTAATGCGTTAAAAACGAAGCACGTGCCGTTGGCAGGTAATTTAAAAATACCCACCGTCCGGTACTCAAATTACAGCGCTCTTATATGCTATCTTTATATTACAAGAATGAAATATTTATGATTGATAAAGAACAGGCACTAACGCAAATTCCTGCAAACACAATTCCCCAAACAGTCAATAATCTTTTTCCTGTATTTTTAAAGCTGGAAGATCTTTCTATGCTGGTGGTTGGCGGTGGTAACGTTGGGCTGGAGAAACTCACGGCCATTATCAATAATTCTCCGGCTGCCACTGTTATACTTGTAGCTATTGAAATAAATGAAGCCATTGTAAATACAGCTGCTCAACATTCCAATATCAAACTAATAAAACGTGCTTATCAAAAGACAGATCTCGATGATATCGATGTTGCCATAATTGCAGTGAACGATCCTGCCATGAGCAGGTCGATACGCGCAGACGCAAAAGAAAAAGGCAAACTTGTTAATGTTGCCGATCAGCCCGACCTGTGCGATTTTTATCTTAGCTCGGTTGTTAAAAAAGGCAATTTGAAAATTGCCATCTCCACCAATGGAAAATCTCCTACCATCGCCAAACGATTGAAAGAAACATTTAATGAACTGCTACCCGACAAGCTGGATGATGTTTTAACAAATATGCAGGGTATCCGTAATCAGCTTAAAGGCGATTTTACTTCGAAGGTGAACCAGTTAAATGAAGTAACCAAAATATTATCAGCGGATAAAAATACCGGTGTGAAATCGGGGAACCAACTATGGAAAAAAATTGTGTTCCTGATACTCTTTGCTTTTGTATGTATGATTCTGGGGCATGTAGTGTTTTCCTATATTCACCTTTGGTAATTTACCGGTATGGTTCGGGGTCATAGGCTTTGACTGACGGTGTCAGTAGTTTTTCAATTTCCTCTCTGCTTATTTCAGGTGGCACGATTTCATTATCCGCATATTGGTGTTAGCGATCATCGCACCTGTGCCAAACGTATTAGAAAGATTACTTATTTTTCAAAATTGGTTTTTCAAGTAATAAAAATCGTCCATAAACAAACTTACTTCACATCATTCTCCAGCCAACCCGACAAGTAAAAAGATATCTTTTCCGATTCAACCATAAAACCATCATGACCATAAGCGGAATCGATAGTGATAAATGTTGCATGACACAGATAGTGCGCAAGAAATTCCTGTTCGTGCGGCGGACAAAGAATATCACTGCTGATGCCAATGATAAGAATTTTTTGCCGGATGTTTTGAAGAATGGCCTTAACGCCTTCGGGCCTGCCTCTCGCGATATGATGACTGTCCATAGACCTGGTAAGTAACCAGTAGCTGTATGCGTTAAACCGGCTTGCCAGTTTATTTCCCTGGTGAATAATATAAGAAGACGCCTTGTAATTATCAAGCTTTTCCGTATCGGTATCAGTTTGTTTTTCGACCAGTATACCATAATTGCGGTAGGTAAGCATTGCAATCGCACGTGCGGCTTTTAATCCTTTTGTGCCAGCCTGCGGAGATTTTTCCAACCAGCTGCCATCCGCTTCGATAGCGAGTCGCTGCGCAGTATGGGTGGCGATGCCCCAGGCACTCTCAGCTGAAGACGTGGCCAGCAGGAATAAATTTTCAACGATGTCATTTTCCATGATAGCCCATTCGAGCGACTGGTAGCCGCCCATACTTCCGCCCATGAGTAAATAAATTCTGTCAATGCCAAGATGGCGGCGTAACAGGATATGCGCTTTTACCATGTCCCTGATAGTGACCATAGGAAAATCACTGTAGTAAGGTTTAGCAGTACCGGGATTGATGCTCAAAGGGCCGGTTGTGCCATAACAGGAGCCGAGGATATTTGCGCAGACTATAAAATATTTTTCAGGGTCGATAACTTTTCCTGTCCCTACCACACCCGGCCACCAGTCAACAGCATCTGAGTTAGCCGTCAGCGCATGGCAGATCCATACCACGTTGCTTTTATCTTCATTAATATTACCATAAGTATGATAGGCGATTGTTATTTCCGGCAATATGTTTCCCGTCTCTAATTCAAAAGCCTGGCTATGCAAAAAATGATTCATTAACAGATTCTCTTTTTCAGAACGCAAAGTAAAGGAGTATGTGAATTACATTTGTAAAAAGATTACTAAATGATAAAAGTAGATATCGACCGGGTACAGGGCGATTATGGCTTTGAAGCCAGGGATGCGAACGGTCATACGATAAGAATTGATACCAGCCCGGAAACAGGAGGTGTCAACTTCGGGGTACGCCCGATGCAGTTGTTATTAATGGCACTTGGTGGTTGCAGCGGGATTGATATTGTTTCGATTTTGAAAAAACAACGTCAGCCTGTTGAAGGCTTTCATATGACGATTGTAGGTGACAGAGAAGCTGGTATCGAGCCATCTTTGTGGCAGGATGTTACCATTGTCTTCGAACTAAAGGGTGACATAGATCCTGCAAAAGCACATAGGGCGGTTGATCTTTCGATGGAGAAATATTGCTCCGTAGCGGAAACCCTTCGTAAAGCAGGCTGTGAATTAAAATGGGATGTGAAAGTGCTTCCTGGTGATAGCGCTTCCGGTGCTGATACGAATAACGTGAATACGGAATCGACGTTTTAATAATTATCAGGTATGAAGAATTCAAGCATGAAGGATCTAAACATGGCATATCAGGAACAGCGTAATGTCTTAAATTAAAGCAATATAATTAATGTCAACCTCCTACCAAAACATTGACCTCATACCTCACACCTCATACCTCAAAGCTGACAGCCAAATAAATTTATACAACACTCAACCGACAATATGGAGCAAAACAGGATTACAAAAGCTATAAGGATACAGTCCGAAACTAGCAGTGAGATGGAGCATTCAACTCCTTTGTATCTTACCAGCAGTTTTCTTTTTGACAATGCGGAAGATATGCGTGCGGCGTTCGCCGATGAAACGGACGCTAATATCTATAGCCGGTTCAGCAATCCCAATGTAAAGGAGTTTACCGATAAGATCTGCGCGCTTGAAGGAGCGGAAGCTGCCTGCGCTACGGCTTCCGGGATGAGCGCCGTATTCGCCTCTTTTATGGCTTTGCTAAAAAAAGGTGACCACCTGATAGCATGTAACGCCATTTTCGGCAGCACCCATAGTATCATCACTAAATATCTTTCCCGTTACGGTATTGAATATTCTTATGTAAGTGCTGCAGATACTGATCGCTGGGAAGCCGCTATCAGGCCTAATACAAAAATGATTTATCTGGAAACCCCTACCAACCCGGGACTTGACATTATCGATCTTGAATTCGCAGGTAAGCTTGCAGCAAAACATAATATTATCCTCAACGTTGACAATTGCTTTGCGACACCTGTAAGTCAATGCCCTATTGACTATGGCGCGCATCTTGTAGTTCATTCCGCTACTAAATGGATCGACGGACAGGGACGGGTTTTAGGCGGTGTTATCGCAGGAAAAAAAGACCTGATCCATGAAATATATTTGTTTTGCAGAAGCACTGGTCCTTCGATGTCGCCTTTCAACGCGTGGATATTAAGCAAGAGTTTAGAAACGCTTGATGTACGCATGCAGCGTCATGCAGAAAATGCTTTACATATCGCTGAAAGACTTGAAAATCATGAAAAGATCTCCTGGTTAAAATATCCATTCCTGCCAGGTCATCCTCAATATGAAGTAGCTAAGAAACAAATGAAAACGGGGGGTGGTGTTGTATGTTTTAATTTAAGAGGCGGATTAGAAAGTGGTCGGACATTCTTAAATAATTTGCAAATGCTGACCCTTACCGCTAACCTGGGTGATACACGCAGCATCGCTTCTCACCCTGCAAGCACTACACACGCAAAATTAACTGATGAAGAAAGATCGGAGGTAAACATCACGCCCGGCCTTATTCGCATTTCCGTAGGATTAGAATTTGCCGAAGATGTGCTGAACGATATTTTGCAGGCGCTGGACAAGTGTTGAGGAAAGGAGCCGTCAGCGGAACCCAACAGAGAAGGTGCACGACGCTGCATAGTGTTCTTTTGCCACTTAGTCACGTCTTGTGGCAAAGCTATCTGTCAGCCGTCATCAGTAGCCTTTACATTCATTATTCAAAATCCTTAAATTCTTTGTTATGCTGAAAGCTAATTTCTTTCATTCCACAATTTTTTTTATCTTGAGTATCTAACACTCACCTAAACCGCTTGCACATGAACAAAGTAGCTGATATTCTATCCCGCAAAGGTAGAAATATAATTTCTATCTCCCCTGAAACAACTGTATTGGAAGCATTGAAACTGATGGCTGACAAAAATATTGGTTCCGTGATGATAATGCAGAACCAGCAGTTCCTCGGTATCATGACTGAAAGAGATTATTCCCGTAAAGTAATTTTAAAAGGAAAGTCTTCAACAGACACTAAGGTTGAAGAAATCATGACCATCAATTTCCCACCCGTATCTCCCGGCGATTCTATTGAACATTGCATGGAACTTATGTCTGCAAATACCATTCGTTATCTGCCGGTGTTCGAAAACAACAACGTGCTGGGAATAATTTCTATCAGCGACCTGGTTAAAGCAACCATCTCGGGTCATGAAGAAACGATTTCGCAGTTGAAGGATTATCTGCACGCAAGCATGTAGGAGGAGGGATGAGGTATGGGGTTCTCAGGTATGGGTTTATGAACGCTATACTGTTCAACAAGCAAATGCGCACTCACTGGTATTACAATGATGTCATTGTTATTTTCATATCTGGCTTTTCATTTAGATTGTAGCGCATATTCGCTCTTCAGGTAAATTATGATGATTGTATATTGCACGATAAATATTAGCTGTAGTGTGATAACCTTGCCCTGGCAGACATTTTCACCTCATACCTGAAAGCCTCATACCGCACACCTCATAACTGTAATTCAAATAACCCTTCAATCTCCACCGGAATATTTCCCGGTAATGAACCCATACCTACTGCACTTCGGACACCTATCCCATTTTCTTCTCCCCATATCTGAGCGAATAATTCACTACAACCATTTATAATATATGGATGCTTTTCAAACTCCGGCACACATCCAACCATACCCAATATTTTAATAACTTTTTTAACCTTGTTCAGGCTGCCAAGATGTTGACTTATACTGGCTAAGATAGTTAAACCAACTTGTCGTGCGGCGGCTTTGCCTTCTTCTATCGTTAAGGTGTCTCCTATTCTTCCGGTGATCAGGCTCCTGTCTTCTAATACAGGTCCATGTCCTGATACATATAAATGATTTCCAACGATCATGCAGGGTTTATACACACCCATTGGTTCGGGCGGTGGTGGTAGGATTAATTTAAGTTGTTTGAATGCTTCTTCGGGAGTTTGAGCAGTGGTTGTCATGATAGATAAATATTAATGAAAGATAAGTATTCCTTTGTGTGAACTTTTAAGGTAGCTGATTTAATGATTAATATTGTTTGAATTTAAACCCGTAGCGTTAATTGCTATCAGCCGTCACCTATTCCAAAATATTACAGATCTCCGATTCAGACAATAAATTTTATGAAAAAATTACCTGCTGTCTTTGCCACAATGCTTATTTGCCTTATTAATGTATCCGCTCAAAAAAACAAGCCTGGTTTAAAAAAAAGTTATTTCCCTGATGCGGGCAACTGGCTGCATCAGTCATTAAAAGATACTGGAATTGATTCGGTGAAGCTACGGGATGCAATCATCTTTGCTATAGAACATGAAACCAAAGGCTCAAGAAATATGGAACTATCCCAGGCGATGAGTTTTGGTAAAGAACCATTTGGGGAAGGCACCGGACCTTTCTCGGATCGCGGAGAACCCACAGGAGTAATCGTTTACAAAGGTTATATTATTGCAGAATGGGGAGAACCATCAAGGGTTGATATGACACATAGCGTTACCAAAAGTTTCTTATCAACAGTTGTCGGACTTGCAGTTGACAAGGGTCTGATTAAATCGGTCAACGATAAAGTGATTGATTATATGCCGCCCATCGAAGTATATAATCCCGGGTTTGTCAACAGGCCCGCGGAAGAAATAGGAAAAGTTCAGATGCTATATCCTTTTTCGTCTATCCATAACCGTTCCCTCACATGGGATGTGATGTTAAGACAAACCAGTGACTGGGAAGGAACGCTCTGGGGTAAACCTGAATGGGCCGATCGTCCGTCAAACAATCCTGCTGAATGGATGACACGTAAAAGAAGCGCTCCGGGTACCGTATGGGAATACAATGATGTTCGCGTTAATGCATTGGCGTTAGCAACTACCAGCGTATGGCGCAGGCCGTTACCACAGGTTCTTAAAACGATGATCATGGATCCTATCGGCGCTTCCAGCACCTGGCGCTGGACGGGCTACCGCAATTCATGGATCGTACTCGACGGACAGGCAGTTCAATCTGTCAGCGGTGGCGGTCATTGGGGCGGTGGTATGTTCATCAATGCTTACGACATGGCGAGATTCGGCTTACTGACTTTACATAACGGTAACTGGAACGGCAATCAATTGCTGTCTGAACAATGGGTGAAACAGGCACGTACGCCCACCACCGTGCAACCTACTTATGGTTACATGAACTGGTTCTTAAACACCGGTAAAAAATATGTGCCAGGTGCTCCTGCCAACGTCTTTATACATGTAGGCAATGGCACAAACATAATATATGTTGACCCGGGAAATGAAATAGTAATGGTTGTAAGATGGATAGAAAACAATGCAGTAGATGGAATGGTTAAGCGGGTGCTGGAGGCGATAGTGAAATAATTGCCGGGGCTGATTGTAATTATTAATATTGGCAGTATGCATTATCTGTCAGCCTTTCTTACTGCTTCCGTCCGACCACTCGATAATATAAGAAATGTATTCGCTCCAGGGCATCTTCATGATGTCTTCATTATTTAATTGATTTTGTTTTATTATAATGATAAAGTAAGTGTTGAACTCATTGAAATCGAGCCAGATTTTATTGGCGCTGTCTAATTTGTGAGAAGGGTTTATTTTCTTTAACCAGTTTCTTACTTCCCTGATAGCGCTTTCAGGATTCGAATCATGGAAGGCAATATCATTTCCTGAAAGGTCAGACAGCGCTTTGTGATACCGGTATTTTCCTTCATCGAGAATAAGCGATTTTTTTTCAGTTTGTTCGCCGCCTTTAAATCTTTTGCAACCAAAATCGAGACCTAATTCAAAAGGCATATTAAACCTGGCAAGTTCGCCCTTTGAAGTGGCGCGCATCCGGGAGAGATCATGGATGCTGTATTTGGAATCTTCAATTAATTTTTCAATTTTTCTTAACCTTGATTCACCTGAATCTTCTGTTTCTGAGATTTTGGGATTTAGTCCGCAACGGATTATCGTAAAAAGTATAGGCTTTAGAATTAGTTTGTACTTTTCATCGAATGGACAATTAATAAAAACATTCGTTTCAAACGACATTCAGTTGATTCTAATAATGGAATATTTTATCCACCGTTCCATCAATGTTGTGTATAATTACTGACTTGGCATTGCCTGACTTGCCATATTTTTTTGCTTCCATGATGGCTTCTTCTTTCGACGGATAAATATAAGTAGCTCTTTGATTACCCTCTTTTACAAGCTTCCAGTTGCCATTACTGATAATCACGTGCGCATTGTCTTTGTTTCTGGTGGCACCTGCTTCCCTAAACTGGGTAGCTATCTCAGCTTTATTAATTTCCATAGATTGATTAACGATTAATATTAATTGATTGTTGTTTTGAAGCTGGATTCATAGAATAATAAGCGTAAATTTTATAGGATTTGGTGGATGACCCGGCAGAATACAGGAAAATGGATTTTTAAACACCCGTTATACAAGATACAAACTTTCCGTAAATCTTTCTTCTTATTATGTAAATCCTGCTTTGCTGCCTCTCATAATTTTTTAAAAAATTTATATCCCGGAAACCTGTGTCAACAGTATTACAGTTCAATTTCCTTCTCCGTTACTACTACCAGGTCTTTTATCTCCACCTGCATTGGAAGTAGCCCTATCTTTACAACGGCCCTCTTTCCTCTTATCTCCAGCACTTCACCCACCTGGTGATTTTTTTTCATCTTAACCTTATCACCTACGTTGATATCACCGCCTATCTCGCTGTATTTTGAATCTACCTTCTTTTGCAGTTTGTTTACTATTTTATGTTCATCTTTTTTAAACAACAAGCTTTGGATTTCATTGATCACTTTGCTTTTATCTTCTGTATTTCGCCAGGTTATCAGCATCTGCTTCAATTTCCGGTCCATGTCTTTAAGATAAGTAATTCTTTCTTCAGTTACCTGGTTCTGCTGCTTTAACAGCTCAACCTGTTGCTGGTGGCGCTCCTTATCTATCAGCCCCGTCATCTCTTTTTTTAACTTTTCATTTTCCTTTATGAGGATACCCAGCGATTTTTTCTCAGACTCGATAACCTGAAGATCCTGTTCGGTACGGTTGAGTAATTTATCCAGACTGAAATGATCCCCATCAACCAGTTTGCGTGCTTTCTCAATAAGCGATTTTTCAAGGCCGATGCGCTCGGCAATAGAAAAGGTGTAAGAACTTCCCGGCTTACCAACAATAAGTTTATATAAAGGAAGCAAATTATTTTCATCGAAAGCCATAGCACCGTTTATGATCCCGGGAACTTTATTAGCCATTACTTTAAGGTTCAGGTAATGGGTGGTAACGATTCCAAAAGAATGTTTTCTTGCCAGCTCTTCCATGATCACCTCCGCAAAAGCCCCGCCCAGATTGGGGTCGCTGCCACTTCCCAGCTCGTCGATAAAGAACAGGCTTTTACCATTGGCATGTTCCATAAAATATTTCATATTCTTAAGATGAGCGCTATATGTGCTCAGCTCAAATTCCAGGCTCTGCGTATCACCGATATGGATCATCAGCTGTTTAAAAATACCCAACTGCGAAGAAGGATGAACCGGCACCAGTAACCCGCTTTGCACCATCATCTGAATCAGTCCTACTGTTTTTAAGGTAACCGTTTTACCACCGGCATTGGGACCGCTGATTACCAGTATACGGCTTTTTTCATCAAGCGTTGCTGAAACGGGGATAACTGCTTTGCCTGATTTTTTATTGTAAAGATATAAAAGCGGGTGATATGCATTCACCAGGTGTACATGCGCTTTATCCACCACTTCAGGATACTCTGCGTTCATATCAATTGCTAATTTTGCTTTGGCGCGGATGAAATCATATTCACCTGATATAGTATGATAGTCCATCAGCAGCGGTGCGTAAACGGAAAGTTTGGCAGTCAGCTCCCGCAGGATACGGTACACTTCGCGACTTTCTTCATTCTCCAAAGCATACACTTCATTGTTAAGGTCGGTAGTTTCTTCGGGTTCAATAAAAGATGTTTTACGCGTGTCACTTTCGCTGTGCAAAATTCCTTTAACCATTCTTTTCTGTTCCGCGAATACCGCCACTACCCTTCTGCCATTGATAAAAGATTCTTCAATGTCTGCGAGGTAACCAAGTTTGTTAAGTTTTTGTATGATACGGTCGAAGGTGCGGCGTAGTTCATTGCGCTTCCTGTAAAGACTCATGCGGATGTTCCGTAAATCTTCAGACGCGTTGTCGAGTACATTACCAAGTTCATCCAGCACATCATTCAGCATCTGCAGGATTACTTTTTCGTAATAAGTTATATCGATGATCTTTGAAATACCTTCGTTAGCAATTCTTTTTTCTGGGTCGAACCAGCGAAAAATATGCTGGATGATCTCAGTAAGTTTTCTTATCAATACAAATTGCTCACCGCCAAGTACCGCTCCCGGGATGCCTAACAGTTTAAGGTCTTTAGTCATGTTAAAAACAAGGTCGTTGGGAAAGTAAACTCCATGCTGGATTAGCTGCCGGTATTCGTGACTTTGCCTCAGTTCTGTGCCGATAAATTCTTTATGCGTATGTATTCGAAGGTTTGCCGCTTTTAGTTTTGCGTAATCACTTTTACAATGCTCCACGAGCAACGACTTTACCTTGTCAAATTCCAACTGAACAATTGCCGACTCCGGAAATACTTTCACTTAATCAAATTTTAAAATGCAAATTTCGTATTTTTTGGCGGGCTGCAAAACACTACGGTGTAAAGTAATAGAAAAAATTTTTTTATGATCGCGCCTTGGCCGCATACAGGAATATGTAAACCTATAATAAGAAAATATTAACACAACATAACTTTTTCACTAAAAACATTGTGATAATCATTTGTTGTCATATAGTTTAAATTTTAAAGCAGAGATGCTTACGTTAACGATGTCTTAAATCAGATGAGGGTTATGGCTTGAAATTTTATTCGGTAAGGATTCAGCGTAACTTGCATATTGTACAACCATGTAATGAAAGTTTTAAATGTATTCGCAATATTAATCATACTTATTTGTGTAAGCACTTCTTGTGTACATAAAGAAAAAAATAATAAAATGGCAAATGATCTTATGGATTCTAATGATGTTTTAGCAGATACTGCCACACTTGGCACAGGATGTTTCTGGTGCACGGAAGCGATATTTCAACAGCTTGAGGGAGTTTTAAAAGTTACCTCCGGGTACAGTGGCGGCCATGTAGATAATCCTACTTACGATGAGGTATGCGGAAAAAATACCGGGCATGCCGAAGTGATTCAGGTTATTTACGACCCTGCCATTATCAGTTACGATGAACTATTAAAAGTTTTCTGGCAAACACATGATCCTACTACATTGAACAGGCAGGGAAATGATGTAGGACCGCAATACAGGAGCGTTGTTTTTTATCATAACGATAATCAAAAACAAAAAGCGGAAGCTTACAAGGAAGAACTTAGTAAAAGCGGTTCATGGGATAAGGAGATCGTTACCGCTGTTGAACCATACAAAAATTTTTATTCGGCTGAAAAGTATCACCAGAATTATTTTAATAATAATGGCTCCCAGCCTTATTGTTATTATGTGATAAGACCGAAGCTTGAAAAGTTTGAGAAAGTTTTTAAGGATAAGATAAAAACAAATTAACAGACTGCATTATTTGTAAATTTTATAATCAGCAGCAATCAGTAAGAAAGATAATCAATCATTGGTTTTCCTGAAGGCTGATAGAAAATCTGAAGTGGTTTTATTCCTGACACCTGACTGGTTTTATGGAGCATATTCTCTCAACCGCACCATTCTCAGCTCTAACAAATTAAGTCCGTTTGCATGCATGCCAAGTACACGTGGGTTAACCAAACGTATCAGTTCATCGTACCATAGAGGTACTACCGGAGAATCATTCATCACCAGCTGATCCATCTGCCGGTAGAGATTTAATTTTACTGAATCATTATTTTCTGTCAAAGATCTTTCATACAAAATATCAAAACGCGCATTGCTATACCTTGTATAATTTGGCGGGGCGGGATTTTTAGAATAAAATACGCTCAGGTAATTTTCCGCATCAGGGTAATCGGCCATCCAGCTGCCGCGGAAAAACAATGCCTGTGATTTCGCAGTCTGTTCAAGCAGTAAACTTTTCTGCACCACTTCAACCTGTATCATAATCCCGATGTCTTCAAGTTCTTTGGCAATAAAACTTGCCAGGTCGGCATATACTGCAACGGTAAGCAATTTTATAACCGGTAGTCCCTGTCCGTTTTTATAACCGGCATCCAGTAACAGTTGCCGGGCTTTCTGTGGATTATAATTGTATCCTTTTACAACGGATGTATCGAATGATGGCAATCCTGCCGGAACGAAACCACTCTCTGCCGGGATGCCGACAGAGTTGCGTAGGTAGAGCATCATTTTTTTCCTGTCGAAGCCATAATTAATCGCTTGTCTTACTTTAATATTGCGCAACGGAGATTGCCGCACAACGATGTTGCTGCTGTCTTCCAATATCCCCAGGTACTCCGTATTAAGAGACGGGTGCTTGACAAGTATGATCTTATCTTTCCAGGCTTTTTTTAATTCCCCTTTCTTGCTCAATATCTCATCTTTAAAAGAGGGATCGATCTCGTTCTGAAAATCCAGTTGCCCTTGTTGAAACAATAAAAATTCAGTGGCTTTGTTATCGAAGAAACTTATTTTAACAGCATCAAGATATGGCAAATGGTTACTGGCGCTGTCTCTCTCAAAATAATTATTATTTTTCGTCAGGATCAATACCTGGCCTTCTTCCCATACTTTAAATTGAAACGGCCCTGTACCACAGGGATGGCTGCGAAAATCTTTACCAAATTTTTCCACCACTTCTTTTGGGACGATGGAACAATATTTCATACTTAACAATCCTAAAACCGGGTTGAAAGGTTTTGAGAGTTTAAGCTGAAAGGTAGAATCGTTGATGGCTGCAAAGCCATTCTCTTTGTCAATCCTTCCGTTGAATATCCAGGCGCCGCTGCTGGCGGTATTTTTATCGATGATCCGCTTAAAACTATATTCAACATCGTATGCTGTCATCCGCCTGCCTTTGCCATTTGGAAAAGCATCGTTGTCGTGAAAATATACATCGTACCGTAAGTGAAAAAGATAGGTAAGCCGGTCCGGCGTTACATCCCAGTACTTTGCCAGTGATGGCTTCATATTCAGGTTGTCATCTGTCTCGATAAGTGTGTTGTATAGCTGGTGAACGGCCCAGACAATCGACTGATTCTTTGCGAAAGCCGGATCGAGGGAAGCGATGCCTGCAGATTCATTGTAACGAAAGATTTGTTTTGAATGATTGCCATGCGATGCACATCCTGTTATCAGTGGTACTATCAATGTAATCAATACTAACAGGCAGTTAAAAGATAAAACCGGATTGTCACTATTAGCTGCGCTCTTATAAAATGCTTTGTTCACCAAGCTTTTTAAATTAGTTTATACGATGTATTGTAAGCTGATGTATCTGTTGTCAGCAATCAGTCCCAAAAGAAAATTTTACGTATCGGTATTCTGATAGCTCCTATATAACTGAATGTTTTTTTTCAAAGCTTTTTTTATAATTTCAAAGTTGCCACTTGCTTACAATTTAGTGCAACTTCAAAAGTTATTTTATTCGAAACATAACCCACCGGGTTATACTATAGCTGATGGCTGACAACTGACGGCTGACAGTTAACATTCAATTTATAACATTCATAATCCGGAGTTTGATTAACTTTATTTTCAGATTCTCAACTTTAAATGTAGCGAATGAAACCTATCAGGCATTTTTTAATACTTATTTTTTTGATGGCATCTTTTATCATTCAGGGGCAGTCGCAGGTAAAACAATTTACTCACCAGGATACGCTGAGGGGCAGCATCACCGCTGAACGCGCGTGGTGGGATGTAACATTTTACGGCATTACCGTGAAGCCCGATTTCAATACAAAAACAATCGAAGGCAGTATCACCATCAATTTCAAAACGCTTGCTGCGGGTGACGTTATGCAGATCGATTTGCAGATGCCTATGGAGATCGGCGATGTGTTGTGGCATAATAAAAAACTGCCATTCAAAAGAGAGGAGAATGTTTACCTGGCGCGGTTTCCAGCCAGATTAAAAAAAGGCGCTACAGAAAGTATTGAGATCAGCTATTCCGGCAAGCCCCGTGAAGCGGTTTCTCCGCCCTGGGATGGAGGATGGATCTGGAAGAAAGACAGGAAAGGAAACCCCTGGATGAGTGTAGCCTGCCAGGGCCTGGGAGCAAGCGTTTGGTATCCCTGCAAAGATCACCAGAGCGATGAACCAGACAGTGCTTCCCTTACAATGATTGTCCAAAATGATCTTGTCGCGGTTGGTAATGGTAGGTTACAATCTAAAATCATCAATACCGATGGAACGGTTGCTTATAAATGGAAGGTAATAAATCCTATCAACAATTATGACATCGTCCCTTACATCGGTAAGTATGTTAACTGGACAGAAACTTTCAATGGTGAAAAAGGGCCGTTGGATTGTAGTTACTGGGTACTCGATTATAACCTTGATTCAGCACGCGAACAATTTAAACAGGCGCCGCTTATGCTTAAATGTTTCGAGCATTGGTTTGGCCCCTACCCTTTTTATGAAGACAGCTACAAACTGGTAGAAGCGCCGCATCTGGGAATGGAACACCAGAGCGCTGTCGCTTATGGCAACAAATTCAAAAACGGTTACCTGGGTACTGATCTTTCCGGCACCGGCTGGGGGCTGAAGTGGGATTTTATTATCGTACATGAAAGCGGGCATGAATGGTTTGGTAACAACATCACTTCAAAAGACCTCGGTGATATGTGGATCCATGAAAGCTTTACCAATTATTCTGAAACACTTTTTGTTACCTGCCAGTATGGTAAAGATGCGGGTGACGATTATGTAATCGGTACCCGGAAAAAAATTTTAAACAAGTTGCCCATCATTGCTCCTTATGGTGTTAACGATGAAGGCAGTGGCGACATGTATTACAAGGGCGGCAACATGATCCATACTATCCGAACCATTATCGATGATGATGAATTATTTCGTACTATTTTAAGAGGACTGAATAAAACTTTTTATCACCAGACAGTTACCGCAAAGCAGGTGGAAAATTATATCAGCAATCAATCAAAAAAAGATTTTTCCAAAGTGTTTGATCAATATTTGCTGCACACTGGTATCCCGGTTTTTGAATATAAAATGGACGGGAATAAATTATCGTATCGCTGGACAAAATGCGTCCTGGGTTTTAACATGCCGCTAAAAATTCATTTGAATACCGACCGGTGGATCAGTCCAACAGAACAATGGCGATCAGTAAATAATATTACACAAGCTGAACTATCCGTAGATAAGAATTTTTATATTGAAAGCAGGAATGTGTCAGGAATAAATTGACTTTAAATTGCTTCCAGCTATCAGCCGTCAGAAAAAACAATGCCTGATTATTTTTTGTTCTTAAAAAAAGCTATGCATCGGGACCAGGTCCTTCCTCTGCCAAACCCTTTGTAGGCGCTGGTGCGTGAGTGGTATTTTCTTTATCGAGGATTTCTTCCTTTCCAGGGTTGTTTTTACGAAATTCATCATCCCTTAACTCTTCACCAGGCTCAAAGCCCTGGTCGGAAGAGCCATCGCCAATGCTGTTTTCGCTTATTGCATCACCGGTAAAAGGTTTATTATTTTCGTCTTTATCATCAGGGTCGCTCACAAATAAATTTTTTAGATTAAGTTATCCATTCTGCTTTATCCTTCCAGCTCCAACATACCTGTTCACGAAATAGTTCTCACCAAGATCACTGATCATTACACCGCCGGACAGGGAGGCATGTACAAATTTATTGTTTATAATATAAATACCTACATGCGAAATGCCGCCTCGGGTATTAAAGAAAACCAGGTCGCCTTCATGCAAGTCATATTTTTCAACCCGGGTTGTATTTTCGTATTGCTGCCTTGCCGTTCGGGGAAGGATGATATTAAAAACCGCCGCCATTAGTCCCAACGAAAAAGCGGAGCAGTCGACACCTTTTTTTGTTGAGCCACCGTAATGATAAGGTGTACCATACCAGTCTTCCATATAATTGAGCAGGTTGATATTGTCGAGGGCTTCCACCGGAACATCAGTTAGCAGGGCATATTTAAATTGAAGCCGGTTACTGGTTTCCACATTACCGGTGAAATTAGAAAAAGTATAAACGGCCGTTGTTTTTTCAGCATTCATTCCTGGCGTGCGTATGCCTTTGTATATTCTTTTGCCCCAAAGCGGAGTATAGCGGACCGAAGCGTTATCAATAGGTTTTGTTCTTTCGGATGTAACCAGTTTCCTGGCGGAACTGCAGGAAACAACAAGCACTCCGATCGTTATCACATAGATAAAACGGCTTAACAAAATAGGCTCAATGGTGTTTTAATTAAAGAATGAGGTAAAAATAATACAAGAATCAAGAATTCAAAACATTTTATGAATTATTTAGCGGAAGGCAGAACGATTCCCTCCATGTGGAAACATTGTGCTAACTAACATTTATAACAATGAAATTATGTTGATTATTTTGTAAATGGTTTCTGCATCTTAATCAACTATTAAACCGTTCTTCGATCTATGCAATTTTCTCATTTACATGTTCACACACAATTTTCGTTACTGGATGGTGCTGCGCCTATTTCAAACCTGTACAAAAAAGCCATTGCTCATAAGATGCCCGCGCTGGCCATTACAGATCACGGTAATATGTTCGGTGTATTTGAATTTGTAAAGCAGGCTTACAATTTTAGAAATGAAGATGGCACGCTGAAAGTAAAGCCCATCGTAGGTTGTGAGTTTTATATCACCGAAAACCGTCATCGTAAACAATTTGCAAAAGACGACAGGGATCCGAGGCATCACCAGATACTGCTTGCGAAAAACGAACAGGGATACCGCAACCTTATCAAACTAACTTCTCTTGGATATATTGAAGGGATGTATTCAAAATACCCCCGTATCGATAAAGAGCTTATCCATTTATACCACGAAGGACTGATAGCTACCACCTGTTGCCTCGGCGCACTGGTTCCGCAGACTATCCTGAAAAAAGGGGAGGATGATGGTGAAGATGAATTTAAATGGTGGCTGAATGTTTTCCAGGGAGATTATTATGTAGAACTGCAGCGTCATGGTATTCCAGATCAGGACAAGGTTAACAAAGCACTTATTAGGTACGCCCAAAAGCACAATGTAAAAATTATCGCTTCTAATGATTCGCATTACGTGGATCAAACGGATTATAACGCGCACGACATTCTGCTTTGCATCAACACTGGTGAAAAGTGGGCTACCGAGAAGCTGACTGATTTTTCAGACGATGATGTTGCTTCCAAAAACAAACGGTTTGCTTTTCCAAACGACCAGTTTTATTTCAAGGATTCAGCGGAGATGACGAAGATCTTCAACGATATCCCTGAATCTATCGATAACACCAATGAAATTGTTGATAAGGTTGAATTGCTCGATCTTAAACGTGATATTTTACTTCCAAACTTTGTAGTGCCCAAAGAATATCCCTCGCAAGACGCTTACCTGGAACATATAACCTGGATGGGCGCTAAAGAACGGTACCATGAAATGACTCCTGAAATTGACGAACGCATCCGGTTCGAATTGTTTACCATTAAAACCATGGGCTTTGCTGGTTACTTTTTAATTGTAAGTGATTTCATCAAAGCCGGTCGTGAACTCGGGGTATTTGTTGGTCCGGGTCGTGGTTCAGCAGCAGGAAGTGTGGTGGCCTTTTGTATCGGCATTACCAATATTGATCCGTTAAAATACAATCTCCTTTTTGAAAGGTTCCTCAATCCTGATCGTAAGAGCATGCCGGATATAGATACCGACTTCGATGATGAAGGCCGACAAAAAGTTATCAACTACGTAGTAGAAAAATATGGTAAGAACCAGGTGGCGCAGATTATAACTTACGGCACCATGGCTGCTAAAAGCAGTATCAAAGATGTAGCAAGGGTGATGGATCTGCCGCTTGCAGAATCAAATGCGCTCGCTAAGCTGATTCCTGACAAACCTGGTATAACGCTGAAACGGGTTTTGAAAGCCCCTCTTACCGCCAAAGATGGAGAGAAATCCCTGGCGGAGAAAGAAGGTCTTATGGCGGAGGACATGGAGAATGTTAAAAAGATGCGGGAAATCTACAACGGTACCGACATCCGCAGCAGGATACTGCACGAAGCGGAGATATTGGAAGGTTCTGTAAGAAACACCGGCATCCACGCTGCAGGCATTATTATCGCACCACGAGATCTTACTGACCTTATCCCGGTAGCTACTTCAAAAGAATCCGATCTCTGGGTAACACAAATAGACGGCAGCATCATCGAAGAAGCCGGGGTTATAAAAATGGATTTTCTTGGTTTGAGGACATTGAGTATTTTGAAGACAGCGCTGGAGCTGATAAAAGAAAACCATGGCGTTAGCATAAATATCGATGAGTTGCCACTGGACGATGCTAAAACATTTGAGCTGTACCAAAAAGGCGAAACCAACGGTACCTTCCAATTTGAAAGTACCGGTATGCAGAAATACCTGCGTGACCTGAAGCCGGATAAATTCGATGACCTTATAGCTATGAACGCCTTGTACCGGCCAGGACCATTGGCATACATTCCTAACTTCATCGATCGCAAACATGGACGCGAAAAAATTAGTTATGACCTTCCCATCATGGAGGAAATATTAAAGGAAACGTATGGTATCACCGTTTACCAGGAACAGGTGATGCTTCTATCCCAGAAAATTGCCGGCTTCGGAAAGGGTGACGCTGACGTGTTGCGTAAGGCAATGGGTAAAAAGCAGAAGTCTGTGCTTGACAAAATGAAAGCGCAGTTTATAAAAGGCGCCACCGCCAACGGACATCCCGCCGATGCACTGGTAAAAATCTGGTCTGACTGGGAAGCGTTCGCTCAGTACGCCTTTAATAAGTCTCACTCAACCTGTTATGCGCTGGTGGCTTACCAGACAGCTTATTTAAAGTCGCATTATCCTTCAGAGTATATGGCCGCGGTGCTGAATCATGCAGGCGCCATTGAAAAAATTACTTTCTTCATGGAGGAATGTAAACGTATGGGACTAACTGTGTTAGGTCCTGACGTAAATGAATCGAAGAAAGGTTTTGCAGTTAACAGTAAAGGGGAGATCCGCTTTGGCATGGCAGGGCTTAAAGGTGTTGGGGAAGCCGCTATTGAAGGACTGATTAACGAAAGGAGTAAAAATGGCGCTTTTAAAAATATGTTCGACCTTATTAAAAGGGTTAATCAAAGATCGGTAAATAAAAAATCATTGGAGAGTCTTGCTTACTCAGGTGCATTCGACGGTTTTAAAGAATTGCACAGGGCGCAGTATTTTCATACAGCAGAGGGTGATAACAGTACCGGGTTGGAAAAGATTATAAAATTCGGGAATGTCTACCAGACAAGTATTGGCCAAACCAACAACAGCTTGTTCGGTGACCTGCTGATGCCTGAGATTAGCTCACCGAAAATTGCGGGTTGCGAACCCTGGTCACTTACTGAACTGCTCGATCATGAGAAAGATGTCACGGGAATGTTTATGAGCGGTCACCCGCTTGACAATTTCAATTTTGAGATCAAACATTATAACATCACCAGGCTTGCAGATTACAATGAAATTAAAGAAGCCGTCCATTTACAGGCTAACCCGGGTAAACGGTTCCGTATAGCCGGACTGGTTGTAGATGCCCAGCACCGGATGACGAAAAACGGTAAGCAGTTCGGGTCTTTTACCCTGGAAGATTACAGTGGCAAGAGTGAATTTATATTATGGAGCGAAGAATACGTGAAATTTTCCAACTACCTGGAAAAAGGCAAAAATATTTATATCTGCGGCGTGTTCAGGCAACGTTACAACAAAGCGGAATATGAGTTTAAGGTAGAAAAGATGACCTTGCTCGAGACTATCAAGCAAATGCTGACAAAGCAATTGATACTTGAAATGGAAGCGAGGCATCTCACCGCTGCTCATATTAACTTCATAGAGGAAAATGTTAAAAAATTCCCGGGACGTTCGTCAATCAAATTTAATATCAGTGAGCTTAAAGAACAATGGAAGGTTAGCCTGTATACTTTAGAAAACGGTTTCCTGATGAATGACGAAATGGCTTCTTTTTTAATAGAGAACCCTGAACTGGAAGTGCAGGTGGTTTCCTTGTAGGGAAGACGATTTTTTGAACCACAGAGGCAGAGAGACATGAGGATATCTTTTGACTTTTGAGTCCGTAAGAATCTGAATTCCTTTTGTCTCGCCAGAACCCGGCGGTTTAACAGACGGCTAAATGACAGGTAAGGTGCCACTAATACAGTGAAAACAATTTGGATGTATCTTTGTAATCAGGTATTATTGAATTTTAAATATCTTTTAATAATAAATTTAAATATAGTTTTTATGGCAGCAGAATTTACCGATGCAAATTTTCAGGAGATGGTTATTGCGTCAGACAAATTAACAATAGTTGATTTTTGGGCAGAATGGTGTGGTCCTTGTCGCGCTATAGCTCCGGTTATCGATGAGTTATCGAAAGAATTCCAGGGAAGAGTGAATATCGGTAAGGTTAATGTAGATAACAATCCCGAAGTTTCTATGAACTACGGCATTACCAGTATTCCGGCGATTCTTTTTCTGAAAAATGGTAAAGTTGTTGATCGACTTGTAGGTGCCCAGCCGAAGGCAAACTTTGTTAAGAAGATAGAGGCGAATATTTAGGCATGAGGTTGATGTTATCAGGTATGAATGTGTACGATTTAAGTAGTGATCTTTTCTTAATAAATTTTTAATAAGCCTGCCCGTTTTACGGCAGGCTTTTTTTATGCTTACTCAATTAAAGAAACTTACCCTAGGTATTTAGTAGAAGATAAAATATCAATTGTATTTTATAATTATTTTATTGTCAGGTTTTTCTAATTTCATGTCAATTGCTGTCAGCCGTCAGCTTTCAGCTCTCATGAGGAAAATCTTAGACAAATTAAAGTTTTTTATAACTGGAGATTCTACCCTTGAATATTAATGTATTATAATTTATAATTATTTTTTCCGAAACCTAACTCTAGGATTATACTATGATTGATAATTGACGAACAGAGCAAATTGTTAAAAGATTTAATAACTGACATAACGTTAGCAATATTCTACCCCAGCAAAATTCCGGCTATCGTTGCGGAAAGATAGGAAGCCAGGGTACCGCAAAGTAATGCACGCATTCCAAGTCTGGCGAGGTCTCCCCTGCGTTCGGGCGCTATTTCTCCAATACCACCGATCTGCATTCCTACTGAACTGAAATTTGCAAAGCCGCAAATGGCAAAACTGACAATCAATAAACCTTTAGGAGAGAGGTGCTGCTGAACACCATGAGTAAGTTCAAAGAAAGCTACGAATTCATTGATCGTTAATTTCTTTCCCATCAGGGTTGCCACCTGTGCCACATCCTGTTCCGGCACACCCATAGACCATGCCATCGGGTAGAAGAGTTTGCTAAACAGCCAGTCGAGCGACAAGGCAAAGTCAAGGTGTATCCAGCCTCCAACTTTACCTAACACAAAGTTCACCAGCGTTATCAGCGCAATGAATCCTATAAGCATAGCGATTACATTTATAGATATCCTCATTCCGTCACCCGCTCCATGAGATATGGCATCGATAACATTACGGTAAGGCGTTTTAACTTCCAGTTTCACCTTCCCCATGGTTTCACTTTCCTCTGTTTCGGGCCACACAATTTTTGAGATTACCAGTGCCGCGGGTGCCGCCATGAGGCTGGCAGTAAGCAAGTATTCCGCTTTAGCGCCAAAATTAACATAGACGATTAAGATACCCCCGGCAATACAAGCAAGGCTGCCACTCATGGATGCAAGCAATTCGCTCATCGTCATGCCTTTAAGGTAAGGTCTGATCATTACCTGTGCTTCTACCTGTCCCACGAATGCGCTCGCCACGTTACTTAAGGCTTCGGCGCCGCTAACTTTCATTACCACATTCATGGCCCTGGCGATAAATGAAACGATCCGCTGCATTATGCCGAAGTAATAAAAAACTGCTACCAGCGCGCAAACCAAAATGATTGTGGCTGTTACGTTAAAAGCAAAGATAAAAGCGCCGGGTGCACTGAATGGGACAGCACCGTCACCTCTAGGTGATGACACGTATACACCACCATAAACGAAAGCGGCGCCTGCTTTAGCAAATTCTTCTATGTGGCCGATTTGTCTGCCGATCCATTGAAAAAAATTAGTTACCGGTTTAACCTTTAGCACAAGTACTGCAATAACGATCTGGAGGGCAAGTCCGCTAAAGACAAGCCTGAAGTTGATTCTTTTTTTATTGTTTGAAAAGAGAAATGCAATACCTAATATCAGGACAATTCCAAAAAGTCCCTGGAAACGTTGCATATATTGATTCAGTTTTAGTAAATTTTGAAAGATAATGTTTTTCTTATAACCGTCAATAGCTTACCGAAAGCCATTAACTTCATCATACGAACTTATGCTACCTTATAATGTTATTATAACAGCATTTAAGATTTATATATGAACACTGAATCTATTGAAACTTTAATAAGGCGTGAGAAGGATGAAGATTTGCGCAACGCCGGCTACAAAATTATAAACAGCGAAAGAATAACACCCGGTGAAGGTGTGATGCTGTTTGAAAAGGGCAGTCTCTCCTATCTTGGCGCGCTGGCGAACTTCGTACGCGAACGCCTTCATGGAGACACTACTTACTTCAACCGCAATTTTCATATTGAACCAACCAATGTTTGCGTGTTCTCCTGCAAGTTCTGTTCTTACTCACAACTATACGCTCACCGCGACGAAGGCTGGGAACTTAGTATCGACCAGATGCTTAACATAGTAAAAAGTTACGATGGCAAGCCGGTCACCGAAGTTCATATTGTTGGCGGCGTACATCCAAAATTGAATATGGCTTATTTTGCCGAACTGCTGACAAAGATCAAACAGGTAAGACCCGGCCTGCATATCAAGGGCTTCACTCCTGTAGAGCTTGATTACATGTTCCGTAAAGCCAAAGTCTCCGTTGAAGAGGGAATGAAATTTTTGCATGAAGCGGGACTAGACTCGTTACCGGGCGGTGGCGCTGAAATTTTTCATCCTGAAATACGCCAGATCATTTGCGACGATAAAGTAGATGCCGATGGCTGGTTACACATTCACAAAGCCGCCCATGACCTGGGAATGCATTCCAATGCCACCATGCTCTATGGGCATATCGAAAGTTATTACCACCGTGTAGATCACATGGAACGCCTTCGATCTATGCAGGACACCACCCATGGTTTCAATACTTTTATCCCGCTGAAGTTTAGGAACAAGCACAACGATATGAGTGATGTGAAGGAAAGTAACATCATTGAAGACATGAAAGTCTATGCTGTCGCACGTTTATACCTGGATAATTTCCCGCATATAAAAGCTTACTGGCCGATGCTGGGTCGCCAGAATGCGCAACTGTCGTTATCTTTTGGTGTCAACGACATAGACGGAACGATCGATGACTCCACTAAAATATATTCTATGGCAGGGTCTGAAGAGCAAACGCCGGCGATGTCAACGGCTGAACTGGTGACGCTTATCAAACAGGTGCACCGCAAGCCTGTAGAGCGTGATACGCTGTACAATGAAATACGTGATTATTCAGCGGCAGACATCGAAGAGATAGCGCTAAATCCTTTACTAAACTAGCTATCAGCCGCCCCTGAGACACTGTTAATACCATCACCAAATGCTTTTGGAATTTACTTCCAGCTTCTTTATTTTTGCAATCCCTTTAAAAGGAATGGCTGCGTAGCTCAATTGAATAGAGCATCTGACTACGGATCAGAAGGTTATAGGTTTGAATCCTATCGCGGTCACTAATAATCAAGCACTTATAACACTTTCTGTCTTAGGTGCTTTTTTATTTGCAAACTTATTTGCAAACTAATACATTTAAGCCTTATCTGTCTATCTATTTCAGTCACATCATTTGCCCTTGGAATTACCCTGACTTACTACAAAAAAAACAGGAGCAGGGTTTGCTGGTGCTACTTTTACATGTTTTAAAATTAACCAGGGGGTTAAATTGTCATGTATTTGAAGATTTACTATAATTCATTTTACCGGGTTAGTGCAAATCAGCAAGAATCGCAATTTGAGCAATACGGTTTCTTGGGTTACTATTTTCCATTACCGGCATGTATATTTTTTGTGGGTGTTTGGTTGAATTTGGATTTAAAGCCGGAATATGGACTATAGTAAGGTAAACAGAGGGTGTTTGTTATGCTGATTGATTTGCAGTAAGCTGATAGCACTGAACTGAAGTATTATTACAAACCATTCGCATTTAATCACCTTTATTAAAAAGCCATTGATATTAATAACCTTTAATTAT
>Ga0123336_10001130_pt1 | contig 25098 bp, 25 predicted proteins | sample SSSSmetaG_FD_96466 | JGI IMG/M metagenome (GOLD analysis project Ga0123336, IMG submission 96466) | Glacier valley bacterial and archeal communities from Borup Fiord, Nunavut, Canada, to study Microbial Dark Matter (Phase II) - ​SSSS metaG | ecosystem: Environmental > Aquatic > Freshwater > Ice... | reverse complement strand
CTCGGCCAAGGAGCGCCAGCAACCGAGCACCAGCACCACGTCCTCGAACGCCACCCAGGCGGCGTGCTCGAGAAAACGCCACCACTCCGGATTTTCGATGCCGTAGACCGATTCCGGCCACAGTAGGCCGCGCGCCAGATGGTCCACAGCGACGACAATCGTGGCCGTCGGCAACAGCTTCCAATCGCGATAAAAAGCCACGAAGGCCAGCGAGCCGAAGATATGAAAGTGGGTCTCGATGCGACCGCCGGTGATGTGGATGAGCAGGCCCGACCACAGCATCTGCGTGACGGCGACCAGATGCCGGGTCAGCCACCACTCGGGTCGCAGCTTCAACAGCAAAAGCGGTAGCGCATTGATGGCGCCACCAAGGAACACAGCGACGAGAACATGAGGATGGATGCTGCTCACCGCGCCCGACCAGGTGGCCGGCGAGATCACCAGCGCCAACACGATGGCCAGCGCCCACTGCACGAGGAACAGCCAGAAGAAGATCTGACTGGTGCGGCGATGCACGGCGCCAAGGTTCCGGGCCAACAGGGTGTCGCGTAGCTGGTTGCTCGTCGGTGCGCTCATCGTTCGACACTCGCTAGTGGACATCCGAACACGGGGTGCTCGTGTCGGGCCTGGTGCTGGGCCAGCAGCTCGACGACGGTGCGGCGGCCGACGTTGTCGCCGAGGTGGCCGCGTGAGTCGGTGATGCCGCCAGCGAAGACGAGGTGCCCGTTGGGGTCATAGACCACGAGCTGGCCGGAGGTCGCGGCGCCGAAGCGCTTGGCTTCCAGGCCGCCTTCGTCGATGACGCGGGTGGTGTGCGGGATGCGGCCGGCCGAGTCCCAACTGTCGGTGCGCTCCCAGCCCGGCTTGGCACCGTCGGGGCGCATGAAGACCACAAAGGCCTGGGCCGCGCGTAGTCGCATGATGGCGTCGAGCTCGGCGAGGCTGGCGCGGGTGCAGGGGCAGCGCGGGTGGACGAACATGACCAGCGTGCTTTGGTCGGCGACGCGTGGCAGCGACGACCGAGGCCACTGTGAGGGGGCGACCGCGGCCACGCCGGGGGTGATCTTGTATCCGACGAACAACTTCAGACCGACACACACCACGAGGACCCACACAGCGACGGCGCCGAACAACGCGACATTGCGGAAGGGGTGCTTTGGATGGAGCGCGGCTGTCATACGTTGCACCTACACATCGACCAAATCGCCACAATCTGTAGTAGGACCTAGGCGATGACCATGAAGCCGGATCTGGCAGCCGGAGACTTTGCGGTCTGGGCGACGGAAATGAAGGCGGCGATTGTCAGCCGGCAGCCGGTGGATGTGCCGTGCGGGCCCTGCAACGTCTGTTGTAAATCGTCGCAGTTCATTCACATCGAGCCCGACGAGAAAGACGCCTTGGCGCACATCGACAAGGCGCTGTTGTTCCCGGCGCCGGGGCTGCCGCGCGGCAACAAGCTACTCGGCTACGACGAGCGCGGCCATTGTCCGCTGTTGGTCGACGAGCGCTGTACGATCTACGCGCATCGACCGCGCACCTGTCGCACCTATGACTGCCGGATCTTTCCAGCGGCAAGTCTGGTGCCCGATCAGCCCCAGGTCGGCCAGCATGTCCGTCGCTGGCGATTTTCGTTTGGCGCTGGCGGCCAGGACCAGAAGCGCGCAGTCGCCGCGGCGGCGGCCTTTCTACGCCAACATACCGCCGAGTTGCCGTCGGTGCCGGCCAACCCCACCCAGCTCGCCGTCCTGTCTCTTCTGGTCCACGGCCTGTTTCTCGACGAGAAAGAGCCGACGCTGGAGGCCCTCAGCACCGAGATCAAACGCCACACGACACGCCGTCCCGAACCAGCCGCAGTCTAACCGTTGGCAGGTTTTTGAGGTTGTTTGTCATTTCTGCCAGCAGCGTACGGGCGCAGGGTGTGGGTGGAGGTGGTGATGCGACTTTCGATCTTGTTGTTCGACGGGTACACGACGCTGGATGCCGTGGGCGGCTATGAAGTCTTGGCGCGGATTCCGGGCGTGGACGCCGAGTTCGTGGCCGCCAAGCGCGGCGTCGTGGCAGCCGATACACGCAGCCTGGGCCTCATGGCCTTTCGGGATTTTTCCGAGGTCACCCGGACGGATATTCTGTACGTCCCAGGTGGCCCAGGCGGGATCGTCTGTGAGACCGATGAGGTATTTCTGACCAAGGTGCGTGAGCTCGACGCCACGTCGACCTGGACGGTCGGCATCTGCAACGGCGTCGGGATCCTCGCCGCCGCCGGCCTGCTGAAAGGCCAGAAGGCCACCACCAACTGGTTCTATCAGGAGCGGCTGGCAGCGCATGGCGCGGTGTTCGTGCCCGAGCGTTATCACCAGGAGGGTAAGTACATCACCGGCGCCGGCGTGTCGGCCAGCATCGACACCGGCCTGTTTCTGGCGGGCCTCATCGGCGGCGAGATGCTGGGCAAGGCGCTGCAGCTCGGCATCGAGTATTACCCGCTGCCGCCGTTTCCGGAGAGGTCGCCTCTCGAGGCACCGGCGCCGATCGTCGAGCTGGTGCGTCAGTTCGAGGCCACCGGCGGCGCAGAGCAGATGCGCCTGGTCCCGCCTTGGGTCTCAGCGACGAGTGGAAAAAGCGCGTAGGCACTGGACCAGCGCGGCGAGCTCGGCCTCCGTGAGATCGCGGTGCGCGGGCATCGCCGGGCTCAGTCGGTGGGCGGCGCCGCCTTCGGAGATGATCTTGGCGAGGTCTCCGTCGCTGCCGGCGAGCCAGTTGGGGTCGGTGAAGTTGCGCGGCGGGGGCTTGAGGCTCGGTGCGGCCAGCCCATCGCCATGCCCCAGCTCGCCGTGACAGGTGGCGCAGCGGGTGCCATAGCTCGGTGGGCACGCTGAGACGGACGCGGTCGATGGGATCGGTCGCCACAGCGGGCGGCCATAGGGTCGCTCTGGCCAGGGAATGCCGATGATGACCAACAACATCGCCGCCAGCGTCCAGCCGAAAGTCCGTCGGTGACGGCTCGCGTCGGTCTTGGCGCGTTTCGACAGGTCCCGGCCGGCGTGGATCGCGACGACGGCCAGCACCATCGCAGTGATGTGCTCCACGCCGAAAAATCTGAGCGCGGTGTCATGCATCGATGCCTTGGGGTTGGCGAAAAACACGGTGGTCATGGGACTGGCGACCAGATAGAGCCACAGGCCGAGGAGGAGCTGCAGATCCACTGCACCGACGAGAACCCTGTGCGTGCGTTCATCGGCGTCGGTCCAGGTGCGCCGCTTGAGAACGCCGGTGAGCGCGCGCGCGACCATGACCACGATCAAGATCGCGACCAGCCAGCGAACATACGCATGCACGAACAGGACGAAGGGATAGGTATGCATGTCAGCGCTGCGAGTGGAGCAGCCGATATTCGCGCGGGCCGACGCCGAGCTGGCGTTCGAACGCGCGCTTCATGTTGGTGGCGGTACCGAAGCCGCACAGCTCCGCGAGCTCTTTGGCCGGGAGCGTGCTGGTGGCCAACAATGTCCGCGCGTGCTCGACGCGCAGCTTGTCGATGAGCTTGGCCGGCGTGAGCCCGACGAGCTCGAGACAGCGACGGTGAAGCGTGCGCACCGATAACGCCGCAGCGCGGGCCAAGGTCTCGACGTTGGCCTGGCGCAGATGACCGCGGATCCAGGCAATGAGCGGCCCGAGTGGATCGGAGCCGGCGGTCTGCGCGACCATCGCTTCCGAAAATTGCGACTGAAATCCAGGCCGGCGTACGTAGAGCACCAGCGCAGCAGCAACGGTGTCGGCCAGCGCGCGACCGTGGTCGGCCTCGACCATGGCCAGCGACATGTCGATGCCGGTGGTCACCCCGGCCGAGGTCCAGATGTCGCCATACTGGGTGTCGACGACGAAAATGGCCTTGGGATCCACGGTGACCGCTGGAAAGATCTTGGCCAGACGGTCACACGCCGACCAGTGGGTGGTGGCCCGTTTTCCGTCGAGCAGACCGGCCGCGGCCAGCAGGAAGGAGCCCGAGCACACCGAACCCAGACGCGCGACCACCGGGGCCGCGCGCCGCAGCCAGTCGAGGAGACGCGGGTCACCGATCGTGTCGCGGATCGCGGCCTCTTCGCCGCCGGAAACAATCACCGTGTCATCGGGGGTGGGCCTGAGGCGGCGCAGATCGCGGGTGGCGATGGTCAGGCCCGCGGTGGTGTTGCGGGCGCCGCCACCGACGGAGGCAATCAGGACTTCGTAGCTCGACTTCTTGCTACCGCTCCGGCGCGCGGCCGCGGAGAAGACCTCGGCGGGCCCCGCCACGTCGAGGGTGGTGGCGCCTTCGAAGGCCACCAGGATGATCCGTCGCATGTGTCAGCTATTATCACTTTGTCATTTTTTCTGCCACTAGCAAGCTCACCTCACGATTTGCGCTCAAGTGTGCGAACCTCGGATCATGAGCCCTTCCGCGTGGGTGCCGCTGCTGGTGGTCGGCATCCTGGCAGTGCAGGTCGTGATCTGGATCTTCGTCGCTGGGGTCATTCGCCGTCAGAATGCGGCGCTCCTCGTGGTGGCGTCCAAGCTGGTCGCCGACCGGGTGGCGGCTGGTGAAGAGTCCCTGTTTGGCCCGATCCTCTGTCGGGTGCGGCATGGCCATGTGTCCAGCCGGGCCACGGTGGCGCTCACCGACCAGCGACTCATCTTTCACGCCAACGCCACGCAAGATCTGCCGCTCGACACCGTGCGTTCGGTGCGGGTCGAGACCTGGTTCAACGGCAATGCGCGTGCTGGCTTCCGCTGGGTGATCGTGAAGCTGGATGAGCGCGAGGTCGGCTTCGCCGCAGCCGGCACCGCGGCCGAGTCGTGGTCCAAAGCCATTCAGCGCGCGGCCAAGCTCGACGTCGCTGCCGCCTAGTTTTTCAGGCGTTCGTTCGCGCCGCGGTCGGTGCAGCGCCCCGCCCGCCCGGATCGACCGCGCCGTTCGCCAAAATACGGTTTCCGTCGTGATAGGTTCCCGCCATGACGTCTCTTCTCACGGCGTGGGCGCTCTGCGCCTTGACCAGCATCTTCGGCAAAGACCGCCCGCCGCTCCATGACTTCACGTGGTACCCGGCCGCACTCAGCGACGCCACGCCCAAGGCGCGGGCCGCTGCAAAAGCGGAGCTGGTCAAGCTCGAACGCGCCTACTGGCGCTATGTCGCGCTCCCAACTGGCGGCTCTCGCAACTCGGATTGGGCGCGCCTGGTCGACGCCGAAGGCAAGCTGATCGACGGGTACCTCGGCCTCATCTCCAACCACAAAGTCGCCGACATCAGCGTCTGTGCGTGGATGCGCATCGGCGACGTCATCCTGCGTCTCTCCGAAAATCTCGAGCGCTTTCCGCCCACCGAGCCCGACACCGCCGGCGGGCCCGAGCTCGTCGAGTCGCACTACCCAGGCAACGACGGCTCCATCGCCCGCCGCGCCCTCGAAGCCTTCGAGCGCGGCGCAGATGAAGCCAAGCGGCTCGGCATCGACAGTCGCTGTGCCGGCCGCTCCGCAGAACGCGTCGCGTTTTTGCGGCGCGCCAACGCCCTGTAGATCCCTTCGTACCGGCCGCCCTCGCCTTGACACAGGGCGGCATCGAGGTATGATATCTTTCAATCTGGATATATAGATATGAGCCTTACGCGCTACATCGACACCCTCAACGTCCTCGGAGACGAGAATCGCATTCGCCTCTGCGCGCTCTTGCGCGAGCGCGAGCTGTGCGTGACCGATCTGGTACGCGTCACCGGCATCGCCCAGCCCCGCGTGTCGACGCATCTCGGGCGCCTGCGCGATGCCGGATTCGTCCGCGACCGGCGCAAGGGTGCGCAGTCGTTCTATGCGCTCGACAACGCGCGGCTGCCCAAGACCGCGCAGGCCTTTCTCGACGAGGCGACCAGCTCGGGTGACCCGACGCTGGAAGGCGATCAGCAGCGCCTGCACGAGCTCGATGCCGAGCGACTGGGCGGCTTGCCCGATGCCCTGGTCGATCAGATCGAGCGCGATTATTCGCCCGGTCGCACCTGGCATTCGCTGGCCGCCGGCATCGCCGCGCTGCTCGATCTCGGCGACGTTCTCGACGCTGGCTCGGGCGACGGCGCCGCCGCCAGCTCGTTGGCGCCCTACTGCCGCACGCTCACTTGTGTCGACACCTCGGAGCGGATGATCGACGCGGCCAAGGAGCGGCTGGCCAACTTTCCCAACGTCAAAGCGCAAGTCGCCGATGTTCACGCGCTACCGTTCGCCAACGCCTCCTTCGATGTGGTGCTGCTGTTTCATACGCTGACCTACGCCGAGCACCCGGCGCGCGCCGTCGCTGAATGCGCCCGCGTGCTGCGACCCGGCGGGCGCCTCGTGCTGTTGTGCCTCGATCAACACAAGCAGCCGGAGGTGACGTCGCGTTATGGCGAGCGGCATCCTGGCTTCTCGCCGCGCGTGGTGCGCGGTCTCATCAACCGGGTGGGTCTGGTGGTGGAGTCGTGCGGTGTTGCCTGTCGCGAGGCCAAAAAGCCGCATCTGCAAGTGGTGCTGGCCATCGCCGACAAACCGCCGCGCACCAAATCTCCCCGCAGCAAGGCCTGAGCAAATGACCAAGCATCCACTGGAAGTCTTGCTGCAAAAACGCATCGCCATCATCGACGGCGCGATGGGCACCACCATCCGCAGCTATGGCCTGACCGAAACCAACATTCGCGGCGACCGCTTCCGCGATGCCAAGAAAGACTTACTCAATAACGGCGATCTGCTGTCGCTGACGCGGCCCGATGCCATTTGCGATATCCACCGGCGTTTCTTGCAAGCCGGCGCCGACATCATCGAGACCAATACGTTCGGCGCGACCAGCATCACCCAGAGTGAGTTCTTCATCGACGACCCGCGCGAGCATGGTGGGCGCAAAGATCCGGAGTTTTACCAGAAGGTCCTCGAAGACCCGATGTTGAAGACCCTGGCCTGGGACATCAACTACGAGTCGGCGCGCCAGTGCCGTACCGTCGCTGACGAGATGTCCCAGCAGGATTCCCAGCCGCGTTTCGTGGCCGGTGCGATTGGCCCCCTGACGGTCTCTTTGTCCAATTCGCCCGACGCCGAAGACGCCGGTTTTCGCGTGGTGACGTTCGATCAGGTCAAAGTCGCATATGCCGAGCAGACCCGCGCGCTGATTGCCGGCGGCTCGGATCTACTATTGGTGGAAACGATTTTCGATTCACTGAACGCCAAGGCGGCCTTGGTCGCCATCGCCGAGGTCTTTGCCCAAGATGGCGTGAAGCTGCCGCTCATGATCTCCGCTGCCGTCGGTCGCGGCGGCGAGACCATGATTTCCGCGCAGACCATCGAGGCTTTCTGGAACGCCGTCGAGCACGCCAAGCCGTTGGCGGTGGGGCTCAATTGCTCCTTGGGCCCGGACCTCATGTATCCATTTTTGGAGGATCTGTCGAGGCGCTCCAGCGTCGCTGTGTCTTGTTATCCAAACGCTGGCTTGCCCAATCCCCTGTCGCCGACCGGATTCGATCTGGAGCCAGCAGATATGGCGCGATATCTCGGTGAATTCGCCAAAGGCGGGCTCATCAATATCGCCGGTGGATGTTGCGGCAATACCCCGGAGCATATCGCCGCGATTTCCACGGCACTGACCGGGCGCGCGCCACGGGTCATCGACAACAAAGTCTCCGTCGCTGTGCCGGCTGATTTCGCCGCCGACTTCGTGGTCAAGCCCTTGCGCCTCTCGGGCTCGCAGCCGTTCACGCAACAGCCGGGTATCTTCGTGATGATCGGCGAGCGCACCAACGTGGCTGGCTCGCCCAAGTTTGCCAAGCTAGTCAAAGAAGGCCTTTTCGAAGAAGCGGTCAGCGTCGCGCGGCAGCAGGTCGAGAACGGCGCCAACGTCATCGATATCTGCATGGACGAAGGCATGATCGACGGCGTCGCCGCCATGAGCCGCTATTTACAACTGCTCGGCTCCGAGCCCGAAGTGGCCAAAGTGCCCTTCATGGTCGATTCGTCGAAATGGACGGTTATCGAGGCTGGGCTGAAGTGTCTGCAGGGCAAAGGCATCGTCAATTCGATTTCACTGAAGGAAGGCGAAGACAAATTCCGTGAAAACGCGCGCACGGTGCTGCGTTATGGCGCCGCCGTCGTGGTCATGGCTTTTGACGAGCAGGGCCAGGCCGCGACCTATCCCGATCGCATTCGTATCTGTGAGCGCGCCTATCGCATTCTCGTCGACGAAGTCGGCTTTCCGCCCGAAGACATCATCTTCGATCCCAATATTCTCACCGTTGCCACCGGCATGGAGGAGCACAACAACTACGCCGTCGACTTTCTCGATGCGACGCGCTGGATCAAGGCCAATTTGCCGCACGCCAAGGTCTCGGGCGGCGTCTCCAATATTTCCTTCAGCTTTCGCGGCAACAATCGCGTCCGCGAGGCGATGCATTCGGCGTTCTTGTTTCACGCCATCGCCGCCGGCATGGATATGGGCATCGTCAACGCCGGCATGCTCGAGGTCTATGCCGAGATCGATCCCGAGCTCAAGATCCTCGTCGAGGACGTGCTTCTCAATCGCCGGCCCGACGCCACCGAGCGTCTGGTCGACTTCGGCGAAAAGCTCAAGGCCCAGGGCGCGGGTCCGGCCATCAAGGTCAAAGAAGACGAGTGGCGCAAAGGCACCGTCGAGGAACGGTTGTCACATGCGCTGGTGCGCGGGATCGACACCCATATCGACGCCGATACCGAAGAAGCACGCGCCAAGCTCGGCCGGCCGCTCTTGGTCATCGAAGGGCCGCTCATGGACGGCATGGGCGTCGTCGGTGATCTGTTTGGCGCCGGCAAGATGTTCCTGCCCCAGGTGGTCAAATCGGCGCGCGTCATGAAAAAAGCTGTCGCTTATTTGACGCCGTTCATGGAAGCCGAAAAGAATGCCCAGATTGCCGCCGGCCAGACCGTGCGTGCGCAGGGCAAGATCGTTCTGGCGACAGTCAAAGGCGATGTGCACGACATCGGCAAGAACATCGTCGGCGTCGTCTTGGCCTGCAACAACTACGAGGTCATCGACCTTGGCGTCATGGTCTCCTGCGAAAAGATCTTGGAGCGGGCCAAAGCCGAAAAGGCCGATCTGATTGGTCTCAGTGGGTTGATTACCCCGTCGCTCGACGAGATGACCCATGTGGCGCGCGAAATGGAACGGCAAGGCTTCAAGCTCCCGCTATTGATCGGCGGCGCCACCACCAGCCGGGCGCATACCGCGGTCAAGATCGCGCCGCATTATTCAGAGCCGGTGGTGCATATCCTCGATGCCAGCCGGGCCGTGCCGGTGACGACCAGCCTGCTCAGCGTCGACGGCAAAGCTGCCTTCGTGGCCCAGCATCGCGCCGACTACGACAACCTCCGCCGCGCGCATGCCACGCCAAAGCACAAGCTCGTGCCGCTGTCGGTGGCGCGCGAAAACCGCACGCCGATCACCTGGCGTGCCGAGGATATCGCCCGGCCAGAAAAATCCGGGGTTCAGATCCTCGACGATATTCCACTCGACGAGCTGCGCGAATATATCGACTGGACCCCGTTTTTCCATACCTGGGAATTGAAGGGCGTCTATCCGCGGATCTTCGACCACGAGAAATATGGCGACGCGGCGCGCCAGCTCTTCAGCGAAGGCAATGCGTTACTCGACGATATCATTGCCCGCAAACGCATCACCGCGCGTGCGGTGTATGGCCTCTTTCCGGCCAACGCCGTCGGTGACGATGTCGAGCTCTATGATCCTCAGCGCAAGAACGTCGTCGAACGATTTCATTTCTTGCGCCAGCAGTCGCTGCGCGAAAAGAACGAGCCTTCGCGCAGCTTGGCCGATTTCGTTGCGCCGAAATCGACGGCATTGCCCGACCATCTCGGTGCATTTGCGGTGACCACCGGCATCGGTCTCAAAGCGGTTTGCGACGCATATCGCGCCCAGAACGACGACTACAACGCCATCATGGCCGAGGCGCTGGCCGACCGCTTGGCCGAAGCGCTCGCCGAATATCTGCACAAACGCGTGCGCGATGAATGGGGTTACGGCAAGAACGAAGACCTCAGCAAAGAGCAGCTCCTGCGTGAGGATTATCGCGGCATTCGCCCGGCGGCGGGATATCCGGCTTGTCCCGACCACACCGAGAAAGGGACGCTCTGGCGGTTGCTGGACGTCGAGAAAAACACCGGCATGCTGCTCACCGAGTCCTTCGCCATGTGGCCGGGCTCGAGCGTCAGTGGGCTGTATTTCGCCCATCCCGAGGCGCGCTATTTCACGCTCGGCAAGATCGATCGCGACCAGGTCGCCGACTATCACCGTCGCAAAGGCATGACCGTCGCCGAAGTCGAGCGCTGGCTGGGCCCCAACCTCAACTACGATGTGGGTGCATAGCGGAACCAGCGACGTGGCCTGCCGATTTTGACTTGACGGTTTCGCTGGGCGGGGTTATTCAACCATTAGGTTGAATAACATGCAGAGTCTAGACCTGGCCTTTGGTGCGCTGTCCGACCCAACCCGTCGGGCCATCGTGCAGCGGCTGACCGCGGGGCCAGTGCGGGTGACCGACCTGGCCGCGCCGTTCCCGATGTCACTCAACGCCGTGTCCAAGCACGTCAAAGTGCTGGAGCGCGCGGGGTTGGTCATCCGGGTCAAAGAGGGCCGTGAGCATCAGCTCGTCTTGAATCCCGATCCGATTCGCGCGGTCAGCGCATGGGCTGGCGGCTTCGAGACGTTCTGGAACGACCGCCTCGACAACCTCGAGCGGTTTCTCGAGGCGGAAGCCCCGCAACCCAACAGGAGAAAGCCATGACCGACAAGCCCGAAGCCCTCTTCGCCGTCAACCTCTCGCGCACCATCGATTCGCCGCCCGAGCCCATCTTCCGCGCCTTCACCGACCCGGAGCGTTACCGTCGCTGGTTCCCCACCAAGCAGCTCATCATGCAACCGGTGGTCAACGGCCTTTACTTTCTCGAGGTCGAGCACGCCTCGCGCTTGTGGGCGCATTACGGCCGCTATCTCGAGGTCACGCCGGCGCGCCTCCTCAAGTTCACCTGGATGTCGGAGGCCACGCACGGCAAAGAAACCGTCGTCACCGTCGAGCTCGTGCCTGAAGGCCAGGGGAAGAAAACCGTCTTGCGCCTGTCCCACACGGGCATCCCCGACAGCGAGATCGGCCGCTCGCATCTCGGCGGCTGGACCCAGATCACGGAGGCGATTGCCAAGTCGACGGAGAGCGGGTCACACTCGGGGGCGTGAAGCCCAAGGCCAAGCCCCAAACAGACGCGATCCTCGTCGGGACCACCGTCGCCGCCTGGGCGCGTTGGCTCGGCGCGCACCACGAACGTTCCGACGGCGTGTGGTTGCAGCTGACCAAGAAGAGCGTGAAGAAAAGCCTCACTTACGCCGAGGCGCTCGAGGTGGCGCTGTGCTGGGGCTGGATCGACAGCCAGAAGCGCGCGCTCGACGAGACCGCCTGGCAGCAGCGCTTCACGCGGCGGACGGCCAAGAGCCCGTGGTCCAAGATCAACCGGGCCAAGGCCGAGGCGCTCATCGCCGCCGGCAGCATGCATCCACCCGGCCTCGTCGAGGTCGAGCGGGCCAAGGCAGACGGCCGCTGGGATCGGGCCTACGACGGACCCAAGACCATGACGCTGCCCGACGATCTGGCGGCCGCCCTCGCCAAGCGTCCCGGCGCGCGCGCCTTCTTCGACGATCTCGACAGCGCCAACCGCTACGCCATCCTCCATCGCGTGCAAACGGCCAAGAAGCCCGAGACGCGCAACAACCACATCGAGCGACTTTCCGACCTCTGCGCCCGTCGAGACGTCTTGCATCCCGAGCGCGTCCGCAAGCGTCCCAAGGCTTGACAATAGTTCACTCTCGCGTTAACTATTGCCGCTTACGACAACCTTTTGCCAAAGGCATGCTCATGGCTATCAGCCCCCCCAAAGACTGGCCGCGGATTTCTTCCTCGCTGTTTTACGACAACGCGTCAGCGGCGATTGACTGGCTCTGCAAGGCGTTTGGCTTCGAGGTCAAGCTCAGGGTCGAGGGCGAGAACGGCAAGATCGAGCACTCCGAGCTGGTGATGGGCGAAGGGCTCATCATGGTCGCCGAGGCCGGGCGCTTCGAACACTGGAAGAGCCCGCATTCCCTCGGTGGCAGCAACACCCAGGCGCTGATGGTGTATGTCGCCGACGTCGAGGCGCACTGTGCCCGCGCGCGCGCCGCTGGAGCCGTCATTGCCGTCGAGCCCAAGACCAGTGACTACGGCGAAGAATATTGGTCCGATCGCACCTACGAAGCCGTCGACCTCGAGGGTCACCACTGGTGGTTCGCCGAGCGGCTGCGTAGCGGCCAAGGCTGACCGTGGCCCGCGCTGCGCTCGATCGGACGTTTGCCGCGCTGGCCGATCCCACCCGGCGCCGCGTCGTGGATCTATTGCGCAAGCGACCCCGGCGCGCAGGCGAGCTGGCCGATGCCGTCCACATGACGGCGCCGGCCATGAGCCGTCACTTGCGGGTCTTGCGGCGCACCGGCCTCGTCGACGAAACCAGCCTCGAAGACGACGCGCGGGTGAAGGTCTACCAGCTCCGGCCGCAACCGTTCGCCGAGGTGCGCGACTGGCTCGACGAGGTGGAGACCTTCTGGACCGGCCAGCTCGACGCGTTCAAGGCCTACGCCGAGCGCAAGCCGTGAAGGTCACCCTGCTCGTCAGGGTCCCGCCGACCCGCGCCTTCGAGGTCTTCACCGAAGAGACCAACGCGTGGTGGGGCGTCGGCCCCAAATATCGTTTCGGCGACGGCGAGCGCGGCATCTTGCAATTCGAGCCAGGCCCCAACGGCCGCCTGTTCGAGCAATTCTCCGACGGCAGAACCTGGGAGGTCGGCAAGGTCTTGGCCTGGGAGCCCGGCCGCCGCCTGCATTTCGAGTGGCGCATCTCCAACTATGCGCCCGGCGAATGCACCGAGGTGGAGGTCTGGTTCGAGCCCACCGAAAGTGGCACACAGGTCACGCTCGAGCACCGCGGCTGGAAAACGCTGAGACCAGACCACCCTGCCCGTCACGGCCTCGACGACAACGCCTACGGCGGCGCCCTGGCGCTGTGGTGGAGCGACCTCCTCCGCAGCCTCGATCGCTGGGCAACCACTAGCCACCATCCGACCTCTTCCTGCGAAGCAGCCCTGGTCCAGCCTACCCAGCCTTCTTGACCTTCTTGCGCAGTGCCTTTTTGAGAAAGGTCACCGCCTCGCGATCCAGGACGCGCTTCGGGTTTGCGCCACGCTCCACCAGCAGCGGAATCGATCTACCTTCCGCCATCCCCGCCGCGTAGCCCAGCGCGGTGACGCCTTCGATGGTCAGCGCATCGACGGGCGCCCCCTCGTCGAGGAGCCAGCGCACGGTCTCCACCGCATCGGCGCGATACCCCGCAGCGGCGCGATGGAGCGGCGTGGTCTCGCCAGGTGTGGCCGGCGAAACCGGCACTCCTAGCCGTCGCAGCAGCTTCATGATCTCGAGATGGCCGTCTGCTGCGGCCAGACACATGAGGTCCTTGCGACGTGACGAATCCCCACAAAGCTCGGGCCCACGCAAGGCCGCGCGCAACAGCTCGATGGCACCGGCCTTGACGGTATCGGCGAGATAGCTCTCGGGCAGGACAGCGCCGTGTTGCAACAGAAAGTCGACGACGACCGCGTTGCCTGCCCGCACCGCCGCCCCCATGACCTCGGGATGACGCAGCGTGCTCTCCGTCGAGGGCACGCGATCGACGATGGCCGTCAGCAGCGCCAAACCGCCACCACGCACGATCGATCGGATGAGGCTCTCCAGCGCATCTGCGTCGCTGGGCAAGCTGGATCCGGCCGACAGCAACAAAGCTGCCACGTCAAAGGCGCCGTCCTGGCAGGCATGCTCGATGGGCCGGCGATCGTAGGCCAACGCGTCCTGGCTGGCGCCAGCAGCGAGGAGCATCTCTGCCACCGCCGGGTTCGCAGCGCCCATCAGCGGCGTGAGGTGGTGATCGGCGCCGCGACCATCGACGGCGGCGCCAGCATCCAGCAAGACCCGGACCGTCTCGGCCGATCCCGACTGTGCGGCCAGCAACAGCGACGAGGTATGTGCGAACTGAAGATTGATCGACACGCCCGCGGTCCGCAAACGCAGGAGCTCCGCGGCCGATCCCGCCTTGGCCGCAAAATACACCTCCCAGCGATGATGCTGCGGTGGCAAACCGTAGGCGTGCCGTCGCTGGCCGGAGCGGATGCTGCCCGTGCTTTCGCCCTCGTACTTGGAGCGCACGGTGCCCGTCTTGGCATACGCGGCGAGCAACGACAGCGCCGACTGGGTGCCGTACGACATCGACGCTGGCGCATTGTTGTCGAAGAACACGGTGACCTTGAGCCCGTCGATTTTCAGGTCATCGAGCTCGACCCCCGATTGCTCGTCCGCGTTGTCATAGGCGACGAACGCATCCAGCCCAGCCTCGAGGCACTGCAGGTTGGCAAAGCCGTAGCTGCCCACGAACGACATGTGATAGGTCATCGCGCCTCATCTTAGCCCACGGGATAGGCCTCCGAGATGGTGGCGGCGAGCGCGCGCAAGCTTCAGTAACTCTTGCCGTCGTACTTGGCGATGGTCAGTGCGTCCACGTCGACGCCATCGAGACAGCGCAGGTTGACCAGGATCTTCTCGACGCCGCCGGCGGTGTAATTGCCGTAGGAGTGGATGCCGCACGTCTTGCAGAAAAGGTGATGCATGGTCTTTCCGCCGAACTGATAGTCGGTCTGCGCCGTCGCGCCCGACAGCAGCTTGAACTGCTCGGGCGGCACCGAGGTCATGACCCAGCCCACGCGGTTGCAGATGGAGCAGTTGCACGCGCCGGGGGTGAGCTCGCCCGTGAGCTCGAAGCGGACAGCGCCGCAGTGACATGATCCTTGATAGGTCTTCATGGTGGCTCCTTGTCATCACCACATATCGCGACCCCATCGGCGCGTATTGTAAAAGCGCGCCAAGTGGCACAATGACCAGGTGAGCCTGGCCAGCACGCGCGGCATCTTGAACCCGACCGAGGGCCTGCAGCACTTCACCCTCGGGCGTGAGCCGGCGCCGGCCGATCTCGTCGGTGTCGAGCGCTTCTGGCACGTGCGCTGGAACCTCGACGGACAGGCGCCGTTCGAGCAAGAAATCCTGCCCTACCCGTGCGTGAACCTCTCATTTCGCAACGGCGCCTATGAAGTCCACGGCCCTGGCACCAAGCGCTTCGTGGCCAAGCTGGTCGGGCGTAGTCGGGTGTTCGGTACCAAGTTTCATCCTGCTGGCTTCTTCGCGCTCTGCCGGCTGCCGATGCGCACGTTGGTCGACCAGGTGCTGACGGTGGAAGGGGTCATTGGACGCGCGCCGCCGATCCCGGCTGACGAAGAGCCGGCCACGGTGCGCGCGGTGATGGAGACCTTTTTGCGCAGCTTTCCCGTCGCTGCCGATGCTACCGAGGTCGCTACCGAGGTCGATCGACTGGTCGCCTCGGCCCAGGCCGATCGCAACATCGCCCGCGCCGATGATCTGGCGAGCCTGGCCGGCATGTCGGTACGGTCGCTGCATCGCTTGCTCGAGAAATATGTGGGCGTGGGGCCCAAATGGATCGTCCGCCGGGCGCGCGTCCAAGAAGCCGCCGAGCGGGTGGCGCGCGGCGAGAGCGTCGACTGGGCCCGGGTGGCGCAAGATCTCGGCTATCACGATCAGGCCCATCTGATCCGCGATTTTTCGGCGCAGGTCGGCTTCACGCCAGGGGTGTATGCCCGTCGCTGTGCGGCGGCGATGGCGGCGTGTAGGGTCAGCTGAGGCGCGCCAGCACCACGACCGAATAGCCGACCGCCCGGATGCGGCCGGGGTTGTGATACGAGTGGCGCTGATCGCCGCGAAAGGCGACGACGTCGCCGGCCGAGAGCTGCCACTGTTCGCCGGCAGCAACGAGGACCATCTCGCCGGTCTCGCAGGTCAGATATTCCCGCGTGCCGGGCGTGTGCGGTACGCCGCGCATGCGGGCGCCGGGCGGCAGCGCGATGCGGTCCATCTCCATGCCGGCGATCGCATGCGGCAAGAGCTTGCGCACCTCGGCCAGTCCCTGGGTCCGCAGCGGCAAGGTGCCAAACCGGAACAGCTCGCAGGCGGCGCGCGGCGTCGACAAGAGCTCTTCGACAAGACCGAGTTGGCGTTCTGGCGCGCGCTCTATCACGCGGGTCGGCCCGTGCAATACGCCCACACGGCCCGTCCGCTGCCGTTGTGGTTGGTCAAGGGGGGTCGTCGAAGCCGGCAGCGGCGAGACCGAGCTCCTCCTTGGCCCCGACACGCGACGCCGCTATACTGCGGCTCATGAGACATACCCTGGCTTTGACGACGATCCTCATGATGGGCCTTATCGGCTGCAGCAACTCACCCACCAGCAACAACCCCGACCTGACCACGGCGGCACCCGACCTCGCTGGCGGCGGCTTCAAGCTCACGCTCAAGAACTACCTCGCCTGGTGCGACGTCACCGTCGACGGCAGTGCCCCCTCTACCGCCAACCAGACCTTGACCTTTCCCGCCGGCCACATCGTGAACCTCACCGGCGACAAAGCCAGCGCTACCTTCGTGTGGGGCTACTGGCGCGGCACCACCGGCGACTCCGGAAGCACGCCGTATGACACCTCGATGAACGGCACGGTCGTGATGAGCCAGGATCGCACGGTCCAGGCCTGCTGTCCGTTTGCGAACGCACCCAACACGCCCTGCCCCGCCCCGTAGTCGGCCTTCCGGAATCAGTCTATGTGGACGCGCACGCGCATCACCGACTTGTTGGGGATCGCCTATCCGATCTTGCAGGGGCCGTTTGGCGGTGGCAATTCGAGCGCCAAGTTGGCAGCCGCGGTGTCCAACGCCGGCGGGCTCGGGGCCTACGGCGCAGTCAATCTGTCGCCGACGGAGCTGACGGCGCTCGTCGCTGAGATCAAGTCGCTGACGCCGAAGCCCTTCAACATCAACCTGTGGATTCCTATCGCTGGCGAAGACGACCAAAAGGTCTCCGACGCCCAGTTCACCCACAGTGTGCAGCGCGTGCGGCCTTGGTTGGAAGAGCTCGGCGTGCCGGTGCCGACGACGATTCCACACGGTGAGTCCTTCGAGGCCCAGGCCGAGGCGCTGCTGGCGGCGCAGCCCTCCGTGTTCAGCTTCGTGATGGGCATCCCAGACCGAGCCATCCTCGTCGAGGCCAAGCGACGCGGCATCGTCTGCATCGGCACCGCCACCACTGTCGACGAGGCGGTGGCCATCGCCGACGCAGGTGCGGACGCCGTGGTCGCCTCGGGCTTCGACGCCGGTGGCCATCGCGGCTCGTTCCTGCGTCCCGTCGAGGAATCACTCGTCGGCACCCTGTCGCTGGTGCCGCAGCTCGTCTCGGCGGTGAACATTCCGGTCATCGCCGCCGGCGGTATCGCCGACGGTCGCGGCATCGTCGCTGCGCTCGCGCTCGGCGCCGAGGCCGTCCAGGTCGGCAGCGCCTTTCTGGCCTCGCCCGAGTCGGGTGCGCCGCAGATCCACAAGTCGATCCTCGGCACCCCCGCTGCGCGCTGGACCCGCCTCACGCGGGCCATCACCGGTCGACTGGCCCGCGGCATCGAGAGCCGCCTCATGAACGTCCTCGAAGAGCACCCCGAGGACATCCTGCCCTACCCGGTTCAACACTGGATGACGCTGCCACTGCGGCGCGCCGCTTCCGTCGCTGAGCGACTGGATCTACTGGCGCTGTGGGCCGGCCAAAACGCCGCCTCGGCCCGCCACCTGCCCGCCGCGCAAGTGCTCGCGCTTTTGGTCGAGGAAACCGACGCCGTTTTGCGGGCGACGAGGCTGCAACCCCGCGGCTGAAACGTGTATCTTCGTGTCCATGAAGCCATTCGATTCGCGTGAGGCCGTCAGTCGTCTCGAGAAGTTCTGGGCGTTGCGTGCGGAGTTCGGCCAAGAGCACGCCGCCGTGCACATCTACCTGAGCGAAATCGTCAGCGACCGCTACCTCCTCGTCAACGGCCTCCAGCTCCTCCACGACGAGCTGCAGCTCGCCGGCCTCGGCGACCACGACCATCACGGCGACGTGGTCGCCTGCGGTGTCGACCTGTCCCTCCCCACCGTGCTCACCACGCTGGCGCACACCAACTGCGGCGACCGCATCCATCAGGGCGAGGCCACCACCTCGTACGAGCAGATCGTCGCCACCCGTTTTGCGTGCATGTCGGAGATCGGCGAGCTCAAGCTCGAAGCCTTCTCACCGACGGGCGGCGGCACCGATGACGGCCAGACGTTGTCGCACGTCACCGTGTCCCACGCCATGGACGCCTCCATCCACCGGCGCCTCTACGAGGGCAATCCGTCGTCGTATCCGCTCATCAACATCGACCTCAAGACCCACGTCGGCCGTCTCGAGATCGACGATGATCACTTCATGATCGGCCAGACCCGCGAGTCCAAGTGGCGTGACCCGCGCGCGGCCTGCGGCGCCATCGTCGGCACGCTCAAGGCGTTCAACGAAGCCAACAACGTGCACCGTCGCATCCGCGCCGACCTCGGCGAGGCCAACTACGGCTTGCTGTCGACCAAAGGCGTGCAGACCGCCGAAGGCATCGACATCAGCGCTGCCGTCGCTGCGGCCATCGTCGCTGTCCAGGGCATGCGCAACACGGCGCAGGCACTGTCCCACGAGCTCGACGAGCGCGGCGTCGGTCACCTGACTGCGTCGACCACCGTCAACCGCCCGCACCTCGATGACACCATCCTCTATTTCGCGCGCGCCACCGTCTTCGGCGGCGAGGTCAAGCTGCAAGGCTTCGGCACCGACGCATCCAAGTTCTCCGGCCGCGTCGTCCGCTACCACGACGACAACCGCCTCATGCTCGCCTATGAAGGCTACGGCGTCGGCGAGTATCCCATCACCACCAGCCGATACCACGTCGCCACCGGCAGCCATTCCAACGACGAAACGGCCTAGCTGAAGGACATCATTCGACCAGCGTGCAGCCGACGCCTTCCTCGTATCGGGAGCGGGCGCGCATGAGGCCGAAGGTGTGGGCCGTGACTTGTTGGTTTTCGGCTTTCAGCGAGACGATTTTCTGCGCGAGCGGCTCTAGATCGCCGCGGCAACTGTCGAGGGTGCGGCCGGAGATGTAGAGGCAGGCGCAGGTTTGCTGGGCGCCGTAGCCGCTGCCGATGACACCGAACTTGTGCGCATAGAACGCACCGACGGCAAGAGCGACCAACAAGACCACGAGGGCGATGCGGCCTTTTCTGAGTTTGCGCATATCGGGTGGGGCCATTATCGTCCAGCCATGCGCAGACACAAGAGAGCTGGTTTGGGAACGTTGCTGTCGTGCATGTTGTGGCTCATCACCTCGGCGGCAGCGGCGCCGCTGGTTTCGCTGCCGCCACAGCCAGCAGATCTGCCGTGGCCGACCCAGGCATGGGCCGAGGCCACGCCGACCGTCACCACGCCGGCCGCGCTCGACGAGCTTCTGCGCGTCACCGACGGTGCTCGGCCCGGGCTGGGCGAGACCCGCGCGGTGCTCATCGTCCAGCACGGCCGTATCGTCGCCGAGCGTTATATGGCCGGCTACACCAAGGAGACCCGCCAGCTCTCCTGGTCGATGGCCAAGTCGATCACCCATGCGCTCGTCGGCATCGCGGTGCGCGACGGCAAACTGAACCCCGATCAGCCGATGGGCAATCCCCGCTGGCCGGCTGGCGACCCGCGCAACGCCATCCCCTGGCGTCAGTGGAGCAACATGATCGACGGCCAGGACTACCACGAGATCGGTGTCACCAATCAATCCAAGAACGACGCCGCGCGCATGCTCTACGGCACCGGCCGGCTCGATGTGGCCGCGTTCGGTGCGTCGCTGCCGCTCGTGCACCCGCCCGGCACCCACTGGAACTACAACTCCGCTGGCGTGAACCTCATGAACGATGCGCTTGGCCACATCCTGGCACCGGGTGCGTCACCGACGGTGCGGCGGGAGAAGATGCGGCAGTGGCTGCGTGCGGAGCTCTTCGATCGCATCGGCATGACCTCCGCCGTGCCAGAGTTCGACGCCGCCGGCACCTTCGTCGGTGGCTCCTACGTCTACGCCACCGCGCGCGACTGGGCGCGCTTTGGCCTCCTCTACCTGCGCGACGGAATGTGGGACGGCGCGCGCATCTTGCCCGCAGGCTGGGTCGACTTTGCGCGCACCAAGACCCCCGTCGAGGACTCCGACGTCTACGGCGCCGGCTTCTGGGTCACGCCCGCCGCCGGCCCCGGCAAGCCCTATCCCGCGCTGACCCCCAATGGCCCGCGCGACCTCTTCCACGCCAAAGGCCACGAAGGACAGCTGGTGGTCATCGTTCCCTCCAAAGACCTCATCGTGGTACGCCTCGGCCACCTGGAAACCGTGGCCGGCTGGCACGCCCTCGGCGACTGGGTCGAGCATCTCGTCGCCCTCTTCCCCGACGCCAAAAACTGACTCAGCCGTCGAGGACTTCGCGCACCTTGCGCTCGAGGGCCAGCGGCGTGATCGGCTTTTGGAGATAGGCGATGCCGGCGTCGAGGATGCCGTGGTGGACGATGGTGTTTTCGGTGTAGCCCGACACGTACAGCACCCGGATCTTCGGGCGCAGCGACGCGATCTGGGCGGCCAGCTGCTTGCCGTTCATGCGCGGCATGACCACGTCGGTGAGCAAGAGATGGATCTGCGTCCGGTATTGCTCGCAGAGCTGGAGCGCATCGGGGCCGTTCTGCGCCTCGATGACATGGTAGCCCTGGCGACGCAGGATCGTCCGCATGGTGGCGCGCACTGCGTCTTCGTCCTCGACGAGAAGGATGGTCTCGTGCCCGGGCAAGAGCGCCCGCGTGACCAGGCTCCGCATCGGCGTATCCACCAGGGTCTCCGGCCGTTCGCTCTCCGGCATGTAGACCTTGAAGGTGGTGCCGATGCCGGGCTCGCTGTAGACCCAGATGTGGCCGCCCGATTGCCGCACGATGCCGAACACCGTCGACAATCCAAGCCCGGTCCCCTTGCCGCGATCTTTGGTCGTAAAAAACGGCTCGAAGATCCGCGCCACCGTCGCCGCATCCATGCCGACGCCGGTATCGGTGACGGCCATGACGCTGTACACGCCGGCCGACAAACCGTGATGCGCCGCCGCCGCCGCTTCATCGAGCACGGCGCGCGCGGTCTCGATGGTCAAATTGCCCCCGTCGGGCATGGCGTCGTGCGCGTTGACCACCAGGTTCATGACCACTTGCTCGAGCTGACTGCGGTCGACGTAGATATGGCCCACTCCTGCGTGGAGCATCAACGACAGCTCGATCTGCTCGCCGAGCACCCGGCGCAGCATCTGCTCGAGACCGAGCAGGCTCTTGTTGAGGTCGATGACCTGCGGCTCGAGGATCTGGCGACGGCTGAACGCCAACAGCTGGCGGGTGAGGGCCGCGGCGCGCTCCGACGCCTGCTCGATCTGCTCGAGGTCGAGGTGCAGCGGCGAGCCGGGCTCGACCTCGTCGAGCGCCAGGCTGGTGTAGCTCAAGATGACCGACAATAGATTGTTGAAGTCATGGGCGATGCCGCCGGCCAGGCTGCCCACCGCCTCGAGCTTCTGCGCCTGGCGGAGCTGATCCTCGGACCGCAACAGCCGGGCCTCGCTCTTGCGTCGCTCGGAGAGGTCGCGGGCAATCTTGCTGACACCCACCACCACGCCGTCGATATCGCGAATGGCTGAAACGGTCAGGGAGACGTCGACCAGCGAGCCGTCTTTGCGCTGCCGGGTGGTCTCGTAGTGTTCGATGTTCTCGCCACGCGAAAGGCGCGCCAGGATGACCGCCTCTTCGGCAGCGAGATCGGGCGGCAACAGCACCTCTACCGACTTGCCTACGATTTCGTCGGCGCGGTAGCCGTACAGACGCTCGGCGCCACGGTTCCAGCTGATGACACTGGCCTTCATGTCGAGGCCAATGATGGCGTCGTCGGAGAACTCGACGATGGCGTCGTGCCACTTGCGGGCCTCGTCGGCGCGCCGTCGCTCGGTGTGATCGATGATGAGCCCAATGGTGTCCTCGAGCTCACCGGCGGCGTTGAACTGGGGATTGGCATTGACCTCCACCCAGACCTCGCGCCCAGACTTGTGGGTGAGCGTGATGGCATGCACCTCGGCGATGCCCTGGCGACGGCTCTCGAGCTTGGCCTGACCGACGTCGCGCCAGTCAGGATGGATGAGCTCGATGACCGATCGGCCGACCATCTCTTCGCGCGCGTAGCCCAGCATCTCGGCAAAGCGACTGTTGACGAAGGTGATCTTGCCGTCGCGATCGGTGATGACCACGCCTTCGGATGTCGATTCGATGATGCGGCGATACCGCTCCTCGCGCAGACGAAGCTCAGCCTCCATCTGCTTGCGGGGTGTGATGTCGCGCGAGTTGACGACAATGGCACCGACGGTGGGATCACCGAGGAGATTGGTGCTGGTGGTCTCGATCACGCGCATCGTGCCGTCGGTGTGCGCGATCCGGAACTCGAGCGTGCTGACCACCTCGGGCTCTTCGAGTAGCTTGCCGAAAGCGGCGGCCAGGCGGTCGCGGTCCTCCGGCACCACCGACTCCATGAAGCTGGTGCCGATCGATTCACTGGACTGACGACCGGCGAGCGTGGGCTTGCCTGGGCTGGTGTAGATGATTTCGCCGGTGCCGCTGACCAACGCCACCGCCTCGGCGCTCTTTTCGATCATGCTGCGAAAGCGCTCTTCCGAGGCCCTGAGGGTGGCCTCGGCATGATCGCGCGCGGTGACGTTGGTGACGACGGCATAGGTCCCGCACACCATGCCTGCGTCGTCGCGCAAAGGCACTAGCGCAGCCTCGAGCGATGCCCCGCGCGCCACGCTCGACCAAAACACGGTCTCACCGGCAAGGGCGCGGTGAATGTGGTCGGACACCGCAGGAAAGACCGTGAACACCGAGCGCCCAACGTGCTCGCCAGGCTCGCGACCCACGGTTCCAAGGCCGAGACCGAGGGCGCTGGTGATCGTCCCGGCGAGGTCCACCTCGAAGACCATGATCTCGCTGTTGTCGAGCACCGCCGCCAATCGCTGCTCGACTCGGCGCAGGGATGCCTTGGCATCCGCGGCTTCACGCTGAAGCTGTGTAATCTGCGCCTTCAGCTCCTCAAGCTCTGTCATCCCCCACGCCCTACCGCAACTTACTACACTACCTTTGCTTCGGCTACTGGGCTACGGGGCAGCGGTTGTGTACACCGCCACGCACTGATAGGCTCCCGCCATGCTTCCTCGCCTCGATGCGATTCGTGGACTGCTCAGCCAAAACACCCTGCCGATGGAGGCGCTGCGCGCCGGAACGGCCTATCTACTCGGCAACCCCGGCGAGCTCTTCACCGTCGTCAAAGGCGCGGCCGGCTTCAAGGTCGTGGTGCCTATCGACGCGCTGCGCTGGGTGCTCGGCAAGGTGGTGCGAGGCAAGCGGGCGCCGCGCGAGCTCACCCTCGGCACCTCGCCGCCAGCGCTGCACATCGGCGCGCTCGTCGAGGTGATGGGCAACGGTCTCAGGGCCGGGGCAGACATCACTATCAACGACCTGGCCATCTCGACCAGCGAGCTGCGCGTCGAGCTCAGCATCAACAACCTATCGCTCGAGGCCGAAAACCCGGCCAGCCCGATGGCGCAGATGATCAAGGCCATCGACGTGACCAAGCCGGCGAACCTCATGAGCTTCATCCCCAAAAAGCCCGCCGCGATCGTCGAGGCAGTCGGCAACCGGGTGGTCTTGGACCTCATGCGCGTCGAGAAGCTGGCCGCCAACCCCACCTTCAAGAAGATCATCGGCATCGCCGCCCCGCTCCTCGGCCGCATCCAGATCAGCACTGACGCCGACCACCTCATCGTCGCTGTGCATCCGCGACTGGCCGGTGTGGCGTCGGCGATCTCCGCGCTGCGCGGCTAGCGCAGGTTTTCTTTCAGGAAGGTCACCACTTTGGTCCAGAGTCGCTCGGAGACCACCGGGTCGGCGACCATGTGGGTCAGGCCGGGCAGGGCCAAGAGCTCGACGGGCTTGCCGGCGCGGAAGAGCGCGTCGGCGAGCTTGAGCGAGTGTAGAAAGTAAACATTGTCGTCGCTGGTGCCGTGTAGCAAGAGCAGCGGCCGACGCAGCTTGTCGGCGTTCGACAACAGGGAGCTGTCGTCATAGCCGGCCTGGTTCTCTGACGGCAGCCCCAGGTAGCGCTCGGTATAGTGGGTGTCGTAGTCGCGCCAGTCGACCACCGGCGCACCGGCCACAGCGACGCGGAAGATGTCTGGGCGGCGCAGCACGGCAAAGGCCGACATCCAGCCGCCAAACGACCAGCCTTCGATGGCCACCCGGCTGAGATCGAGCTCGGGAAATCGCGCGCCGAGAAGCCGTAGTGCCTCGACCTGATCATCGAGCCGCGGCGCAAAGGTCCGCGGCGAGCCCGGCTGCCAGGCCCGTTCCCACTCCCGGCCGCGTCGGGGTGTGCCGCGTCCGTCGACACTGACGACCACAAAACCCTGGTCGGCGATCCACTGTTCCAGAAAACGCGCCGCGCCTCGCCGCACCATCCGCGCGTGCGGCCCGCCATAGACGGCGCACAGCACCGGATAGCGCCGCTTGGGGTCAACATTGCGCGGCCGCACCAGCGACGTCCACAGCTTCTGCGGCCCCACCTCCAGATACTCCACCTTGGGCACGAACGGCGGCGTCACCGCCACCGACGGCAGCTCGGCCACCCTTCGATAGTCTTCGTTGGTCGCGGCGAAGACGGTCGTCCGGCCCGGCTCATCGTCAGAGCGGCGCGAGTCGACAAAAGCGCGCCCGTTGGCCGCCACCTGCACCGCATGCGCCCCATCGCCCACACTCAACTGCAGCGGCGCACCCCCGTCGAGCGAGATGGCATAGAACTGGGTGTCGCGCGGATCGGTCCCGCCGACGAAGAAGGCGCGTCGTCGCACGGTGTCGACGGAGACGAGGCGCTCGTAGCCTGCATCGAGGCCGGTGAGGCTGCGTACCAGGCCCTTTGGCGATCTCAGCT
>Ga0123336_10001129_pt1 | contig 25107 bp, 22 predicted proteins | sample SSSSmetaG_FD_96466 | JGI IMG/M metagenome (GOLD analysis project Ga0123336, IMG submission 96466) | Glacier valley bacterial and archeal communities from Borup Fiord, Nunavut, Canada, to study Microbial Dark Matter (Phase II) - ​SSSS metaG | ecosystem: Environmental > Aquatic > Freshwater > Ice... | reverse complement strand
GTGGTGCGCGCGACGACGATGCTCGCCGCCGGTAAGACTGGAACGTCCTCGGCAACGAGCGACAACCTGTTCATCGCGTTCACGTCGAAGTTCACCACGCTCGTGTGGATGGGCGACGATAAGAAGGAACGCGCGCTCGGCAAGAGCGACGCCGCGTACATGACGGTCGTCCCGCTCTGGGCGCGCTACATGTACGAGGCCGGTCGCGGCTATCCGAACACCGAGATTCCGTGGATCACGCCGCCGGGTCAGAAGCCCGACGATCGTGGCGATCACACCAAGGGCACGCACGGTCCTCAGATGGACCTCATCTTCCGCCCGCCACCAAAAAAAGATGGCGACACCAAAGACGAGCATCCGCCGGTCTAGATCAGCTGTGCTCAGCTAAGCAAGAGCTCGCGAGACAACGTGCGCCAAGCAAGCGGCGCTACGTTTCCGGAGGGGTCTGGACGCCGATCATCTCGAGCAAGGCTTCGAGGCGAAACGGCTTGCGCATGTAACCGAAGCGACGCGGGATCTGCGGTGATTGTTCGCCACTGACGACGATCGTCTTCATGTCGCGCAGCCGCGGTTCGCGCTGGATGTGCGACAGAACTTCCCAGCCAGTCATATCGTCCATGTTGAGATCCAGCAGCATGAGCGCTGGGGCATCACGCGCGAGGTAGCCGAGCGCTTCTGCACCACTCGATACCTGAACCACGTCGAAGCCGCGCCGTGTCAAAGCCATCGCCGTCGTCGCTCGCACGATGTCGTCGTCGTCGACGATCAACACACGTCCGCGCGGGATGACGTTCGTCGTGGGTGGAAATGCCGTCGCCATTTCGTGCGAGATTGCACATGCGAGGCCACCCGACCGCGGTCGGGTCAGATTCACATCACATCACCTCACACGAAGTGCGAGACGAGACCGCTCGTGACAATGATGCGACTGGATCGTCGCTGTTCGAGCTCGGTCAAACCGCTACACAATGCACGGCGCGACGCCTCGGACGCGTGCCCGCGATCGACGAACACGATCGCGCCGCCATCGCGCACGACGCGCGTCCACGTCCGTACCACGAGCTGCCATTCCTCGTCGGTGGCGACATCGATGCCGATCACCGCAGCGAGCGAACGATCCGCTATCTGTGAAAAATCTGGCAGCGCACCCGGAAGTTTTTTCGCGGCGCGCTCGCCCACGCCGATGGCAACCACGTCGCGCTTCTGCTTCACGAGCGAGGCCGCGAGCTTCGCGTGGCCGACAACCGCAAGCGTGCCCTCGGCCCTGGCCGACTGCAGCGCTTCTACGACGGCATGTGCCGCCGGTGCGACGAACAGCGCGCCGAGCATGATTACGCGAGGTAGTTGAGCGTGCCGAGGAAGTCGCGCTTGCCGACGTCGACACCGTTGTGGCGGAGCAACAAGTACGTGCACGATGCGTGGAAGAAGAAGTTCGGCATCGCGTGCTCGGTGACGTAGCCGAGCGCCGTCATCTTCTTACCTTCCCAACGCGGCAGGCTGAGCGTGCGATCACCGGCGCCGTCGAAGTCGGCGGCCTTGAAGGTCTCGAGGTATGCGATCACCGACTGTACGCGAGCGCGCAGTTCCGCGATCGTCTTCTCGCTGTCGGGATGCGGCGGCGCTTCCTTACCCGCACCACGTGCCGCGGCGAACTTCGCCTGATCGCACGTGAACTGGATCTGCTGCGCGAGCGGGAACATATCGGGCGCCATGCGCCACGTCAGCATGGTCTCCGGCTCGAATTTTTTTGCCGTCGCGTGCGCGACAGCCTTGTCGAACCAGACGTTGAACTGGCCGAGGACTTTGTGCATCTCGCGAATGGTCAAGTAGAGCGACATGCGCCCGTCGTATCATAGGTCGCGAAGGTATTCGCAGCGCGGCGCCTGGATGTGCGGGGTTATCCACGTGACGTTCTCGAGCTCGTCGAGTAGGAACCTGAAATTGCCGTACGTCACGACGAAGAAGTCCATCTTGCGCTTCTTGATGCCACCACCCGTGTCGTCGGCGCGCACGCAGCCGTCGTGGATCGAGCCATCAGGAAGCACGAGGCCATCGAACTCCGGAATGTAGAGCGGCTCGCCGATCGGCACGAGGCGCGGGTCGATCGCGACCGACTTGAACGGAATCAGCGGCCGACCTTTGTTGCCCCGACCGAACGGATGCTCTGCGATATCGAGCTGCTCGAAGCAGGTGCCGTATCCGTACGGACACTTGCCCGTGTAGTTGATGACGCGGCCATCCCGCATGATGCCGGAGCCTTCGAGCCGCAGGGACCATGCGTAACGCTCGGGCACGCGACCGAAGTAGTAGCCCTCGGGCGTGTAGAGCTCGACGAACGTGGTCGGCGAGACTTTCGAGACGCCATCCTTCGCGCTTGCCGCGCTCTTTGGTTGGTTCGGACTCGGGGGCTGGACGTCGTCGTAGTCGTTCTCGAACGCGAGCCAGTAGAACCGCAGCGCCCACTGGAGCTCGTCGACGAGGGGGTAGCCACAGCACGTCTTGTCTTTGCCACGTAGCGCGACGGTCGGTTGGAGGGGGACGTCTTCTTTGGCGAGCTTGCTGTCGTCGGCGCGCGCGACCGTGCTCGCGAGCAGCATGGTGATTACGACAGCGGTGCGCACGGAACGATCATATGGTTAGTTCAGGCGCTGTGCGAGATCCGGATGACATCACCGACCTCCGGGACGCGAACGCAGCCTGCGGGGGCAAAGCCGTCGGACTCGCGAAGCTGATCGCCGCCGGGCTCCCGGTACCGGCCGGCTTCGCGATCTCGGTGAAGCTGTTCGAACGGTTCGCGGCGGCAGTAGCGACGCGGCCCGACGAGCCCGACGAGCCCGACGAGCCCGACGAGCCCGACGAGCCCGACGAGCCCGACGAGCCCGACGGATTGGACGAGCTGGGCCTCGTCGAGCACCTGAAGGAGATCGGTCCGCTGGTCGCAGTCCGCAGCTCGGCGACCGTCGAGGATGGAGCCGCGGGATCCGCCGCCGGCATCTTTCATTCGCTGGTCGCGGTGCCTGCGGATCCGGCCTCGGTGCGAGCCGCGATCCGCGCGGTGTGGGCGAGCGCGCTCACGCCGCACGCGGTGGAATATGCGAATCGCCGCTCCCACGAAGTGGCGCTCGGCGTGATCGTTCAGCGCTACATCGAGGGTGAGCGCATCACCGTCTACACGCGCGATGATCGAGACGAGCTGGTGATCCAGCGCCGCGAGCACATCACTCGTGCCTCGCGCGACGCCCTGCCCGTACAGCTCGCCGATCATCACGCCGCGGTGCAAGCGCTGCGCGCCGAGCAAGTGCTCGGTGTAGCGGCCGATGTCGAGCTGATCCAGGTCTCCCTGCGCGACGACGTGATCGAGACCTGGGTCGTGCAAGCGCGGCCGATCGTGCCGCGCGCTCGCACCGCGTTCACGCCGCCACCGCCGATCATCCTCGCGCCGTTGCAGGATGGTCGTGTTTGGACCTGGGATGTCACGCACAACCCCGATCCACTCTCGCCCGCGCAGACCGGGCTGGTCGAAGCTTTCGAAGGGTTGAAGCTCGGCGCGTACGAGCTTCGCGTCGTCGGTGGCTATCTGTATTCGGCTCCTCGCGAGTCCGCGGCGCCGCGATTTACCCACGAGCGTTCGGCGGCGCTCGTCAAGCAATGCCGCGAGCTCGAGACCAAGCTCGAGACCATGTTGGCGCGCGCGCGAATTCACACGACGACCTCGTGGGGACTCTTCCACGCGCTTGCTGAATACGGAACCGTCATCGGGCTCTGGGCCGGCGAGCTCTCGCCGCGAATCGCGGAGCTTCGAAAGCGCGCCGGCAGACAACCCAGCCATCGTCCCTCCTCGGTCGAAGTCACGATCGCAGCGGCCGCACGCGGCGCGATTGATTTCGCCGAAGTCGTCCGTCGCATCGGCGCGCTCGCGCCGACTTGGGACGTCGCAGTCCCCTCGTTCGGCGAGCGCCCGGAGCTTCTGATCCGCGCAATCGAGCTCGCAAAACCAACACCCTCCGCGCGAGCGCAGATCAAAGCGGAGGCGAACGAGGAGCGGTCACGCTCGTCGCGACGCCACCGAATGCGGCGGCGACTGCGCGCAGCTCTGTCCCGAGTTCCTCTCGCGCGGTGGCGAGCATGGATCGATCTCGCGGCGATCGCCGCCGATCTCGCCGAGCGCGATGATCTGTTGTTCGCGCGTGCGCAGCACATGGTCCGAACCGCGATGCTCGCGTGGGCCGACAAGCTCGGCATCGATCGCGACGACATCTTCTGGCTCCCGCTGTGGTCGGAAGTCTGGAAAGAGTTCTTCGATCGAGGGACCGACGAGCACCAACCGATCGATCCGATCGTCTCGAAGCGCAAAGCATCCGCGGCCCGCGCCGCCGCGGAGCGCGCGAGCAAATGGCAGATGCCCCTGATCGTCGGGGGCAAACCGCAGCCCGCGCGAGCCGCACTTCACGGCGTCGGTCACGGTCCGCGCGTCACCGGACGCGTCGTTCGCTTCGCGTCCCTCGCGGCCGCGACGCTCGCCTCGCCGGGAGACGTGATCGTGGTTCGCGCCGTCACCCCCGCACTCGCGGTGTTCGTCGGGCGATGTGCTGCACTCGTCAGCGAGACCGGGGGCATCTTGGATCACGGTGCTGCGCTCGCGCGCGAGCTCGGGGTCACCTGCGTGGTCGGATGCCACGACGCATGGACTTCACTGACGGAGGGTCAGTTGGTCGAGGTCGATGGCGATGCAGGAACCGTCACACCTCGTTGAAAAGCTCAGGACCAACGACTAATCGTCGTCGTCGTCGTAGTCGGGCTCGTTCGGGTCGGTGTCGTCGGCTTCGTCCGGCTTGTCAGCCGGCAGCGGCGTGCCCAGGCCCGCATTGACTCGCTCGCGCAAGTCTTTGCCAACCTTGAAGAAAGGCAGACGCTTCTCGGCGACATGGACGGTTTCGCCGGTTCGGGGGTTGCGACCTTCGTAAGCTTTATACTTACGGACAGTGAAGCTACCAAAGCCGCGGATCTCGATGCCTTCCCCGCGTTCCAGTGCCTTCACCATCGAGTCAAAGATGGTGTTGACGATTGCCTCCGCCTTACCGGCCGGCAGCTTTAACGTCTCTGATATTTTTTCGATGAGCTCGGACTTGGTCACCCGTAACTCCGCGTAACTAGGAATAGGCTAAGCCGCCACGATGGTGCGGCGCAAGTCTAACGCTATGAAAAGCCGATAAATTTTCAGTCTGATACCGGGACCGGACGCTCGTTATCAGACTTAAACGCCCGATACGATGAAGGAAACGAGTAACTTTGGCACCTGTGGCGGCTATAGAAGTCCACGAGATCTCTCCACCCAATATCGCCGCGGTCGATGCCGGAGCGGACGACCTGAGAGATCACCGCAGTGCAAGGTTCCTTCGCTTCGACGCCACGGTGGCCTCGCGCTAGACGGTCTTCGATGCCCACCAGCGTCGGAGGGACCTCGCTCAAGTAGTAGGCCGACAGGGTGCCGACCTCGACGGTCTCGACCTTCGTCACGATGATCGAGATGCCGTCGCGAAAGCCGCACTCGGTGCGCATCTCGCTCCCGCCTTTATTGATCACCATCGCGTTGATGGGCAGCGGTCGCACGGAGTTGCAGAGCCCGGTGCCAACACTCGACGTCGTCACGACGTTGTAGGCGAGATCGGATTTCTCGAGGTTGGTGATCGCGAGCGTGACGGCATCACCTGCGCGCTCGAGATGCAGGCGTAAACCCGCCACCTCGATCGCGGGTTGCCCGAGCTCGAGCACATGACGTGCATCGTCGACGCGATACGCGAGCTTCTTGCCCATATCGGCGGGCGTGGGCGCACGCACACCGGCGGCCGCTGCATCACGCTCCAGAAAGTTCAGATACATGCCGGGCGTTGCCGTCGCTTGCGACAACAATTGTTTCTGCGTGCCGGTAGGTCCTGTAGGTGCGGGAGGCTTGGCCGGTATCGACAGGCTCCCGCAGAACCGCAGGTAGGTGATGACCAGAACTAGCACCAACCCACCTGCCATCACACCAGTTCGAAATTGCGGTCGAGGTGAATCCATGCGTTCACTCCAACATACACGGATGCAACCAGGATCTGTTCGCGCCTAAAACGTTGACGGAGTGAAAAACCGGGCGCCTAATCCACCCAAGGGCATGCGATCAGTCCTCGTCAAGCTCGTCGGCGCGGCCGCACTATCGATGGCGCTGGGCCACGCAGCGCCTGCATACGCCGACTCGGTCGACGATCTGAACAAGCAGCTGTCGAGCTCGAACGAGAAGGCGCGGCTTGCCGCCACGGTTTCGCTCGCACGCCTCCATGACAAGCGCGCACTCAAGCCGCTCGTCACCGCGCTGCACGATCCGAGCGCCGATGTTCGCGCGATCGCAGCGAGTGCACTCGGCAAGCTCAAGCACAAGGCGGCCCTGCCTGCGCTCAAGTCAGTAGCGGCCGACGACACGGACGAGAACGTTCGCAAGAAAGCCGCGGATGCCGCGGTCGCGGTCGCCGTGGCGAACGGCATCGAAGCCGAGATGCCCGAGCAACAAGTCGTCTCTTCTGTAAAGAAGACCGGCAAGCAAGCGCGCCACACCTCGGGCTTCGGTCGTTCGCCCCATGCGGTGAGCGACGCGCCGGATCTCTACGTGATGATCAAGACGTCGAGCGATGACTCGCCCGGCAAGGCGGACAAGCCGACCCGCAAGCAGAACGCCAATCTCGTCAAGCAAGCGCTGATGGATTCGTTCAAGGTCGCGCCGCAGGTCACGATGACCGCAGCCGATGCCCAGCGCTGGGGCCTCGACCCGCGCCAGGTCGATCTGTCGGTCGTCAAGATGGATGTCGAGACCAACGGCGGCTACGTCGAGATCGATGCCGAGCTCCGGCTCGCGATCTCGGACGAGAACGGCAAGATGCTGTCGTTCCTCTCGGGCGGCGCGAAGGTCCAGATTCCGACCGCGAAGTTCAAGCAGCAGTACCTCGGCACCTATCGCAAAGAAGCGCTCGAAGGCGCGATGCGCGGCATGTTCGACAAGCTGCTCACGCATCTGCGCCAGCAGTCGCAGTCATAGTCGTAGTCGTAGTCGTAGTCGTAGTCGTAGTCGTAGTCGTAGTCGTAGAACCAGCCGAGGAGCTCGGCTCCGGAATCCCGTACGACAGCGCAATGCATGACGCATCGTCGATGCGCGAGAGCCATGCTGGTCGCTAGCGTTCGTTGATGAACTACATCGACCACTCGCTTTTTCGAATCGTTGGTATGCGTTCTCGACGACGAATCGCGATCTCGACCGACGCGATTTCACCCCGTCCAAACAACGCGCGCAAACCAGAGAGGATCGCTTCGCGAGCGCGACGTCGCGGAGATTCGAGTGAAGTAATCCGAGAACGCCTCGAGCGACATTGAAATATTTTTGGTCGATAAGCAGCGATCGGTCGACGTCACCGGTTCGACGAACGTGTCATTCCTGCAGCCGTTCGCCGATGGCTCGCAGCCTCGTCGCACGTGGCTCGCTCTCGCTGTGCCCCGTGCTTTCACGATGCTCGTTGCCCGCCGAAGACCGAGGCGAGGTCCTGGTCCGGCTTCGGCTTCGGCTTCGGCTCGGATACCCCCGGACCCGACTCCGCATATACTCTGCGCGATGTTGCGGGTCGCTGCGGTGCTGTGCGCGTTGTGCGCGTTGACCGTGCGCGCGCAGGGTGACGACGCGCCGCGCTTGCCCGATAAGCCGCCGCCGCCGACCAGGACGAACGTGGTCACGAAGCCGCCGAAGCTCGTGCAGGCGCAAGCGCCCGACTATCCCCCAGCGGCGCTCGCGGCAGGCAGGCAGGCGAAGGTCAAGGTCAAGATCCATATCGACAACACCGGCATCGTCTCGAGTGTCGACGTGGTCGACAAGATCGGTGATGGGTTCGACGAGGCCGCGGTCGCCGCTGCGCTGCAGTACGTCTTCGATCCCGCGGAGATCGATGGCAAGCCCGGCGCGATCACGGTGGAGACCACGATCAACTTCACGATCGAGACAAAGCCTGTCGAAGAAGACCAACCCGTGCCGCCTCCACCGGCAAAGGACCACGCCGGTCCGCCGGATCACGCGGGCGCGATGAGCGCGCCGATCACGTTGCAAGGCCTGGTCGTCGAGCGTGGCACGCGCAGCAAGCTCACCGGAGTGATCGTCTCGATCACGGAGCTCGGCCTCGATGCCGTGACCGGCGCAGACGGCATGTTCTTCTTTCACGGTGTGCCGCCCGGCAAGTACACGATCCTGGCGGTCGACGATCGCTTCGACCGGTTCAAGCGACCGATCGAGATCACGAAGAAGGAAGCGCTCGAGGTCCGGCTGTGGATGCGACCGCGCGGCGGCAATCGATACGAGACCGTGATCGAAGGCGAAAAAGCGCAGATGGAGGTCACCAAGCGGACGCTCCAGCGCCAGCAGATCCGCACGGTACCCGGCACGTTCGGCGATCCGATCCGCGTGATCCAGACCCTGCCCGGCTTGCAGCGCGCGCCGTTCGGCCTGGGCCTGTTGCTCGTGCGCGGCAGCAATCCCGACGACACCGGTATCTTCCTCGACGGGCACGAGGTGCCCGGCTTGTTTCACTTCCTCGGCGGCCCATCGATCTTCAATGCGGAGATGCTCGATTCGATCGCGCTGTATCCCGGCGGCTTCCCCGGTCGGTTGGGGCGCCATCACGGTGGCGCGGTCACGCTCGAGACCCGCACGACCGCATCCGACGGCATCCATGGCTCGGCGAAGGTCGATTTCCTCGATGCGGGCGGCTACGTGCGCGCGCCGATCACGAAGGATCTCGCGATCGCGGTCGCGGGCCGGCGTTCGTACATCGATGCGTTCCTCGGGTTCGTATTGCCGAAGCCGGCACCCGGCGCGTCGCGCGTGGTGACGCCGGTCTACTACGACTATCAAGCGCGCGTCGATTACAACCTGCACGAGAACGGCAAGGCGAGCGTTTTCGTCGTCGGGTCCTCGGACGGGTTGCACGTGCTCAACCAAGATCCCGATGCCGCGGTATCGACGGATCTCGATAGCTCGGTGAAGTTCCTGCGCGTGATCGGCACCTACGAGCGCCCGATGGCAGGCGATCTCAAGCTCACGATCTCTCCGGCATGGGGACGCGACACGATCTCGTTCACCGGCGCGCAAGCCGAGGCCTCCGGTCCCTTCACGAGCATCAGCGTGGTCAACGATGCTTTCTCGTATCGCCTGCGCGTGCACGGCAAGGTCGGCAAGCGATTCACACTCGATACCGGCCTCGATTTTCTCTCGCGTGTCACGCGCTACGAAGCGCTCGTGCCCGTCGCCGATTCGCTGATCAACACGGCGGGTGTCGACATCTCGCCGACCCAGCTGTTTCGCGGCTCGCAGCTGTTCGGTACCGGCGCGTACATCGATCTCGGGATCGACGTGACCGATCGCCTCAAGCTCATCCCGACGCTACGCCTCGACGCGTACATCCTCGACGGGGTGTCGCGCGAGTCGATCGATCCGCGGTTCGTCGCGCGCTACAAGCTCTCCGATCAGTGGACGATCAAGGGCTATGTCGGGCACTTCACGCAGCCACCGCAACCCGAGGCGCTCGATCGCCGGTTCGGCAACCCGAATCTCCAGCTCGAGCATGGCATGCACTATGGCCTTGGCTACGAGTGGAACCCCGATCACGTGTGGTCGATCGATAGCGAGGTCTACTACGTCGAGCGCAGCAACCTCGTGATCTTCAGTAACGATGTCACGCAGAGCGCCGATGGTTCTTTTTCCTACGTCAACTTCACGAACGAAGCGCGCAACTACTCGTACGGGTTCGAAGCGATCATCAAGCGCGAGATCACCGACCACCTCTATGGCTGGCTGTCTTACACGTACAGCCGCGCGCGCGAGCAGCGCCATGCCGATAGCGAGTGGATTCCGACGACGTTCGATCAACCGCACGTGTTGAATGCGGTCGCGAGCTACAAGCCGGGCGGCGGGTTCGAGGTCGGCTTGCGGTTCCAGCTCGCGAGTGGTCGACCCAATACGCCGATCATCGGTGCGACCTACGATGCGGATACTGGCAAGTACGTCGCCGTGCGCGGCGATCTACGCTCGATCCGCGAGCCGAACTTCTATCAGCTCGACGCGCGCATCGAACGCGATTGGTTGTTCGATCGCTGGAGTCTCGGCGTGTACCTCGACGTGATCAACGTGACGAACCACACGAACGTCGAGGCATACCAGTACGACTATCGCTTCCGCGAGCGCTCGCCGATCGCGAGCTTTCCGATCTTGCCGACGCTCGGCGTGCGAGGAACGTGGTGAAAATACTCCTGGTGGTGGCGCTCGTCGGCTGCGGCACGTTCGAAGATCCGAACGTCGTGATCGATCTGCGCGTGCTAGCGATGGACTCCGATCCGCCGGAGCAGGTGATCGATGTCTCGCAGACTCAGGATCCCACGCAGCTGCTGACGCAGGTCGTGCCAACGCAGATCTGCGCGCTGGTCTCCGATCGCGAACACGATCGCGCGCTGCGCTACTCGTTCACGTTATGCGTGCCGAAGACGAACGACCGCTGCGACGAAGCTCGACCGAGCATCGTGCTCGGCTCGGGCATCGCACCGGATCCCGATACGTTCCCGCGACCGCCGCTCTGCACGACGATCAACCCGGATGGCAACTTGCTCGGCGTCGCGTACAGCTATCTCCAGGACGATCAGCTGCACGGGCTCGGCGGCATCTACTACGGCATCGAGCTCCAGCTCGGTGGCAGCGATGCGAGCGTCGCGGACGATATCTACGCGGAGAAATCTCTGCGCCTGATGCCGCGCATTCCTGCCGACATCACCGCGAACCACAACCCCACGCTCGGGGGTCTGGTCGCGAGCGAAGCGGATGCGGTGATGTCAAACCCGCAGCCGATGGTGCTCAATTCATGCGACGACCCGGCGGCGCACAAGCTCGAGGTCCCGCCGGATACGAAGGTCCGCCTCAACCCGATCGAGCCCGATGGTGTTCGAGAGGTCTATGTCACGCCGACGATCACGGGCGGCGAACAGACCTTCATCGAGAGCATCACGTACCAGTGGGTGATCGGTGACGGCAAGCTCTCGAAGGGCTCGACCGGAGGCGGCCACGACGTGTTCGGCAATCTCAAGCCGTTGTTCACCGACTTCACGGCGCCAAAATCCACGGACCTCGCCGGCCCCGAAGACATCCCCGTGTGGATCGTCGTTCGCGACGAGCGACTCGGCGCGGCGTGGTACGAGGCCTGTATCCACGTCACGCCGTAAAGGCCGTAAAGGCCGTAAACGCCGTAAACGCCGCAAAGGCCGCAAGGGCCGCAAGGGCCGCAAGGGCCGTTAAAGGGGACATACTGCGCGCATGCGAAGCCTCGCGTGCATGTTGTTGATCGCTTGCGGCAGTCCCTCGGTGAACGGGCCGCGCAATGCGCCCGGCCCGATCGTCGGTGAGGCGCCCCCGACAAGTGATACCGAGGCCACCGCGCCGCCGCAGCCGGATCCCGAGCTCGCGCATCTCGCGCGACCGGAGAAGGCCGGTCCGGCGCCGGTGCCCGTGGTGACGCGCGGCCCCGCTCCGGTCGCGCCACCTCCGACGAACGGCGCCCACGTCACGCTCGGTGACTTGCATCTTCGCTTCCCAACGCCGGGCGCGAAGGACCTCGTCGAGCGGTCGCAGAATCAGTTCCTCGCCTGCTACGCGAAGGAACAAGCCGATGTCCCGAGCCTCGCGGGCAAGATCACGGTCGAGTTCACGATCGATGTCGATGGCAAGGTCCGCAAGGTCAAGACCTCGGCGGGCGTCACGCTCACCGTCGGTCAGTGTGTCGGCGATGCGATCCGCGGGCTGAGCTTCGTCAAGCCGTCGAATCCGAACGACGCTACGATCGTTCTCGAGTTCTCGCCTACTCGATCGTGAACGAAATGCTGTTCGAGATCCGCCCCGAGGCGGTGACCGAAACATCGACATCGCCGGTCGTGCCAGACGGCACCTCGACCATGATCGCGTTGTCGGCCCACGAAGTCGCCGTGGCAGGCACCGTGGCGAACTCGACGGTGCCGGTCGAATTACAGGTCGGATCTTCGACACCGTTATCGGGGCGCTGGCAGAAGTAACTGCCGGCGAGCATCACGATCGTGCCGGGGGTCGCGCGCGTCGGCGCGATGCTCGCGACTCGCGGCGCGGGAACGTCCTCGCTCGCGGCGCAGCTAGCGAGCAGCGCGATCATGCACAGGCGTCGCATAGACCACGCACGTGGACTTCGACCTGGCGTTGCTTGACCGCGCGCGGCGGCTTCGCGGACTTGGTGCGAGCAGCACTGATCGCGAGCTCGATCTCGGGCAAGCATTGCACCGTGTTGCACTCGGTGCAGACAAAGTGCGGATGCGCGGCACCCGCGTGCTCTGCGGTCACGGCTTCGAACCGCCACACGTGATCACCGACATCGGTGCGGCGCAGGAGGCCAGCTTCCGCGAGATCGGTCAGGTTGCGATAGATGGTCGCGCGATCCCACGCTTGGTTCGCGAGCCGGTCGGCGACGTCGCCATGCGACATCGGCGTATCCGAGTGGCGCAGCAACTCGAACACCGCGAGCCGCGACGGCGTTGCACGCAAGCCCTTGCCGCGGACTGCGCCACGAAGCTCGTCGAGGGTTTGCCGGCTCGCCATGGAGCCACTCTACGCCCTGCGCGAGAAGCGCGCAAGCACCTGCAACTCTTGTGCATGTAGCCTCGGCGTCCTGCGTTGTCCTCGATGCCGCCGAGCTGAGGTCACGCCGGGTGAATCGGGGTGCGCCTCACGCTTTCACAGGGGCTTCGAGCAATCCCGCCGGCATTCCACTACGATCCAGGCGCGGCGCGACATCGATGACGATGTTACCAGGCTAGGGTCACGAGATGGATCTGGAAATCCTCGAGGCCCTCGCCTTCTCGACGGACCGGCCTGCGGCGCTCGCGCAGCTCTTGCCCGGCAGCGAAGACCACGACTATTTCACGAGCTTGCACGCGCAGCAGCGCGGCGCCCTCGAGGAGGCACAACGTACCATCGATGCCTGGCCAGAACGCCACGGCCACGACGACCGGCTCGAGCGGCTCGAAATTCGCCAGCTGATGTATCGCGTGATGCGCGATCCGAAGAGCGCGGCCGACGAGCTCCGCGATCGGCTAGGCGTCTCGCACGATCACCAAGCCGACGTTGCCAAGGTCGATCCGACGCGGCCCACGCGCCTCGCACCGGGTACGTTCGATCCGGCCGAGCTCTTGCGTGGCGCGGTCGATTACGCGAGCGACCTCTCGCAAGTCACCGACGAGGGTCTTTACGAGCTGCTCGCGCAGGACCTCGATGCCACGCGACGGCACGTCCTCCTGTCGCGGATCCATCACACGCCAGCGCCGCAGCTGGCGCAGCTCGTCGCCGCGGATCTCGACGTGCGTGGCAATTCGTTCGGCACGCTCCAGATCCATCAAGAGCTCACGCTCGCGCAGCTGCGCGAAGTCGCGGAGCGCCACGAGGAGCTGCTGACCGTGCGCGCCTGGATCGATGCCGTGATCCGTCGCATGCGACCGCCGAACGATGTCGACCTCGCTCTCGATCGCGCGGCGCGCGAGGCCTACCTCGTCGAGATCTGGCACTTCGTCGCGACGCTGCCGCAGGCCTCGAATCTGCTCAAGGCGCACGTGTTGTGGCATCTGCTCGACGCGCAACGCCGTCGCGATGCTCCGGTCGAACCAACGTTGTTCGAGCAGTTCTTGCAGTTGCCGCGCACCGCGTCCTGGGTCCAGCGCCGGACGCACGACGAAACGACCCGCCAGTTCCTGGTCTCGGACTCGGCTGACTTCTCGGCTGTCACCGGGCTGTGGCTCGCGGGCAGTGACGAGGAGCTCGTGCGCGATCTACTTCGCCGCGCGCTCTCCGATGCGAAGCGCTACGCGCCGTGGCTCGATCGCACGTGGTTCGAATGGGAGGTCGCCGAGGCTCAGCTGCTGGCGGGCATCGGCGACAGTGATGCGTCGCGTCGGCTCGATCCCGAACGCGCAGCGGCCTTGCGCGAGCGGATCGAGCTCGCCTGGTGCTTGCACAATCCCACGCGGTTCGGCGCGACCGAGCCCGTCGTGCTCGATGTCGACGTGAAGAACGTGGCCGAGCTCGTCGTGAAGGTGTTCCGCGTCGATCCGCTCGCGTACTTCCAGCATGAGCACAGAGAGGTCCGGACGGATCTCGATCTCGACGGTCTCGCGGCGAGTCACGAGCTGGTCCAGCGCTACCCGGAACCGCCCGTGCGCAAGGTGCGGCGGCGGATCGAGCTCCCGATGTGTGCGCCCGCGGGAACGTACGTCGTCGATCTGATCGGCAACGGCATCTCGAGCCGCGCGGTGATCCACAAGGGTCGCTTGCGGCACGTCGCGCGCACGAGTGCCGCGGGCACCGTGATCGCGGTACTCGATGAAACCGGCGCGCTGTTGCCGGGCGCGCGCGCGTGGATCGGTGGTCGCGAGTACATCGCGGATGCCGATGGCACGTTCGTGGTGCCGTTCTCGACAAGCCCGGGTGTTGTCCCGATGCTGTTGATGCACGGCGATCTCGCGCAGGTCGAGAGCCGAGCCGTCGCGGCCGAGAGCTATGCGCTCGCGCTCGACCTCGTGCTCGATCGCCAGCAGCTCGTCGCGGGTCGCTCCGCGAAGGCGATCGCGCGCGTGCGGCTGACCTGCGCCGGCGTGCCGGTCTCGCTCGCGCTCCTCGAGCGCACGACCTGGGACATCACGATCACCGACCGCCACGGCGTCGCGACCACGAAGTCGCAGCCGCTCGTGCTCGCCGACGATCGCGCGGCCGTGCTCGAGCTCCCGCTCGGCGACGAGCTCGCGCAGCTCGCGGTCGCGGTGCGCGGTCGCGTGAAGGTGGTGAGCACGCAGAGCGAGCAAGAGCTCGTGCAACAGGCGACCGTCGAGGTCGCGCAGATGTACGGCACCCATGCCACCGAGGCGCTGTATCTCGCGCGCACCACCGCGGGCTGGGTGATCTCGGCGCTCGGCAAATCCGGCGAGCCACGTGCGCAACGTCCGGTGAGCGTGATGCTCGTGCACCGCTGGGCGCGCACCGAATGCAATGTCGAGCTTGCCACGGATGCGCGGGGCCGGATCGAGCTTGGCGAGCTCCCTGGCGTGCAACAGATCCGTGCGATATCCGGCTCGGGCTCGCAGAGCTGGATCTGCGACAACTACGAGCGACGCGAGCCCGACATCATCGCGAGCCATGGGCGCGAGATCATCATCCCGATCCCCCCGAGCCGGACCGCGCAAGAGCTCGCGCGGCGGCTCTCGCTCGTCGAGCTGCGCGCGCAAGTGCCGCTGCGCCACGTCGCGGCGGTGGTGACCGAGATCGAGAGCGGCATCGTGATCTCGAGGCTACCCGTCGGCGACTATCAGATCCGCGGCGCCGGCCTGGCGGCGACCCGGATCACGGTGATCGAGCCGATCGTGGTCGTCCAAGGCGCGGCCGTGACCGCGACCGAGGTCATCGAGGTCTCGCGCGAAGCACCCGCGATCCAGGCGCTCGCGGTGACCACCGCGCTGACCGTGAAGCTGCTCCGCGCGACGCCGAAGACCCGGGTCCACGTGATCGCGCGACGGTTCGTGCCGAGCGCGATCAGCGAGCTCGTTCTCGATCAGCGCCAGGTCGATGCGCGTGCTGATCGCCAGCGTGGCGCGAGCTACATCTCGGGTCGCGAGCTCGGCGACGAATATCGCTACGTGCTCGATCGCCGGACCGCGAAGCGCTTCCCGAGCCTGTTGCTCGACAAGCCGAGCCTGCTGCTCAACCCGTGGTCCCGGCGCACCACCACGACGAACGTCGCGACCGCTCGCTCGGGCGCCGCGTTCGGCGCGGCGGTCCCGCTGCGCGCGCACCTGGCCGAGCGCTCCGCAACACCGCGACCGCGGGCGGCATCGGTCGGTCAGGCGGCGACCGATGCGTACGTCGGCTATGATTTCGTCGCCGAGCCACCGCTCGTGCTCGCGAATCTCGTGCCCTCGAACGAGGGCATCGTGACCGTGCCCCTCGCGGAGCTCGGCCGCGCGACCGCGGTGACCGTGATCGTCGATGATCCGGCGGGCTCCCTGATGCGCCGCGTGTGGCTCGCGGAGACGTCGCTCGAGCCGCGTGATCTGCGGTTGCGCGTCGCGCTCGATCCTGCTCGGCATGCGCTCCAGAAGAAGACGATCACGCCGCTCCGCGCGGGTGGAGTGCTGAACATCGCGGATCTCGCGACGGCGAAGCTCCACCTGATCGACACGGTCGAGAAGGCGCACGCGTATCTCCTCGCCCTCGGGGCGGATGCCACGCTACGCGAATTCGCGTGGATCACGCGCTGGCACGCGATGACCGAGGCGGATCGGCGCGAGCACTACTCGAAGTACGCGTGTCACGAGCTCCATCTATTCTTGTACTTCAAGGACCGGCCGTTCTTCTCTGACGTGGTCCGACCGTACCTCGCGGACAAGCGGACCAAGACGTTCATCGATCATTGGCTGCTCGATGCGGACCTCACCGCGTACCTCGAGCCGCGCGGCTTCGAGCGCCTCAACGCGTTCGAGCTCGCACTGCTCGGTCGTCGGCTCGCCGGGGATCCAGCGCTCGCGCGCATCCTGGCGGATAGGGTCGCGCTCTTCGCACCCGATCCTGCGACCGAGACCAGGCTCGTGGATGCCTTGATCGGCGCGTCCGCGCTCGAAGGCGACAACGAACTGTCCGCGATGCAGAGCGACGCATTCGCCGTAGCCGATTTGGCGACACCTGCGATGTCGATGGCAACACCCCCGTCCGCCCCGCCAGCGCCGAGTGCACCGGGTGGCGGGCCGATCGGCGGCGCGATGTCAAAGCTGAAGAAGGCGGCCGAGCCAGAGGCGAAACGCGAGCAACAACCGAGCGAGAGCATGCGCGAAGGCGGCGGTGGTGGCGACGATTTCATGAAGGCCGATCTCGAGCGTCGCGAGATCGAAAAGCCGATGTATCGCGCGGCCGACAAGACGCAGGAGTGGGCCGAGCACGACTGGTGGCATCGCGAGCCCTCCGAGGGCACGGCCGACATGATCTCCCCGAACAAGCTGTGGCGCGACTACGCGACCTCGGCCACGGATCTTTTCCTGTCGCCGTGGTTCGGTCTCGCGACGTCGTCGTTCGCCGAAGCGATGTGCGCGCTAGCCGTGGTCGATCTCCCGTTCGCGCCGACGGTCCATGAGATGGTCACCGAAGGTGCGAGCCTCACGGTGACCGCGTCGAGCAATGCGCTCGCGGGCTCGTCGCAGCTCGTCGATGCACCGCTCGAGCCGGGAGGGGCACCGCTCGTTGTCGGCCAGAGCTACGTCCGCACCGACGACCGCTATCAGTACGACGACGGCGAGCAGCACGACAAATACGTCACCGGGCCCTTCGCGGTCGGAGTTGTCTACACCTGCTTGATCGTACTCGCGAATCCAACCAGCTCGCGCCAGCGCATCGCCGCCCTCTTGCAAATCCCGCGCGGCTCTGTCGCGGTCGCAGGCGCGCGCGCGACCCAGACGATCGATATCGCGCTCGCGCCGTACGGCACGCACGGCCACGAGTACTCGTTCTACTTCCCGACACCCGGCTCGTACGCGCACTTTCCGGTCCATGTCAGCCGAGCCGAAACGATCGTCGCTGCGGCAGCGACGCCGACCATCGAGGTGACCGCGAGTGGCCCTGCCGCTGATCCATTATCGTGGGCCTCGATCTCGCAAGGCGGCTCGATCCAGGAGGTCGTGAAGTTCCTCGAGCACGAAAATCTCGCCGCGCTCGGGATGGCCAAGCTGCTGTGGCGGCTCCGCGAGCGCAGCGCGTACGTGATGCTGCTCGACGCGCTCGAGAAGCGACACTTCTATGTCCGCGAGGTGTGGGCGTACTCGCTCCTCCATCGCGACACACCGCGGATCCGCGCGTGGTTGCGCACTCAGGAGCTCGCAGATGCCGGGCCGGTCCTCGAGATGATCGATCTGGATGCCGAGCAGCTCGGCGCCTACGAGCACCTCGAGCTCTCGCCCCTGATCAACGCCCGCGCTCATCAGCTGGGGCCGAAGTTGCGCATCCTCAACGATGGCTTCGCGGAGCAATACCGCGTGTTCCTGCAGCTCGTCGCGCATCGCCCCGCAGCGACGAACGAGGACCTGCTCGCCGCGACCAGCTATGTCGCGGCCCAAGACCGCACCGAAGCCATGCTCGCGCTGCTCTCACGCGTCGAGCCGACGTCCGTCACCGAGCAGCTCCAGTACGCCTATCTCGCGGCGTATGCGGCATGCCTCACTGGTGATACCGCGCGAGCTCGCGAGCTCGTCCAGCCGTGGCGCGAGCATCCCGTCGATCGCTGGCGCACGCGGTTCACCGCGCTCGCGAACATGCTCGACGAGATCACGGGCGGTGGCACGCAAGTCGCCGACCCGAACCATCGCGAGCAACAGCAAACCGAGCTCGCTTTGCGCCAGCCCACGTTCGAGCTCGCGCTCGATCGCGAGGGTGCGCTGATCCAGCAGCAGCACGTCGATGCGATCGAGCTGCGCTACTTCGAGATGGACATCGAGCTCTTGTTCTCGCGCCAACCGTTCGTTCAGGGTGATGTCTCGCGGTTCTCGTTCATCGAGCCCGGTCACACGGAGGCGATCACGAAGCCGGCCGCCGAACAGCGCGTGCCCTGGCCGACCGAGCTGCGCGGCAAGAATGTCGTCGTCGAAGCAGTTGGCGCAGGGCTACGCAAGGCGAAGATCCACTACGCAAACGAGCTCACCGCGCACGTCGCGCAGCAATACGGTCAGGTCCGCGTGCAACGCGCGACAGGTGGTGCGCTGCCGGCGACGTACATCAAGGTGTACGCGCGCGACCAGCATGGCTCGGTGGCCTTCTACAAGGACGGCTACACCGATCTGCGCGGTTGGTTCGATTACGCGACGCTGTCGACCGACGATCTCGATCGCGTCGAGCGCTTCGCGATCCTGGTGGCCTCCGATACGGCGGGCTCCGCGATCCTCGAAGCGGCGCCCCCGCCGCGGTAGGGTGCACGTGATGTTTCACCGCGGCGAGCTGAGAGTTCCTACCCCGAAGCGGGGCACGTACGACATCACGCAGCAGGTAGCGCAGATCGTGCGCGAGAGCCGCATCGAGCGCGGGCTCGCGACGGTGTTCGTTCACCACACGAGCGCGTCGCTGATCATCAGCGAGAATGCCGATCCGAATGTGCGCGCCGATCTCGAGCGGTTCGCGGCGAGGCTCGTACCGGATGGTGACAGGCTGTTCACGCACGACGACGAAGGGCCCGATGACACGCCGGCGCACGTGCGCAGCGTCCTCACGCAAACCTCGATCGGCATTCCGATCGTGGGCGGCACGCTCGAGCTCGGCGCGTGGCAAGGGCTGTATCTGTGGGAGCATCGCCTGGCACCGCACACGCGCAAGGTCACGGTCACGATCCTTGGTGAATGAATTCTTGACCACGCTGCGCGAGACCATCGCGGCACTTGCCGCGGCGGATCCGCGCTTCATGCGGTTCGGAGCGGCGAACCATCGCTACCTGCTCGCACCCGTGATGGACGAGCTAGCGGCGCGGGCATTGCCCGAAGAATTGCGCGCGTACGCGACGACGATCGCGAGTGGTGGCGTCGGCCCGTACTACGGCTTACTGCCCACCACCTCGCCACCGATCGAGGCCGCGCGCGGGGTGACGGCATGGCAGCGCGCACAACCGATCGCACACCTTGGCTGCGGCTATGCAGCGGTGATCCCACTCGACGGCGACTCGCAAGATCAAGTGTGGATCGATGCGCGCGGGGTCGGGCTCGTCGCGCCGATGTACGCGAGCTTCACGGCCTATTACGTCGATTGGATCGATCGGCTCGCACACGCCGAGCTCCCGGAGAGCTTCGTGCCGCCAGGCCGCTGTGCGCTGGCGAACGCGCTCGCCGGCTACTTCGCGGTGCAGGAGCAGCGCCTCGGCTTGCCTGCGGGCGGCCTCGACGGGGCCCAACTCGGCGAGGCGATCGCGGCGCTGGGCGCCGGCGCGATCGCGATCGCGAACGAGGGCCCGCTAGTTGGCGCCGATCAACCAGTCGCGCCGTGTGTGCGGTGCACGCAGCTGCTCGATCATCTCGGGCTGCCGCGTTCTGTGTTGCGCGTTTAGAAAGTTTCGCGGATCGAACCGATCTGCCACTCGATTGTCACACCAGCCCTTTAGGCTCCCCCGAGATGGTGGTGTTCTCCAATCAGCGCCTCGGTGCCGGCGTCGAGATGATCGTCGCGGATGACGTCGCGGTGGAGATGCTGCTGGCTACAGCGCACCAGGCCCGGCCGTTCGCGAAGGCTCGCTGGGAGCACGAGCTGATCGAGTGGCTCGAGCTGCGCGCAGCGCAGGGTCCAGCCTTCGATGTAGGCGATATTGCTTGGACTCCTGATCATTTCGAGGCCCAGCGCCGGTTCCTGCTCGAGGCGATGTCCCGTGCAGCCGCAGCGTCGGCCCACGGCGCGGCGTTCGACCGCTGGCGCCGGATGATCGAGGCTCACCCTCGCGAGTCGGTGCTCGTGGGTCGTCGCTGGCAGCGGTCGACAAATAACTGATTCTTTTCGGCTTTAATGCGCCAGATGGGGAGGCGCGAAGGCCGTGAGGTTGGGCTAGAGTCCGTATGTGGCCGAGTCGCTCGCCGGACCGGGCTTTTACCCGCAACCGAACGAGTGGACGTGTGGCCCGTTCGCGCTGAAACACGCGCTGCTCGCACTCGGCCGCATGGTCGATGTCACGCATGTCGCGCAGACCGCGAAGACCCACTGGTGGTCGGGCACGGACGAGATCCAGCTCGCACGTGCAGCGCGTCAGTTCGATAGCGACCTCATCCTCGAGCGCCGCAGCGATCCGGAACAAGCGCGCAAGCTGCTGATCAAGTACCTCCGCGACCAGACGCCGGTGCTGCTGTGCGTGGACGAGTGGACGCACTGGATCACCGTGCTTCGCGCGGAAGGCGATCGGTTCGTGATCGTCGATTCGAATCGCAACCCGGTGCTCGCGATCCAGACGTGGCCGCAGCTCCGCAAGTGGTGGCGCTATCGCGATACCGATTACTCGAAGACCGAACCACCGGTGCTCTACGACCTGATGGCCGTCAAGCCGCGGTTTCGCACGACCGTCAAGGCCGATTTCTCCGTCGAGCGTGTGAAGTTTCTCCGCCGGCCCGAGAATCGCCGCCTCGCCGGGCACTGGAACGAGTACCTCGAAGACCTGCTCGAGATCTGCAAACCACCGTCGATCCGGATCGCCGAGCCGCTCTCGATGGGCGAGTTCCTGCGCCGCAATGCCGAGTTGTTGATGACGCGCGTCGTGTACTGGCACGGCGATGTCAGCCGCGATGAAGTCGGTCGCGTGCTAAAGGATCTGCGGTTCGTCTGCGAGACCTACGGGCTCGTGATTCCGTCCTCGATGAGCCGGCGCACGCTCGCAGATCTCGCGATCGTCACGTCGCTCTGGGCGTGTGCGGATCGCGGCGTCGACCCGATGTTTGGCGCGCCCGGTGCGCTGCCGCGGCCGCGCAAGGCGATTCCGGTACCCAAGCCGATCAAGCCGCAAAAGGCCAACGGCAAGAAGCACTAGCGATCGAGCGCTTCGACCACCGCGTCACCGACGGCGCGGCGCAGGGTCTTGATCTGCTCGGCGGTCCCCGCGAAGCGGGTCGGATGGACGCGATTCACGAGCAGCACCACCCAGCGGCGCTTGGCGAGATCGAGCCAGAGCTGCGTGCCGGTGAACCCGGTATGACCGACCGCGCCGGTCCGCGGCCAGCGATCGCCGATCTGCGAGATGCCGGGCGTCGTCGAAGGTGTGTCCCAACCGAGCCGCCACGCGGCCCCGGGCGTGGGCGCATCGGTGAAGAACCGCTCGACCACCTCGGGTCGAAAGCGATCCTTCGGCATCACCATCGCGGCGGCGAACTTCGCGACATCGTCGATCGATCCGAACAAGCCCGCGTGGCCGCAGATCCGCCCGCCGTGGAAGCAATTCTCGTCGTGGACGAGGCCCGCGACCACGCCGCGCTCGTCGAGCTCGGTCGCGACCGCACCGACGATCGGCTCCGGCGCGAAGCGTGCGGCGAGCTCGAGCGGACCGGCGACCAATTCCGCGAACGCTTGCTCGAGCGGACGGTCCGCGGCGCGCTCGATGATCGCGCCGAGCTGGATGAAGCCAAGGTCGCTGTACACCGGCCCATTTGATCCCGGCGTGGCGACCGGCACGCATTGCGCGCGCTCGACCAGCGTGGCGCGGGGATCGGCGGGCCGCGCTCCGCGCAACCAGCGAAAGAATTCGACGTGCGCGATGCAACCGGCGGCGTGGCCCAGCAGGTCGCGCACGGTCGCCGTGCTCGCCGACGCGGGTAGCCAGCGCCGGATCGGAGCCGAGAGATCGAGCGCGCCCTCAGCGACGAGCACCATCGCGCACGCGGCCGTCGAGATCGGTTTCGTGAGCGACGCGAGGTCGAACGGAGTCGCCTCGGTGATCGCCGTTCCGAGGACCGGGAGCCGATGGGTGTGACCGCGAACCAGGCGAAACACCTCACGACCCGAATCACCGACGGAGACCGCGACCGCGGAGCCAAGCCCGGCCGCGAGCGCGGCGTCGACGAGCCTGACGATCGCATCCATCACGGGTCAGCCATATCATGGTAATTTGCCTGGAACGTGACGCGTTACGAGCTGCTCGACCGCATTGGCGTCGGCGGCATGGCTGAGATCTTCCGCGGTAGAGCGGTGGCAGCCGGTGGCTTCGAGAAGCCTGTCGCGATCAAACGCATCCTGCCGCATCTGTCGCAGGATCCGCGGTTCGTCGAGCTCCTGATCGCAGAGGCGAAGGTGTTGTCGCTGCTCAAGCATCGCAACATCGTCCAGATCTTCGATGTCGGGCTCGGCGATGACGGGCAGAACTTCCTGGTGATGGAGTTCGTCGATGGCAAGGACATCGGCGCGATCCAGCGCGTGCTCCAAGCGCAGCGGCGCAAGCTCCCGTTCGATCTCGTGCTCCACATCGGCGCCGAGATCTGCGAGGCGCTCGAGCACGCCGTGACCTCGCGCGGGCCCGATGGCAGGCCGATGGCGCTGGTCCATCGCGATGTCTCGCCTTCGAACGTGCTGGTGTCACGCGCCGGCGAAGTGAAGCTCACCGACTTCGGTATCGCGAAGCGCGCCGAATCGGATGCGACGCACGGCGGTTCGGTGCGCGGTAAATTCGCCTACATCTCGCCGGAGCAGGCGCGCAACGAACATCTCGATCCACGCAGCGACGTCTTCTCCGTCGGCGTCTTGCTGTGGGAGCTGCTCTGCAATCGCGGCTTGTTCTCGGGGCTCGGCGATCTCGAAGCCTTGCGCGCGGTCCGCGAGCCGCAAGTACGCCGCCCGACCGAGCTCGATCCGCGGCTGCCCAAAGAAGTCGACGACATCGTGATCACCGCCCTCGCGCGCGACAAGACCCGCCGTTGGCCGAGCCCGGGTGCGCTCGGCAACAAGCTGCGTGCACTCCGCTACTCGCTCGATGTGGCCGTTGGAGATCCAGCGACCGAGCTCGCAAAGATCATCGCCTCGGTCGAGGAGGCCGCGCCGCAAGCGTCGCCGGCGCGTGCGCACGTGAACGAGTTCGATGCGTCGGAAGCGACCGTGATCCGGATCCAGACCGCCGATGCGTTCAGCGGTGCCGAGGAGAGTGCGATCATCGCGGCGCGTGAAGTGATCGATCGGTTCGAGGACGAAGAGACGCGCCTCGCGCAGCTCTCCGGCGATCAGATGCGCCTGCTCCGCGAGACCAAACCGCGCGATTCCGGCGGGGTGCCCTCCCCTGCACCGCCGAAGCGGCGGACGCGCGCGCCGAGCGATGAAGCGACGCGCGCGCGCGCACTGAGCGAGCAATTAGACGAGTCCGATAGCACCGCGATCGATCAGCGGTTCGACGACCCCCCGACGGTGTTGCCGGTCACGCGAATCGATCGCAACACGCCGCCGCACCAGAACTTCAATCAGAGCGAAGCGACCCGGCTGTACCAACGCACGCCGCGACCCCAACCGGTCGTGCCTCGTCCAGCTGCGCCACCACCTCCGCCCGCGCATGCCGCGGCGACGGTGATCGCGAAGCCGAAGCCGGGCACGCCAGCCGTACCGATGCCCGCCGTACCGCCGGTGCCGAACCTGCCGCTCACGCGGTGGGGACCGCCGATCGCCGCGCAAATTTTCGATCGCCCGGTCTATCCGCGCGCGCCCCAGTTACTACCGCCGCAGGTCAAGTCCCTCGGGCCGCGACCGACGAAGACCGGGTTGCGGCCGTGGATATTGATCGCGGGCGCGGTGCTCGTCGCACTGCTCGCCTTCGCGATCACGCGCGCATTCATCAGCTAGAGGCCCAGCCGACGTCGAACTGGCAGAATTCGTCGTCGCGCAGCCGGCACTTGGCTTCGTTGACGCTCGGACGCTTGCCGCCGCTGAGCTCGATCGCTCGCTCGATGAAGCCAGCCACCGCGAGGCAGTGGACGCGATGCGGCGTGGGGAACCCGCGCAGCCGGAGCACCGCGCCGCGCTGACCGCGCGTCATCACTTCGATATAACCGGCATCGTAGTGAGCGCTCCACAGCCGCACCGCCCGCCCGAGGATCCACTGCACGCTGCCGACCTTGAAGAACAGGCGATAGATCGTGGTGAGGTTTGCATCAGCGCTGTACCGCCCCATCTGCTTCACGAGCGCGAGGTCGCCCTTGCCGAACACGCGATCGACCTGCTCGTTGAGCTCGATGAATTGGCCGAGTGGATACCAGCGAGCCTTCGCGAAGCCGCGTTCAATGTTCGCGCGCAAGTCAGCGCTGCACTGCGACACCAACCGGTCGAACCCCATTGCACCATGTCCGAGCTGGACCCAGAGGACGCGCGACGACATCGCGCTTCCTTTGACGTTCACCATCTTGCCGCGTTTCTCGCGCTCACCATATTTCCGCGTTTCTCGCGCTCACCATATTTCCGCGTTTCTCGCGCTCACCATATTTCCGCGTTTCTCGCGCTCACCATATTTCCGCGTTTCTCGCGCTCAC
>Ga0123336_10001128_pt1 | contig 25110 bp, 18 predicted proteins | sample SSSSmetaG_FD_96466 | JGI IMG/M metagenome (GOLD analysis project Ga0123336, IMG submission 96466) | Glacier valley bacterial and archeal communities from Borup Fiord, Nunavut, Canada, to study Microbial Dark Matter (Phase II) - ​SSSS metaG | ecosystem: Environmental > Aquatic > Freshwater > Ice... | reverse complement strand
TATTATATGAACGAACTTACATCATGTAAGGCAGCAATTGAGGAATGTATTAAAAACAAATATTTTGCTATTGCACATTTATATAAAGAAGAAAAAACAATGGATATGCATATCCATGATTGTTATGAAATATATTATTCTATTTCGGGTGGGAAACAGTTTCTTATAGATAATAGTTTTTATGAAGTTAATCCAGGAGATTTATTTATAATTAATCAGTTTGAGAGTCATTATTTAACGCAAATAGATCAGATGGTTCATGAACGTATTGTCATTTCAATACACCCTGATTTTTTAAAGGAAACTTCAACACAACAGACTGACCTTGGCAATTGCTTTACACAACGAAATAAGGTACTTAATCATCGTATTTCATTAAACAAAGTTCAGCAACGTCATTTACTTTATTTTATTAGCAAAATAATGGCCACAAATGAATATGGAAGTGATTTGATTGAGCGCGCTACTTTTATCGAAATGATGGTTATGATAAATAGTGCATTCTTAAATAATTGTGATTCAAAGACTTCAAATAGCAAATATCAGTATAATCAACAAGTGGAACAAATCCTTGCCTTTATTAATCAGCGTTTAAATGAAACTATAACAGTAGAACACCTTTCGGCTCATTTCTTTATGAGCACCTCATACATTTGTAGGATTTTTAAGGCTGCTACAGGTACCACTATAATCAAGTACATTAATGCTCGCCGTATTACAACAGCCAAATCCTTATTAACTATGGGTCTTGGAGTCAGCGAAGTTTGTGAAAATTGTGGTTTTAATGATTACAGTAACTTCTTAAAAACCTTTACTAAAGCAGTAGGCATATCTCCAAAGAAATACGCCCAATATAGTAAAAGCTAACTACTTTTCTTTGTTTAAATATCAAGCAACTATTGCGTCGGCATCAAAATCTTCTTTAAGTTTTCTTTGCAGTAAATAAGAATATGCTATCCATGAAACTAAGATACACACTGCACATAAGAGATAAACTAGGGTAAAGCTTGTTTTTTGTGATACAACTCCCCAAAGAACTGCACCTCCGCCTGATCCAATATCCATCGCTGTAAAGAATGTTGAGCTGCCAGCTCCCCTTCTGTTTGGAGGACATCGTCTAATCATTATCGCATTTAGAGTTGGCTGAACTAAGCCAAAACCAAGTCCATATAAGACTGCTGATACCAGAAACAAAGAAATTGAAGTCGAGAAAGCAAGGGTAATAAAGGATAATATCATAAGAACAAAACCTGGGAGAATAACTGTTGACTCTCCATAACGATCTGCTGCTCTTCCTCCAAAAAGTCTTGTAAAAAGCAGTGCTACGGCGTATACAGTAAAGTATATGCTAATATTTTCTATTCCACGAGTATTCGCGTAAATTGGTATAAATGTGGTGATGCTTCCAAGTCCTAAAGCAGCAAATAACATAACAAAAGATGGCAAAATCGCTTTTTTCTCAAAAATCATATCAGCAATTCTCTGTCTGGTTAATACTTTTTTAAGATTATTTTTATCTAGTTTTTCTATCTCAATTTTAACTTTAGGTACCATTTTTTCATAATTTATAAAGTAAGAAATAAATATACTAACTAAACCAATTATAAATGCAACTATAAAAAGTGCCTGATAGCTAAAAATTTTGATAATTACTAACGTTAAGGCAGGTCCAATTGCAGTAGCTATTGTATTAGAGACACCATAGTATCCAATTCCTTCAGCTAATCTGGATTTAGGAATAATATCTGCAGTAACTGTACCTGAAGCATTGGTATTTGCGCTAAATCCAATTCCATTGAAAGCCCTTAAAATAAGTAACATGCCAACTGAGAATGCAAATGTATAGGATAAAAATGCCGTAGTACAAATTAACGCACCAGTTATAAGAACCATTCTTCTGCCTTTAGTATCAATCAATGTACCAAATAACGGACGAAACAAAATTGCAAAAATCATAAATAAGCCCATCATTAGTCCCGCAATAGAGTTGTTTCCGCCAAGATATATAGCATACAATGGTATTCCTGTCATTAACATATTATTTGCAGTTGATGTCAACAAGGTGTAGCAAATTATCAATAAATAGTATTTTGTCCATAATTTTGGTGGACGCTCATTTTGTGTCTGTGTCTGCATAAATTATATCTCCTTTTTACACCAATTCCTCTTCAATGTTAATCCGAGACTGAGTATTCTCTGCTTTCTGGTTCGTTTTTTTAAATTCCACATATAAGAAAGTTACAGTTATTATAGTGGCAAGTAAATCAGCTAATTGCATTGCCTTATAAATACCGTCTATTTGGAAAAAGTGAGGCAGGATAAGTAATGCTGGTATCAAAATCAACACCTGTCTTGATAGGTTTAGTAACATGGATTGTTTTGCCTTTCCAACTGCTTGAAAGTATCCCGAACCTACTATCTGGAAACCAATAATCGGAAGGAATAATGATATAGACAATAAAGCTTTGCTTCCAAAGGAGATTAGTTCTTTGTCCTCACTATTGAAAACAGAAATCATTTGTGTTGAGAAAAGTCTAATAACCACATATCCAATTATTGCAATTACTGTAGCTACTGAAGCCGCATATTTTAAAGTTTCCTTTACTCTGTCCTGCCGTTTTGCACCATGGTTATATCCGATAATAGGTTGTGAACCTTGATTTAATCCTATTAAAGGCATTATTATAATAGTCATTAAGCTGTTGGCAACACCCATTCCAGTTATTGCTAGGTCTCCACCATACTTTTTTAAACTAATATTAAGAATAAAGGTCAATACACATTGAGCAGACTGCATTACAAAAGGTGCTATTCCAATTGCTAAAGTATCTTTTACAATATCGCCCCTAAGTTTGAAATTCTTCACTCGGATTTTAAGAATACTCTTTCCCATTAGAAAATATGATACAATCCAAACAGCTGCTACTGCTTCTGAAATAACTGTTGCTAAGGCAGCTCCCTTCATTCCCCAATCAAATACATAAATAAACAATGGTGCTAATGCAGTATTAAGGATCGCACTTATTAGCATAGTACTCATTGCAATTGCAGGTTTCCCTTCTGCTCTAATAAAATTGTTAAGTCCAAAACTAAAAGACTGGAATATGCTTCCCCATAATATAACACTCATATAATCCCTGGCATATGGAAGTACTTCAGGACTTGCTCCGAAAGCTATTAATATTGGATCTAGAAAAACAAGTCCAAAAAAGGTAATCAAGACAGTAACCACCCCTAATAACATAAAGGCGTTTCCAATAATAACCTCTGCATCTTCCTTTTTCTTTTGTCCCAGACGAATGGATACTAGAGAAGTGGCTCCTAGACCAATTAGCCCTGCAAAAGCCATCTGAATTATCATTATAGGAAAACCTATTGTTATTCCTGCGATACCCAATGAACCTACATTGTTCCCTATAAATATTCTGGCTATTATATTATAGAATGCATTTACCAGCATACCAACAATTGCTGGCAAAGAAAATTCCCATAAAAGTTTTGAAATCTTTTCTTCTTCAAGTTTCTTTGTATTATCCATTTAAGTCCTCTCTATGAAAAATCTGCGTTTGGGACAAGGAACCTGTCCCCTTGTCCCATTAGTTAGATATCTAAGCATATATAGATGTAATTTATTTTCCTGATATGGATAAATTGTCCCACATCTGTAATAAAAATCTTCGCATCAAAGCTTTATCTGTGTCATTAAAACTTCTAAAAGTCTCGTCATCAAGCTGTGTTTCCAATGCTTTTAAAGGTAACTGTAATTGTCTGCTCTTGTCCGTAAGATATACTCTTGACACACGTGAATCTTCCGAATCGACTCTTCTTGTAATCCAACCTGCCTTCTCCATACGTTTTAATGTCACCGTAATGGTTGCAGGTGATACGTTGCGTAGCTGTGACAGTTCCTTCTGTGTAAGGCCATCCTTTTTCAAAAGCTCAAAAAGGATTGGTGGTTGACCATAATTAAGTCCCAAACTCTCAAAGCGTCCCACCGCACATTGATGGTGTAAATGCCTTACTCTCACAAACAAATGATTAAGAGATTCATCTTCATAGCAATTCATTTTTTAACTCCTCATTTTTAGTTAGATGTCTAAGTATTATTTATTATAACATTATGTGAAAGTACGGTCAATAACTTACTCTAAAAATAATGGAAAAGCAGAAAAAGGAAACTTTATGTTTACAATTAAACATGAAGTTTCCTTTTATTTGTTCGCGGAAATCGATATCATTTTTTTAATACGACTTATATTTCGGATTATTATTTTATTATAGTGGTAAGGTTCTTTCCGAGATACCTATCAGCATACTTTACCAATAAGGCTCCTACGATTGCAGGAATTATCTGTCCAATACATAGGCTCAAAGCCAGAACACTGTACGGGACATGCAACAAGTAAGATAGCCACGTTGGAACTAATAAACCTGGGCCAAAAACTATGGGTACAGTAACTAGCCATTTATTCCATTTCATTTTTCTAATTAAATAAATTGCTCCAGTCGTAATAATACCGACCAAAGTTCCTCCAATCATGTCTAGGGGGCCAAGGCCTCCCATAAAAGTATTACTGAGGAAATTCGACAAACCCAGTGGCAAAATTAGGAATGGGAAGAAGTAGCTTAATGAGTACAACGCAGTTGCTATCCTTATTTGATATTGTCCAAAGGCAAAGCCTTGTGTTAAAAACATTGCAGCAATATATAATGCCATAACAATGCCTGAAATTGTTAACTTCCTTATAGGTTTCATTTTTTAATCTCCTTAAAGTATTTAGTTCTATTATTTATTTGTTTTTATAATGTATTGGATCTTTAAACCCAGCTTCTTCAAAGGCTTTTAATCTTAATTTGCAGCTATCACATACACCGCAGGCCTCTTCATCACCATTGTAACAAGTCCAGGTGTTGCCATAATTTAATCCAAGTTTCGTTCCTAGAAGTATCTCTTCTGACTTTTTCATATTAATAAAGGGTGCGCGGATTTTTATCTTCTTGCCTTGTTCAACAGCGCAAACTGTGCCAAGATTTATTGCATTTTCCATTCCTTCAATGAACTCTTTACGGCAGTCAACATAACCGGAGTAATCAACTTCACTAACTCCAATAAAAATATCCTGCGCTCCTTTTACTTCTGCATAGGATGCAGCGTAGGCTAGAAAAATCATATTCCTTGCAGGTACATAAGTTACTGGGATACTTTCACTTTTCAAATCACCTTGGGGAACCTCAATCTCCTTATCGGTTAAAGCAGAACCGCCCCAAGCGTCCATATTAGTTTTTATAGTTACATGTTCCTTAACTCCTGCTATTTTCGCCAATTCTACAGCACATTCTACTTCCTTTTTATGTCTCTGTCCGTAGTCAAAGGATAAAGCATAAACCTCGTAACCTTCTGACTTAGCCAGATACAAGGCAGTCGCCGAGTCTAATCCTCCAGATAATAAAACAACAGCTTTCTTCATTTATTTATCCTTCCTATTCATAATATATATATAGTTGCAACAACCAATGGCACCATTAAACTGGGGTGCTTCCAGATGAATAACTTCATTAAAATCATTCTTAAGGTATTGAGTAAGGGCTGCATTATTTGCAACTCCCCCTGACAGGACCAGTCTTCTTCCACTAAATTTTGAAAGAAGTGGCCTTAGCCTTTTATATAGCGAGTAGTTAACCCCAGAACAAAGCTGTTCCAGCCTAACTCCTTCTGCGATTTTTCCGATTAGTTCTGACTCTGAGAAAACGGAACAGGTGGAGTTCAATTCTATTGGGTTTTCATAGTACTTAGACATCTCTTCAAGAGGGATTTCTAAAACTCCTGCCATGTTTTCTAGGTATCTTCCACAAGAAGCGGCACATTTTTCATTCATTTCCAAATCCGTTATAATGCCTTTCTCCACTTTTACTACTTTTACATCCTGTCCACCTATATCTAAAAGGATGAAATCCTTCAAACTTGTCTGGTATAAAACACCGTACACATGAGCCTTTATCTCGTTTATAGGCTTGAACATACGAAGGTCAGTATTATTCCTGCCATAGCCAGTTGAGACAGCCATATCAGGTTCGCCCACGCCGAGCTTTTCTATATCTACTTCCAACTTACCGTCATATTTGCAGTATTCTTTATAAAAAGACATGGTACTTATCTTCTTCTTAGTCGTAATTAGTCCCTCTTCCATTACAACTATTTTGACTTCCCTGCTTCCTAAGTCAATTCCTAGTATCCTCATTCCTCAGCCTCCTTTAAATCCAACAGCATATCAAGAAAAGCTTCCAGTCTTAGTTTTGTTCTTGAATCCAGCTTGTTTGATTTGTCCCCTTCAATTGTAAGAATGGGAATATTCAAAGTATTTTTTATCACAATGTCTTCAATTGCTCTATGGCAAAAGGACTGGGTATAGTGGATAATTCCATCTAACTTTCTTAATCCAATCTGCTTCTTTATCTCCTTAAGCCTGAACTCCAAGTCATAGGGATAAGTATAATCATAATACTGTTCATAGATATTCTTAGCCTCCATACCCCTTGGGAAAGCGAATTCTCTTTCTACCTCAGTATAGACAAACCTTGCATTAAACTTTTCTGCATAAGAGAAAATATCGCAGGTCATAGGAGGTACACCTATATAGCCAAGTCTAAGCTTTTCTGTCCTTGGAACCCTCTTCTCTATCTCAGATATTTTCTCCTGTAGCATGTTGGCACAGTTTAAAGGATTGCCATCAAAATCGCTCAGCGTAACCTGATATATATGGTTTTCAAATCCGGTGGCCTTGTTATCAATATAGGCAAGCTCATCGATAGCTTTTGCATATTGTCTTACTTTGTTAAGTTCTCTTCGGACAGCTTCAACCTGTTCTAAAGTAACATTAAACTTATCCATAAAATTATCTATTTCTGCGGTTACATCTTTTAAACTATGGCTAGATGGGTATGCAAAGGTTTGAATTTTAATCCCATTTCCTTTTAAAACCTCGAGTAAAGCTCTGGTGTTAGAACAATCACCTTCTACAACACCAACTATTTCCTCAATTCCGTTTTTGATACATGTACCATAGATACCTTTAATCCATGCACATGAGCTTTTGGGGAATCCTTCCCTTTCAGCGTAATCTATATAGTTATCATACATTTCAGACGATATAAAAATATTATTTAAATCAATAACTTTATAATTAGCAGCAATTAGTACCTCTACAGGAACTGTTGTTGTTATTCCAATGGTTTTCATTAGGTATCTCCTTTCAAAAAAGTAAAAGGCAGTTTACTTTTGAGCACAAAAAAAGGGCCCACGGCCCCCTGTCTACAAACAAAAATAAGCTATCTTTACCGATAGCTGGCCCGTAGTTTTGTTTATAGACAGGAAGGTTACGAACTGTCTTATTTGATTATAGATAATAATATAGCATAGTTTTATTTCTTAAGTCAATAACTATAGTTAACATAATAAAGGATCTTAATCTAAATTCTCTTTTAAATACATTTGACTCACATTTTTTTCATAGCAGCATAATTTGATAATAGGTTTAAATTTTTATAATCCAATGAGGGGTTATTAAGTAGCTCAATGGAGGGATTAGCATGTCTCAAGGTAAAGTTAGGCACCTGTTTCCAGGAGGAAACACATCACTTGGTTTTTTCAGTTACTACAGCAATATAATAACGCAAGATGAAGCCGATAGATTAATCATTATTAAAGGTGGGCCAGGAGTTGGTAAATCAACCTTTATGAAAAAAATCGGTGAAGAAATGCTGCAAAAAGGATATGATGTGGAGTTCTTGCACTGTTCTTCAGACAACAACTCCCTAGATGGCATAAAAATACCGGAGCTTAAAATTGCTTTTATTGATGGAACTTCACCACATATGGTAGATCCAAAAAGCCCAGGAGCTGTTGATGAAATTCTGAATTTCGGAGAATTTTGGGACGATAAGGGAATCCGAATACATAAGGAAGATATAATTAAGACCAACAAGGAAATAGGAGCTATCTTTGCGAGAGCTTATAAATACTTAAAAGCCGCTTATGCGATATACCAAGATAGTTATGTAACTAATAATTTGGCTTTAAATAAAGGTGAGCTAAATATTTTCACCTCAAGTATGATTGATGATATATTTGCGGATTTGGACATAGTTAGCGAAGAGGGTAAGGAAAGAAGCCTCTTTGCAAGTGCTATGACACCGAATGGCCTATATAACTACCTTGATAATATACTAACAACTGAAAATGTATATGAAATAACGGGCGGAATAGGAACCTGTGAGGAAAAAATTCTCGAAAGGGTTAAAGTGGCTGCTATAGAGAGAGGCTTCTATGTTGAAGCATATTACTGTGCTTTGAACCCCTATAAGCTTGAACATTTGATAATGCCAGAACTAAATCTTTCAATTACAACCTCAAATCAATATCATAGCTCAACAGTAAATAAATTAATTACTGTTGATGTGAAGGCTTTTTATGATCAGCAGATACTTCTAAATCATAAGGGAGATTTAGCTCAAAATGCCAAAGAATTTGATAGTCTATTGACAATTGCCCTCCAAACAATAAGCAAAGCAAAGGCGCTCCATGATAGATTGGAAACTTTTTATATTCCGAATATTAACTTTAAGGGAATTGACGAGTGTTATGCTAAGATAATGAATAGTATTTTAAAGGTTTAGAACTCATTATCACTCTTTAACCAAAAAAAACATTGCGACACACAAAGCCGCAATGTTTTTTTATAATGAGAAGAATCACCAAGATAAATATCGCTTATTAGTAGTAAAGCAAAATGGATGTCACACCTGCAATAACCGCACCTACAATTACATCAGAAGGATAATGTACCCCCAAATATATCCTGGATAATCCGACCAGTAAAGCCACTGGTAATAATAAAAAGGCAAGCGCAGGAATATAAAGAGAAACCGTTGTAGCTATGGCAAAAACGGCGGTTGTATGTCCTGATGGAAAAGAATAACGATCCAAAGGCACATTAAATGTATTTATATCAGCTAATACTTCCTTTGGCCTCTCTCTAGTAACAGTCCTTTTTAAGCCTTGAACAATAAGATGGCTGACAATTAAAACTACCAGAGCTTGAGTACCCACATGCCTTACAAAAGTATTTCCAATACCAATCATTAACAGACAAATTGCAACCGTGTTAGCTGCATTACCAACATAAGTCAATATAAGAAACATTTTGTCCAATATATTGCACTTGATTCTTATATTTAAAAAAAACAACCACTTTAAGTCCTTTTCGTAAAGTTTGCTTTTAATTATATCCATAAAATTTTGACCACCTTTTTCAGCTTAATATAAATCGTCAATAAAACATGTTAAAACACCTTTCATGTTTAATAACCTCTAAATTCAAGTTTACCAGGCCAACCTTTGAAATACCTTAAGACATGTTTCTATTAAATCTACTTAAGGGAATTACAAATAATGACTATAATTATAAAAAAAGAAGCCAAATTACTTGAGCTTACACGCCTTTATTTTCACATTCACTTATTTAAATCTATATTCTAGCCTTAGGCAAAAAAACATAGAACGTGGTTCCATTCCCTTTTGTGCTTTCAACTTTTATCGTACCCTGGTGCTCTTTAACTATCCATTCAGCGATTGAAAGCCCCAGTCCCGTACTGCCTACCGCCCTTGAACGTGACTTGTCCACCCTATAGAATCTTTGAAATATCTTGCCGATATCTTCTTTGTCTATACCCTCTCCAGTATCTGTAACTGCGATTTCAATAGACCCACCTACATCGTAGACCTTCATTCCCACATGCCCCCCGGCAGGAGTATGTTTGATAGCATTATCAACAAGTATCACTGCTAACTGTTTTATCCTTCCTTCATCTCCATAAAAGTCTATTTGAGGCCCTTCGAATGGTTCTAGACATATCCCCTGCTGTATAGCTAACGCTTCTATTGGTATATATACTTCAAGCAACACGGAATGCAGGGGGAAGTATCTCTTTTCAAGAGTAACTTGGCCTGAGTCAGTCCGGGCAAGAAGCAATAGGTCGTTTACGAGTTTTATCATTCTCTTATTTTCAGTCTGAATGTTTTCAATCCATTTCATCTGGCTTTCAATAGTTCTGTCTTTTCTGCTTATAACAAGGTCTAGTGTTGTCTCCACAACTGATAATGGAGTACGGAGCTCATGAGATGCATCTGAAACAAAATCCCTTTGTCTCTTCCATGATTCTTTTATGGGAACAAGTGACCTATTGGCCATAAAAAGACTGCCTAAAAACGCAAGCACAAGTCCACCAACACCTAAAAACAAAAGTACCAGAAGTAATTTGCCTATCATTTTGACTTCGGAACTTGTATTTACAAAAATAATAAATGTTCCAAGACCATTTTCGAGGTTACCTTTTACGAAAACATAGGAATCATCTGTATAATGTAGTTCAATTCTTTCTCTCATTTTGGGTGAATTATAAGCTGTTGCGACGGTATCCTTTATCTGATTGCTTTGTATATCAAGGCCTTGAGAACCCGAAACTATTTCACCTGCAGGATTCAATTTAACATAGAAATATCGGTATTGATATCCATTGTATTCTTTATGGTCTGATTTAATTGAAGCATCACTAAATCCTGCGTTTGAAGAAATCAGTTGAATTAATTGATTTGTCTGAGTATTGCTTAGTCTCAACATGGCAAAGAAAACACCCACAATAAAAATTACTAAAATAAAGCTTACAACTACAACATTGGTTAAAGTAAGCCTAAACTTCAATTTATTAAACATTTGGTTCCTCCCTTAGGCAGTATCCCACATTTCTGATAGTTTCTATATATATGCCACAGCTTTCAGAATCGAGTTTTTTCCTAAGATAATGTATATATATTTCAATATTATTCATCTCCACTGCATTTTCAAGCCCCCAAACCTTGTCCAAGATCCGCTCTTTAGGTATAACTTGGCCCTTTTTTCTCATAAAAAGTTCAAGTAATTGGGATTCCTTGTAAGTCAGATGGATAATTTTATTGCCGTTTGTTGCTTCACACCGAAGTGTGTCCAGTACTAATGTACCCGCTTGAAGCCGATCTGTTTGGACCTGATCCGGCTGTCTCCTTGAAAGTGCTCTAACACGAGCAAGAAGCTCCTTTGTTGCAAAAGGCTTTACCAGATAATCGTCTGCACCTGCATCCAAACCTTCAACCTTATCTTCCACAGTATCCTTTGCTGTTAAAAGTAGAACAGGTGTCTTAATACCCTTTGCCCTTATCTCCTTTAATACTTGAACTCCTTCCTTTTCTGGAAGCATTCTATCAAGGATAACAACATCGTATATTTCGCTTTCCACCATATCTTGCCCTGTAGTCCCATCATAGGCAGTGTCAACTGAGTAATTGTTGTCTTCTAATATCGTAACTAATGCATCAGAAAGCCGCTTTTCATCTTCAACTAAAAGTAGTCTCATAAAATTCACCTCATACACAATTATGATATCAAATAATTCTTAGAATTACCTTAATTATTTCTTTTATATTTACTTTATAAGGTAATGAAAATAACTTATCTAAATTTTTCATACTTAAAGCCGTACGGATAATAGTATCAAAGCTGAAATTTCTTTATCTTATGGATCAAGGAAATATATTATTTCTTAAGGTAATTCAAAGGTTGCTTTAGTAATATAGAGTCGTACTCAAATAAAAACAAAAAAAATGTACTACGAAGCAACCAGTCATTAACATAGTAAACTTCCTTTTCGATATTGCTTGGAAGGTGGTGAAGTATAGAAAATGAGGATGCAGGGAGGTGATCAAATGAGTGGTTAGAATATATTAGTATTCTATATTCAATTCACATATAAGCATGTAATATTAAATTTTTGCCTTTAAGGCAAATCAACGATGGAGGTATTTTAATGAATAAGAAAATAATAGCAACAGGCCTGAGTATTGCTATAGGAAGTACCATGTTAATTACAACAGCTTTTGCAAACACATCGGCCGCATCTGGATATGACACTTATAAATCAGCGATTAAAAACACACTGGTTGCAAAAAACCTCACTGAAAATGCTGATATAACAATTAAAGATAATGGAAATGTTATTGCTTCTGCCAATAATGCTGCAAAATTAGGCATTGATAATAAAACAGCCAGTGGAAGTGCTACTATCAATGCAGGTGGTCAGACAAATACTATTGAAACATATAACCAAGACGGACAATCAATTATCAAAAGCAGCGATAGCACAGCATACAAAGTAATATCCAAGGATCAACGTAAAAAAGATTTCAAAAATAATAAAGCAGAAAATGAAGGTATCAATTCAACAAAATTGAAAGATGGCGAAATGCTTTTAGATGCCTTAGTTGGAAATCTCCAAAATTATGTGACCCTTGACAACAAAGCAGATGGATCAAAAGAAGTATCCGTCCAGCTTTCAGACAGTCAGCTTCCCGCAGTAGTCAATGCCGCTGCTTCTATTGTAGTAAAGAATGCGGCAAATGGAAATGAGAGAATAGGTCAGGGCAAGGGAGAAACTGCATTTGCTAAAAATGTCATAGAAAGTATGCCAAAATTAGTAGACAATATCAGAGTTGATAATGTAAGTGTGAAGGCACAAATAGACAAGGATAACAATATCGTTAACCAGGTCATTGAAGTAACTGTTTCAGGCAAAGATGCTAATGGAGCAGACCATACCGTCACTGCAAATATTAATATGAATTTATCACAATTTAATAACACTACTCCCGATCAGATTGATTTAACTGGAAAACAAGTTAAATCTTTGACCTCACACAATGAGGATATCCAAAAATAATTAATTCTCAGTAAAAATACTCTTTTTATTACTGAAGGAACATGTTTAAATCACATCCCGATAGTATGGCAATGTTTATCGGGATGTGATTTGATTTTTAGGAGTGGAAAAATGGAAAATGTATTAGAAGTAAAAGGACTTACAAAATTATATAAAAATGGCAGGGGTATAAGGGATATTAGTTTTGAAGTATCGAAAGGTGAAATTTTCGGATTTCTTGGACCAAATGGTGCAGGTAAAACAACTACTATGAAAATTATTACAGGATTATGCCGAGCAGATAAGGGAGAAGTTAAAATATTAGGATTTAATGTCTTCGAACAATATGAAAAAGCCATGGGAAAAGTTGGTTGTATTATTGAAACCTCTGATTCCTATGAATATATTAGTGCCTATAAGAATTTAGAGCTCTCATCACGGTACTACCATGATATTGAGAAATCAAGGATTGACGAGGTTTTAAAGCTTGTAGGATTGCATAAGTTCAAGAATGAAAAAGTAGGGAACTTTTCTTTAGGTATGAAACAGCGTCTGGGCCTGGCATCAGCTATTTTGTCAAACCCCGAACTGGTGATTTTAGATGAGCCTGCAAATGGGTTGGATATAGAAGGCATGGTGGACATAAGGAATATAATTAAGGAACTTGCAAGGAAAGAAAAAATTACATTTTTTATATCCAGTCATTTGATTCATGAAATGGAAATTACATGCACCCGAGTAGGGATTATTAATCATGGAGAACTTATAAAAGGTGGTTTTGTAAATGACCTAATAGACAGTTATACCTCATTAGAGAACTATTTTATGAGTCAGGTCAGAGAAAGCAGAGGTGAAGAAAACTAATGAACGTATTGTATGCAAACACTATAAATGAGACACAGAAATTATTTCTTAAAAAGAAGACGATTGCGTTATTAGTTATAACAGCCATTATCCCAATTGCTTTGACTGTGATTCTATCCATCTTCCAAAACAATATCGGTATTATTCCGGTAAATGGGAATCAATTTTCCATATTTGTTCTAGGCTTATTTACAAATTACGTTTTACCTTTGTTAATAACTATGTCTGCAGTTGATATGTTTTCAGGAGAATTTAATGATCGAACTATGAAAGCAGTACTATTGCGGCCAATTAGTAGATTTAAGATATATTCATCCAAAGTTATTTGCATTGGGGTATATATTGTAGTAAATCTCACAATACTGTTTATAGTTTCCAGTATTTCAGGATTATTTCTGCAAGGGCATGGCAGCCTTATAAGTGGATTACTGCACGGATTTGTCGCTTATGCCATCTCTGTTGTTCCAATGATCGGCATTGGCATAGCAGCTGCATTCATTTCTCAATTGTTTAAAAGTAGTAGTGGAGCTCTCGTAGTTGCTATTATAATTTATATAGCTTTGAGTGTTATATCGAGGTTCTTCCCTGGGCTATCCAGATCTCTTTTGACATCATACTCTGACTGGTATTTATTCTGGATTGGAAGTTCAATTATGATTGGGAAAATATTGAACGCCTTTATCGTCATTTTATCTTATTGCATGATATTGTTCGCAGCAGGATTTTATTTGTTTGATAAAAAAGAGCTTTAGGAGAAAAAATGATGTCAACTATACCACAAATAGACGATAGTACTAACTTTAATTACTTTCAAGTACAAAAAAATACAGTCAAGGCGCGTGTACCTTGAACTGTATTCTATTTGTGCAAGGATTATCTGTTTTTAATCCTGTTGAGTATTATTGCAGCTTCTGCCTTTGTTGTACTATCCAATGGATTCAGCAATGTGCCATTGCCTAAAACGAGTTTGCTCTTAACCATTGCTGCAATACTGTCAGCAGCATAGGAAGCAGCTTCCCCTTTGTCGGCAAACTTGCTTAAATCTGAAGCCGACCCTATTACATCAAGCTTTTTCACAAGCTTCAGTGCTCTTGCTGTCATCATTATCATATCCTGTCTTGTAATCAAGGAAGTCGGTTCCAGTTTGTTGTCTCCTACGCCTGTTGTAATACCAAGCTTCTTTGAAATACCGACTGCATTGTAGTAACTATCAGTTGATTTAACATCAACAAAGTTATCGTCAACCTTTGCTATAAGGCCAAGGGCATCTACAAGCAATTTAATGAAGTCAGCTCTGATAATATTTTGATTTGATTCAAAGGTATTATCGGATGTACCGTTACTGCCAGTTATTCCCTTGACTGGACCTACATCCTGCTCTGTTAAGATTTTGCGTGTACGTGCACTCAGGGATAATTGATCGGCGCCTATATCCTTCACTGCTGTACGTACTTGTCCTTCAAAATCATCTTTTATGAAATCGTAGGAATCATACAAAGAACTGGCTGCACTTAGTGCAGGACTTTCTGCTTCAGGTCTAAATACCTCTGTTCCAGCAGATTTTGATAATAACGGATTGTCAACTGTAATCCCGTCTGGTAGGTCTGAAAAACCAGAAGGTACCCCATAAATGATGTTCCCTTCATAAGTTATGGATGGTGCAGCGGAATACGAATAAGCAGGGGTATAAAATGCAGTGGCTGTAGTGCCTAGGATGATGTTGTTTGCAATAATGCAATTTTGGGGTGGTACAGTTTTTAATATATCCTTTTGATGAGAAGTACCTGCATTTACTGTTGTAATTCCTGGTGCTGCTCCTAAGGATATCGCTCCACCCTTGCTGTTTCCGTTAGAGTTTACAATTGTATTAAATGCAACAATAACATTTCGTGCAGGCTGACAATCATCCTGAAGGACCTGATCATCCTTATAGGCGGCCCCAGTATGTAAGGCAATTGCGCCTCTTTGATCGCCACTTCCGGAGGTTCCTGAAAAATAGTTGTTATATATTTTATGTCCAGAACCGTAAACTCTTATTCCTCCAGCATTTGGCGTATTATCATCTAAGAAATAGTTCCCATAAACTTCACAGTTGTCAGCGATTCTGAGTGTTACCGTAGTCTGACATGCCCTAAAAGTATTATATCTGATAATATTATTATGAGATTTTACAGAAATGCACTCTATATCACCTTTCCAATTGTAAAAATAGTTGTTTTCTATGATACTGTGCGAAGGAGCTGTATCCCAAGTTCCTGTCGAAAGGTACATCCCTACTTGTATTGCTTCAGTACCATTTCCACCATCAATATAGCCCGCCGGGAAGTCTCTATTCGCAAAGATATTGTGATCAACCGTACAATGGCTGTCAATTCCTCTCCATATCTTTAAAATGTTTCCAAGGTTGGCTTGATGTTCAAAGGTACTATGGTCGATACGGTTATAGGTGCCATAGTCGATTAACCAAGTAGCAGTCACCAAAGCAGTGTTTGTAGTGTTGTAGTCATTAATAACTGTATTTGTAAGTCTGCTATTATATGCAAGCCTGTCGAATTTGACTGCGCTATCAAGCTTTGTAGTACTTCTTCCTGAGAAATTTAGTCCATCCGCAACAAGATATGAACCTGATATCGTCACTCTAGAAGCCCCTTGCAAGATGACTTGTCCCTGTGTTTCCGCCTTGAGTGTAATCGGACTATCCTTTTCTCCATCTCCTACAAAGTATATATCTGCGTCTGTCCAAGTACCGTTTTTCATTAAAATAGTATCTCCAGGAATAGCTTGCTTACAGTAGGTGGATATATCCGCTGGAGTTGATGCAATAAATGTTTGAGATACTCTAGAAATAGGTGCTTTCGGCTGTACTGTTACAGTATAAGACGTCGGTGTACTGGAGGACCCATATACCGTATAGGTAACCGTTTTTCTATAATCTGTTGGTGTCCCAAGAGCATAATCAGAAGACATTATCGGCTGTTGTGTATTGTTTTCCCATACACTTTTAACAGTGGAGGCACCAACATAAGAAGCTTGTAAATTTGATATATCGGTTCCTTTCGGCACATATACAGTAATTGTTTTAGCAGTTTGATCAATAAATCCTGCTGCTCTTGGATTTGATGAGACACCGTTTGTGTTATTTGTAAATCCAAAGGTAGTTATCGCCCTATTCGAATCTTTTTCAGCGTTTACAGTTACCTGGCAATCCGCAAAGTAAATCGCCTTATCTTCGCTGGTTGCTCTAACCTTCGTTGTTCCAACTGAAACACCACTAACTAAGCCAGTTGCATCAACAGTGGCCACAGACGGATCATCTGTAGACCAAATGACAGTGTTGTTTGATACAGTATCTGGCGTTACTGTAGCTGTAAGCAGGGATGTTTGACCTGTATAAAGGCTTAAAGATGTTTTGTCTAAACTGATTCCCGATGCCGGTACATACCCAGGAATTACTGTTAATTTACAATCACTTGTTACATTAGTTAGTGCATTTGTTGCAGTGATTGTCGTAGTACCGACCTTCAACGGTGTCACCTCCCCTGTCAAAATGTCAACCTTAGCAATTGTTGGTTCTGCTGAAGTCCATTTTACACTTAAGCCTGTTGCATCAGCGGGTAATACGCTTGTTACAGCCATTTTTAGTGTCTGCCCCATAGCGATTGTTGCAGTGCTATTGTTTAGTATCATGGAAGATACTTGTGGCGAAGGTATTTGATTTCCTGTTACACTAAAGTCATCCACAAATACAGATACTGCAGTTGTAGGTGCTGATGTTAAAGAGTCCGCATGCATTACCCTAAATAAACAGAAAGCATTATCATTAACGGCTGAATCAACATCAGATATGTTAAATGTATGTTGGATAAAAGGAAAATCATTGGAACCTTTGGCAGTGTAGGTTGGCGTAGAAGGTGGCCCCGAAGTAACCGTTGTCCCAGCCATGTAGCTTGTACCAGGAGGCGGCCCCGAAGTCACAGTTGTCCCATCTGAATCAAACGTTTTCCATGTTCTGCCTGCATCCGTAGAGTATTGGAAGTACACATTTCTATCATATAACAGTCCCCGATCCCAATATGAAACAGTTATTCCATAATAGCCTGAGGTGCTAATTCCAACCGTCGCAGCTATTAAGCTACCAGTTGTATTAGCAATTTTGGCTGCGGCAGAGCCATCAACGCCGTTGGTAGCATCAATCACAATTCTATTACTTGGATTTACTAAGGTACCATTGTTTAAATACCCAGAATACCACTTAGTGCCCTGGCTTGGAGCACTCGCTATATCTGAGATAATTGTATCAACATCTGGTGATACATTAGGACTTTTACCTATAGTTGGGAATTTCCCCGCACTAAAACCTGTAAAATCCGTGGTATAAATGGTCGTTGGCGCTGCTTTTGCAGCTGGTACAAAAGCTAGCATGTTAAACGTGACAATGAACAGTGTTACTGCCAAGGTGCTTGAGATAACTTTCATGATACTCTTTTTTGTAAAAACCTTTCTCATTTCAGTCCTCCTTTAGTTTAATAATCCACTCGAAACCTTCAAGCCTTCTAGTATGCTAATTATTTACATAACATTGGCTTTGGATTCAACAAAATACACCAGGGAATCTAATGAGATTCCTGGTGTGTTTTGACGAAAGTACTTTATTAATACTATTTATTATTTGTTATACATTCTGTAAATAAGCACTGCTGCTTCTGCTCTAGTAGTATTATCAAGCGGATTAATTTCATTGTTACTTCCTTTAACTAATCCGTCTTTTACCAATAATGCTACATCTTCAGCTGCATAGCTTGCTACTTTGTTCTTGTCAATGAAGTTATCAAGATTTGCTCCACTTGTTGAAGAAATCTTATTAATTAACTTCATTGCTCTTGAGATAATTACCATCATATCCTGTCTTGAAATTGATTCCTCTGGATTAAACTTAGAATCTCCCTGACCCTTAGCAATACCCAACTCTTTTGCTATACCTATAGCATCATAATAGTAGTCAGATTTACTAACATCATTGAAATTGGAATCGACCTTTGACGTCAAACCAAGAGCTTTCACTAGCAACAACATGAAGTCGCCTCTTTTTACGTTCTCATTAGGAGTAAATGTGTTCTCCGAAGTTCCGCTAATTACTCCTTTTGATGCCATAACTTCAATAGAATCCTTTGCCCACTCTACGTTTGCGATATCACTGAAGGACTTTTCTACATAAGCTATTGCATATTGGCTAAAATGTGTAGTCGTGAAAGTAACTTTGCCTGTTTCAGGGTCATATTTACCACTTGGAACAGCTACTATTTTTCCAGCACCATCAACATACCATACAACAATGTGTTCAGGGTGTTTAGCTTCTTCTGCAGATGGTGTATATGGAACTGTTACCTGTACAGGGGCATTTGGGTTATTGTACTCAACCTGCTTGCCATTTATGGTAACTCTAAGCTCAATTATAGGCCTGTGTCCAACCTTTTCTTTAACATCAGCTGAAAGCTTTCCTTTATCGGCTGAGCTAATATTAATAACAACATCTTTAGCTGAACCAACGTCAGCATTTCCAAGCATATTCCCTGGAACTGCTACTGTTGCCAGGTCTGTCTCAATCTTAATAACCTGTTTTTCACCTGCAGTTGTCAAAGCCGCAATAGGTAACTGCTGGCTATATGTGTTAGCACCTTCAACTTTTGGGATTACTAAGGATACAGTTTTATTACCATTATTATCAGCCGTTGCCTGTGAAATTAATTTATTTAATTCATCTGATGTTACGGTTGTCCTGGATATACCTGTAGCTGTACCCACCTGTTCATTTGGCTTACCTTCAGACACATTAGACCCACCAGAGCTGTGTACTCTATTTGTAGTTACTGCTAATTCATTGCTTGCTGTAGAATAATTTCCAGCTGTATCTAAAGCTTTTACTGTAAATTTATATGCAGTATTTTGTGTTAAGTTTCCAACCTCAATACTGTATACAGAACCTGCTACTGTAATGTTTGCATCATTAATTGCAGTTCCGTCCTTATAAACTACATAACCTGCAACGTCATTGCTAGTCGAAGCATTCCAACTCAAGTTCACTGTTGATGTAGTCTTATCAACCAATGCTAAATTAGTTGGTGCTATCGGTGCCTCAGTATCTGGGATTACTGGCAACTCTGCGGTATTCGTTGTTACTGCTAATTCATTACTTGCAGCAGAGTAGTTTCCTGCAGCATCCACTGCTTTTACTGTGAAGTTATATGTAGTATTTGGAGTCAAGTTTTCAACAAGTATACTATATACAGAACCTGCTACTGTAATGTTTATATCATTAACTGCAGCTCCATCCTTATACACTACATAACTTACAACGTCATTGCTAGTTGAAGCATTCCAACTCAAGTTCCCTGTTGATGTAGTCTTATCAACCAATGCTAAATTAGTTGGTGCTATCGGCGCCTCTGTATCTAGTATTAGTACATTTGCGATTGAACCACCGTTGTATGGTACATTATTAATTGTATAATTTCCGTTTGAATCGGTGGTTACTGTTCGGGTAATAGTATTTGAAAGTCCTCCTCCACTAAGTGTATATATCACGGTTTGGTTGGCTTTCGGAGTACCATCAGAATAATTTAATGTACCGGATACTGGATTGTGTTGAACATTAAGAGAAGGTATTTCAACAATAGTGTATGGGTTTTTATTTATCTGGCCACTAATTGCGGTTTGGTCATAATTACCGGCCTTAAAATAATATGGATCGCCTTCCGGAGGAGCTATGGTGTCATTATAGTTGGCATCCGAGCTATCGAATATAAGATTAAATAATGTAGGATTATTAGTAATATCAGTTGCTAAATAAACCTTCAATACATCATTTATAAGCTCATATCTTACTTTAAAAGGTGTACCCAATGGTACTTGATAATTACTTACTTCGGTTGTATGAGGATTGCCATCACCTTCATAAATAAACCTGAAATAGCCATCAGATTTATACATCATTTCAAATAACGGCTTGCTATTGGCGTTGCCGTTAAAAATTTGTCCAACAACAGTGCTTCCGCTTCCATTTGTAGTACCCAGTTGTGTAACCTTAACAGTCTCTTCCATAACATTGTATCCGAGTGCGCTCCATCCCGCATATGTTGTACTATCTGGTAAAAGTTCTCTCATTTCAGTCCTGCAATGAGCCGAACCACTTGATGTAGCACCGGTCGCTGTATCCATGAATGCGTCATATCCAGTGACGGTATCATGATACCAGTAAGCATCATATAACCCAGCCTGTAAATCGTATGAACTCTTACCTACGGGATAAGTCGGTTCTTGCAATGTCCATATACTGTAATCAATATTTGACTCAACTGGAGTGGCCACCACATTCAGCTTATATGTACTAGGTACACCAGCGCTGAAATTGAGAGTCAGTGTGTGCGCACCAACCGAGAGGTCTTTAAGATATGACGGTATAAAAATTAAATTATTGTTAGTATCAATTGTATAATTTGTTGTATCTAGAGTATTCACACCCTCGGTTATACTTGTCAAGGTATTGCTATTGAGTGTTAAAGTAATATTAACCGCATTTTTCAATGACTGAATATATGTACCTGATGGTGGCGAAATAGTGGACTTCAAAGCTGTCTGTGTACTTAAGATGAATTGCCTTATTGTGCCATCACTGAACGTAAAATTCAACGCATGTCTACCTAGTGCAAGATTGTTGAGGTATGATGTTGAGAACGTTACATTATTATTGTTATCAACGGTATAATCAATTCCGCCAACAAGAGACGTTGAATTCTCAGTTATGCTCGCAAGTGAACACTCAAAAGGTGTGATCTCAGTAGAAACGGAATTCTGCAGTGTTCTGGTATATGTGCCAGCAGTTGGGTTAATTAACGGTAGTGCAGGTATAATTTGCAACCCTCCAAAACCTATCATACCACTCGCATTATTATTCAATGTATAGCAGATTAATATATACCGAGCCGGTATCTTATCAAACGTAGTAAATGTCGAAGAATAAGTACTGTTACCACCGTTGACTTTTGCATCTGCAAAATAGGCTGGGTCTCCAGTAGGCATATTTATAGCGCTTAACCAACCATCAGCTGCCGGGTCATAATTGGTAATTCCGGTTCCAGGTGATGTAGTAGCAAGTTTATCCCATAACTCTGGTCTTGCAGCTGATGAATAAAATACTTGGCACTGGCTAGCTGCTGTATTTGTTCTCACGGTATTCAGCAATGTGTAGAAAGATACTCCACCAATCTGACGCTCCGCTCCTAAATCAACTGCTAACCATTGTGTTAGCGTACCACTTAGTTTATAACAACTTGAACCATTGAGCAACCATCCACTGCCTCCGGCGTATATCGCATTTCCAGCAGAGTTTTGAGAGCTGTATTTTACATTTTGCGTTAATCCGGATGCTGAGGAACCATCCGAGGTTCTTGTACCATCATATAAAACCATTGGAAGATAGTTTGTCGGTGCTGACGAAACCGTAACTGTAGCCACATTACTCATTACTTCAATCGGGATTGGTAATGTGCTATCCGAAATAACTGCATAGTAGTAATATGTATCCATTGTTAGATTTGTCGGTATAGCAAAGCTCTGATATGTTGCACCGGATACGGATTGCGGATCTGTCCCGCTAGCGTCTCTGCAACTATACCATTGATACTTATATGGAGCCAAACCGTCTTTCGCCGTAACAGACAAACTCCCTGAAATTGAGCCTGCTGTTACTGTTGGGCTTGCAGGCTGTGTGGAGATGGATAACGGCAGCGGAGCCTGTACGGTAACTGCAGCAACACTACTTGTAGTCGCACTTGCAGTTGGTGTTGCGTTATCTTTAACAACTGCATAATAGTAATATGTACCCGGTGTTAGATCTGTCGGTATAGTAAAGCTTTGGTATGTAGCACCGGATACCGATTGCGGATTTGTCCCGCCGGCGTCGCTGCAACTATACCATTGATAGCTATACGGATTTATACCACCGGCTGCTGTTACAGATAAGCTACCTGAAATTGAACCTTGTGTTACGGTAGTACTTGTCGCCGGCTGAGTAGAAATAGACAATGGTGTTGGAGCTGCCTGTACCATTAACGTATACGTTTGTGTTGAACCGTCACTAAAAGAAAATGTCAGCGTATGTGCACCGATAGGAAGTGCATCTAGATATGAGGAAGTAAATGTAAAATCGTTGCCCGCAACGTTATAATCGGTTACGCTGGCAAGCGTATGTGATGTATCGTCTACAATACTTGACAGTGAGAAACCCTTTAACGCCATGGTTGTAGAAGGGCTTGCCTGTCCTCCAACATAAGTACCGCTTGTAGGCGAGATGGTTGGATTATCATTATAAACCTCAAAAGATGAAACATATGGTTTACTAGAAGTATTCGAGGAAGTCTTATGTATTACAAGCATTACATACTTTGCGTTAACAGGTGTACTTGATTTAAATTCATAGATGTTATCAGTACTTGATGCCGGTGTTGTATAGTTACCGAACAATGTCCAGTTGCCCCAGGAAAGACTTCCCGTATCTCCGGTGACGAGCGGTCCTGGCCATTTGGCTGTGGTGTTCGTGTGACCGGCAGCAATAGTACTCCAGTCGTTATCATCTGTAGATGTATAAATAGCAATTTGGTCGTAGTTTGCGCTAAGAAACGTTTGTGCATTAATAATAACAGTTGTAATATTTTGCGTGCCTCCTACAAGACTAGCGGCTATACCCAAATCATGTGTGGACGACGGAGAGATATCAGCAGAATTGGTTGACCATGAGTTAGATGTTGCCCAACCAGAATACTTGCGGTTACCTTTGAAGGGCAATTCTGGTCTGCCGCCGGGAGCAGTATTACTGTTCCAAGAGCTGCCCACAGCTGTAGCAGCAATAGTAGTGGTGTTAGCGTCAGGGGCGCGCCCATATACCAAGTCACTGACACTGTTCAAATATGTTCCCATAACATCTGCATCAGCGGGTGCAGTAGTTCCGTTACCCGGAGTAAACGTTGTTCCGTTCGAGCTGTACGTATACACGGTCGCAGGGTCTGCCGCATATACATTAATTGCATTCACCAACAAACTATTTAATAAGAGCATAAATACTAAAATTAATGATAAACATCTTTTCATTTTGACATTCTCCTTTTTATTTAATCCCGTTCCTTCAATAACACCAATAACACACTCTTGCACTGGCTTATCGCTTATCTATTGGCATTTGACCCTTCGGGTTTAAGTTGCAGCATTCACATTATTACTTGTTTTATTCATGGCTTTGGTTAAGTCAAATCTACACCACCTTAATGAAAATCATCCTCAATCGTATATGAATTCAATTGTAAGCCTTTATATTTACTATAAACCATCATCATATTGTGAATTTATCTCTAAATTGAGTAATCTGTATCATAAGATTTAGAAAGTTCCCTTATTTGAGCAAATATTTTTAAATATTCTATTTGTATAAGAGAATCTGCTCAAAATAAAAGAGACCGAACAAAGAGAAGTGCAAATTCACACAGCCCTTAATTCGGTCTCCTTTAGAAGCCAGTGGTTATATAACCACTGACTTTACTTCAATTGAAATATATTAATTTAATTTACTCCCATTTAACTGAATCTATTCTTATATACCCATCAGCAGTCATATTCCAAGTGGAATCGCTTCCACCTGGGAATATGGAAATGTGAGCCGTATCAATCTTACATCCATTAGTCCTATAGCAAATATTAGTTTTTACAAAGCTTCCCACTAGGTTGTTACTGTTATTTACATCATAAATATATATTTTTAAAACTCCATCTTTATTTGAACCTGTATTTAACTTAACATAATATTTTACATGATATTTTTTACCACTTTGTATCGTAGCAAAATTACCACCAAATACGTCTCCGTAAACATCAGGTTGGTTCTTATGATATACATATGGTTTAATTCCTCCACCTGCTGCCCACATCATTCTTACACTAAAACCGTCCCCAGGCCATGCAGGGTCTCCACCAGTATAACCAGCTCCACCACTAATACCAGGGATTTTACCACCTTTACTCCATGGGAAGTTGCTGTCAAAAGTTATATCGTATTCAAAGGTATAGTTATCCTTTGCTGCTATTGATGTTTTTATAATTCCTCCTCCTTCTGAACTACCGACTGACCCCTTTGGTAGGAAGAATCTTAATCTACCTGCAGTATCAATTTTTAATCTATCACCACCTTGTAATACTTTGTAATTACCAAAATCCGTATTAACCTGTGTGGCACCATAGACTGTCCATGGAGCCCAATTGTTAAAATTTACTGTTTTTAGACCGTAAGTTGCTGCTAAAACCACTGTACTTTGTATTGATATTATCAATACAACTAGTGCTAAAAATCTTCCTTTTCTTTTCATTATTATATTTCCTCCTCTAATAAAAATAAATTAAACCTTCTGTTCTCTTTCAAGT
>Ga0123336_10001127_pt1 | contig 25129 bp, 17 predicted proteins | sample SSSSmetaG_FD_96466 | JGI IMG/M metagenome (GOLD analysis project Ga0123336, IMG submission 96466) | Glacier valley bacterial and archeal communities from Borup Fiord, Nunavut, Canada, to study Microbial Dark Matter (Phase II) - ​SSSS metaG | ecosystem: Environmental > Aquatic > Freshwater > Ice... | reverse complement strand
AGGTAGGACACTTAATCAATTTTCAATGGATGAGTACAATGGATTTTTTAGAGTTACTCTAAATAATAATACAGATAATTCATTATATATACTAGATAGTAATATGAATATAACTGGAAAAGTAACTGGAATAGCAAAAGGTGAAAAGATATATTCAACTAGATTTATTAAGGGTAGAGCATATGTTGTTACTTTTAAAACTATTGATCCACTATTTGTTATTGATGTAAATGATCCTACAAATCCTACAATATTAGGTGAACTTAAAATACCTGGATACAGTTCATATTTACATGAATATGATGAAAATCATATAATAGGTATAGGGCAAGATACTACAGAGATATATGACAAAGATAATACAGGTAAAATAATAAACACTAGATATGTTACAAATGGAATGAAAATGGCTATCTTTGATGTTACAGATGTAAATAATCCAAAACAACAATTTTCTACAAAAATCGGAAATAAGAATACATATTCAGATGTCTTATATAATCACAAAGCATTTTTATTTTCAAAAGATAAAAATTTATTAGCATTACCAGTTGATATATATAACACAGGTGTATCAATACAAACAGGTATGCTTAGAACAGAAGAAACTACAACATCTAGTAGCAACAATCGTTTTCAAGGATTATTAGTTTACAATATAGATTTGGTAAATGGTTTTACTGAAAAAGGTAGAATAACTCATTATGCAACAGAAACAAATAAATCATATTATTCATATGATTATTTAAATAATATAAAAAGAGGTATGTTTATAAACAATACTTTATATACTGTTTCAGAAAATAAGATAAAAGCAAATGACTTAAATACTTTAAAAGAAATTAATAGTTTAGATTTGAAATAAGTAAATTGTAATAAAAAGGATGTAAGTTTTAATAAGGCTTATATCCTTTTTTGAATTAGTTATATTTATAAAATAGTTATATGGTATTAAAAATAATGAGGTGGTTATAATAATCTAAATAAATTACTGCAATTTTCAAGTAAAATATATATGCTAATTCAATAAAAGTGTTGACAAAAAACGACAAATATTATATAATAAAAATATAAGAGGTAATAATCATGAATATATTTAAAAAGAATGGCATTTCTCTAATAATATTGGTTATAATAATAATTATTATAATAATAATATCTGGATCAATTATACTGAGTTTATCAAAAAATAACCCGATATCTCAAGCGTCAAAAGCAACATATTTAAGTGATTTGAAAAACTTTCAAACTGAATTAGAATTGTATCAAAGCACACAATTTGTAAATAATTTGGGATCATATAATCCTGTATTGTTACAGGCAGATAATGATAGTATAACATATAACGGTATAATAGATACAAGTAGAACAATGAATAATGTGATACCATCACTTTTACAAAGTTCAAAATATTCCGGACAATTTCAAGTAATAGCAGGTAAGTTAATTTATGGAGGATTAGATACTGATAAACAAGACTGGACTAGAGAAGCAGGTCTTGAAGTAGTAATCATAGGTGAACCAAAAATCACAATACTTGCTCCATCTCAAATATTAGCTGAACGAGGAACAAATATAGTTTATACTGTAAAATTTTCTTCTAATTTAGCCCTTACAACAATAAATTTAGCAGGTAAAGTGGAGGTGTTAGATAATGCTGGAGTAGCATTAACGGTACAACCAGTTATAGAAATTGGTACAGTAAGTGGTACATTTACTGATACTACAAGACAGGTTGATATAACAATAACAACAAATAATTTAGTTAATGGAACATATAAATTAAAAATAAAACCTGGAGTAGTAATAAATTCAAATAGTATATCAAATACTATAGATACTATATCATTAATTGTATTTGATATAGTAGATAACTTGCCACCAGTAAATCCAACAATGTCGGCAAGTCCAACTGTATGGACAAATGGAAATGTAGCAGTAACTATTGGTTATTCTACGGATTCAGTTATTAAAGAATATAGTACAAATGGAACAACTTGGAATGCATATACAGTACCAATAGTAGTAAGTACAAATGCTGCAACGGTATATGCTAGAGGAAAAGATGCAGCTTCAAATGAAAGTGGTGTAGCAACACTCACAGTAGCAAATATAGATAAGACAACTCCAGTAGTTACAGTATCAAATGGTGTATCAACGTCATCAAGTATAACTGTAATAGCTACTGCATCAGATGTAGGTGGAAGTGGCATAAAAACAGATAGTTATCAATATTCAAAAGATAATGGAACAACTTGGACAGTAGCATCAAGTGCAACAAGTCATATATTTAGTAGCTTAACAGCAGGAGCGTATCAATGTAAAGTAAAGGTAGTGGATAACGCATTAAATACTACAATATCAAGTGGAATTGCAATATCTACAGCAGGAATAGGAACTATAACATTAGCAGCAAATAAAACAGTATGGACAAATACTGATGTAAAAGTAACTATAACATATCCATTAGAAGTAGTTACAAAACAATATAGTATTAATGATGGAAGTACATGGAATGCATATGCTGGAGAAGTAACATTTACAGCAAATGGAACAATACTTGCAAAAGGAATTGACGTAGCTGGAAATCAAACTGCGCAGTCATCTTTAACCATAAATAATATAGTTAAAGATTATAGTAGAACGGGTCTTGTTTTACAATATGATGGATATACATCTCCTAGTGGCAATATATGGAGTGATTTAAGTGGAAACGGCAATAATGGGTTTATGAGCGGATTTAACGGAACAACTGAAAGTGGATGGAATACAAATGGTATAGCTTTAGATGGAATTGATGATTACATCTATACAACAAATGAAGTATCATATCCAATTGTTACAGTTCAAATAATAGCAGAAATTAAAAGTTTAGAAACAGTTGATTGGACATATGATCATTTTATTTCAAATTATGAATCTGGCGGTTATGGATTTGTTACAAATAATAGTATTGATGGAAGTTCATATATAGATGTACCTCAAAATAAGATTGGATTTAGTGTTTATGTTGATGGATACAAATCAGCATATTCTAATAATAATGTCATATTAAATCAAGTGTATTATTTAACAGGTAGATATGATGGAAATACTATTAATCTTTGGATTAATGGAACTAAGCAAACAGGTAGTACATCAATTAATGGAATAATTGGGGATCCAGCAGGGAATCAAAACTTTATTATTGGTGGAAATCCAGATGGTGGTTTAGACAATACAACTTTTCAAAATATGAATACGCACGAAAAAATATATGCAGTAAGAATTTATAATCGTGCATTAACAGAAGATGAAATAAATAGGAATTATCAATTGGATAAAATAAGATTTGGCTTGTAATAGTACAAATTTTAAAAAATAGGATAGATAATATATAAACAATAAGTACATTAAAACAGTCTGTATTATTTTAGATTGTTTTGATGTACTTTTCAATATATGTATCGAAATCATATCAGTTAATGACTAAAAAAAAAATAATAAATTATTATTGCATACCTTTTGTATATATGATATAATACTATCAAGAAAACGAGGTAAGGATTATGAAAGAAAGAGAAGAATTAAAACATTTTGGTATAGCTACATTTGTAGGAAGTGATTATGTATCGCTAAACCAAATTGATAAATATGAAGTATCAGTTCTTGGAGTTCCAGATGATATGGGTGCAACATATAGGTTAGGAGCACAATATGCACCTAGAGCAGTAAGAGAACATTCTATGTGGAAAAGAATAGATGGTATGGAATGCTATGATTATGATAACAGAAAATATGTTAAAACAAATAAATTAGATATATGTGATTTAGGAGATTTAAATGTTCGTCAAGGTAATCAAGAAGCGACTCTTCAAGAATTAATTAGAGTAGCAGCAATAATGAGAGAAAAAACTTTTCCAGTTATGATAGGTGGAGACCATTCTATAACTTATGGTGGATATATTGGTGTAAAAAATGGTGGAAAATATAAAAAATTAGGTTTACTACAATTTGATGCACATAATGATACGGAGCCAGATACTGACTTTATGCCAAGAATTTGTCATTCAAATCAATTTACTAAATTAATAACTGAAGGTCATTTAGATGGACATAATATGGTTACAATAGGACTTCGTGGAATAGTAAACAGAGTATGGCACGATTTTAGTATGGAACAAGGTATAACAGTTATAACATCGAATGAATTTAATAATCAAGAAAGCCGTCAAGTATTAGACTTTTTAAAAGAAAAATTTGCTGACTGCGATGGTGTATATGTTACATTTGATATGGATTCATTAGAAGCTGCGTATAGTGAGGGTGTTGGAACGCCAAAATATAATGGACTTAGAATAATGAAAGTTTTAGATGTAATAAGAGGACTTAAAGATATAAATGTCGTTGGATTTGATGAAGTAGAACTTAATCCTATTCAAGATGCAAGTGGAATTACTAGTTTCATAGCATGGGAAATATTATATAATTTCTTAGCTATAGGTTTAAATAAAGGAGATGAATAATTATGGGTTTGGAAATTAAATTTTCTAAAGTATTCGAAATATTAAAAAATGAAGGTGTTCTTCTAGAAAGCAAACAAATAGGAGCTAGTACTATTAATTACATATCTTCTGATTCAAGAGATGTTCAAGAAAATACTTTGTTTTTTTGCAAAGGTAAGAATTATAAACAAGAATATTTAATGCAAGCAATTGGAAAAGGTGTTAGTTTATATATTTCTGAAGTGAAATATGATGTACCAAACGTCTCATATTTTATAGTAGATAATATTAGAAGAGCTATGGCATCTATTGCATTAGAATTCTATAACCATTCTTTTGATAAATTAGAAACTATAGGAATAACTGGGACAAAAGGGAAAACAACAGTTACATATTTTTTAAGAAATATATTAGATGAGTATGTTGGTTATAAAACTGCGGTTATTTCAACGGTTGAAACATATACTGGTGTAAGAGAAGAAGAATCACATTTAACTACACCAGAGCCTATAGATTTACAAAAATTCTTTTATGAGACTGCAACTAGCAATATAAAGTACTTAACAATGGAAGTAACATCGCAAGCATACAAAACAGACAGAGTTTATGGTGTACATTTTAATAATGGTATGTTTTTAAATATATCAGAAGATCACATTAGTGATGCAGAGCATCCTAATTTTGAAGACTATTTTAATTGTAAATTACAACTTTTAAAGAATTGTGACAACCTAGTAATAAATGCAGATACAGATCAATTTAATGTTATAATGAATGCTTGTAAAGGTAAGAAAGTAACACTATATGGATCAAAGAGTAATGCAGATTATTATTATGAAAATATAATTAAAGATGAAATTGGTTTTTCGTTTGATATAAAAAATGATAAATTAGGATATTCAAATAATTTTAAAATAACTATGCAAGGTAGATTTAATATAGAAAATGCAGTAGCTGCAATTACTATGGCAAAAACTTTAGGCGTTGATGATAAAAGTATTAAAAAAGGTTTGATAAAGACTGAAGTAAAAGGTAGAATGAATGTATTCAATAGCAATGGAATAACAGTTATAGTGGATTATGCGCATAATAAACTTAGTTTTACTAAATTGTATGAATCTATTAAATTAGATTATCCAGGAAGAAAAATAATATCATTAGGCGGAGGACCAGGTAATAAAGCATATAAAAGACGTCAAGATTTTGGAATAATAGTTGGAAATAATTCAGACTATATATATTTAACTGCAGAAGACCCACAATTTGAAAAAATTGCTGATATTTGCAGAGATATATCAACGTACATAAAAGAAGATACTAAATATGAAGTAATTGAAGATAGAGCTGAAGCTATTGAGAAAGCTATAAAAAATGCTAAATCAGGTGATGTTGTAGTATTACTTGCAAAAGGCGAAGAAGATTATCAAAAAGTAGAAGGAACTTTTATCCCTTATGAATCTGATATTCTAATAGCGAAAAGATTATTAGGAATAAAGTAAAATAGATAAAAGTATATAAAAATAGCATCAGATGTATAAACATATGATGCTATTTTTGCATCATATAATTTTGGGAAATACACATAATATTACAAGAATATTAAATTTTTCTTAAAAATTTAAAAATTCCACATTAAGTTTGACAAAAAAATATATATATTATATAATAAATTAATTAAAATAAAGGGGTAAGAGAGATATTATGAATAAAAAACAAAAAAGAGGTATATCATTAATAGTTTTAGTTATAACTATAATAGTTATAATAATATTAGCAGGAGCAATTATACTAAGTCTCTCAACAAACAACCCTATAAATACAGCAAATAAAGCAACTTTTATAAATGATATAGGCAATTTTCAAACCGAATTAGAATTTTATAAAAGTAATGAATATATAGCTAAAATGGGAGCATATGATGCGACTTTATTACAAGCAGATAATTCTAGTGTGACATATAATGGAACTCCCATTAGTGGTAAGACAATTAATGATTTAGTTCCAACACTTGCATCAGCAACAAAGTATAATGGACAATTTCAAGTACTAAATGGAATATTAGTTTTTGGTGGACATGAGACAGTTAAGCAAGATTGGGCTAAAGAAATAGGAGTTGAAGTAGTAATTGTAGGAGAACCAAGAATAATTATAGTTCCTCCAACAATTACTGTTGTTGCTCAAGGAACAGATGTAGTTTATACAATAAAATTCTCTTCAAATTTAGCTCTTACTACTATACAATTAGCAGGAAAAGTTGAATTATTAGATAATGCAGGAACAGTATTACCGGTTCAACCAGTTATAATAATTGGAACACCAAGTGGTACAAATTTAGATACTGCAAGACAAGCAGATATAACAATAAAAACAGATACTCTTCCAAGTGGAATATATAAATTAAAAATAAAAACAGGTGCAGTAACAGATTCAAATAATATGACGAATACACAAAATATAATATCAACAACTGCATTTGAATTGGTGGATATTGTTCCTCCAGTAAATCCAATAATGTCAACAAACATTGCGACATGGACAAATGGAAATGTAGCAGTAACTATTAACTATTCAACAGATTCAGCAGTAAAACAATATAGTTTAGATGGAACAAATTGGAATGCATATACAGTTCCAATTGTGGTAACTACAAATGCTACAACAGTATATGCAAAAGGATTAGATATATCAGGAAATGAAAGTGGAGTTGCAACACTAACAGTAGCAAATATAGATAAAATACTGCCAACTGTCACTGCATCAAATGGTGGAGCAGCAACATCTAGTGTAACAGTAACAGCAATAGCAAGTGATACAGGCGGAAGCTCCGTAAATGCACTAAGTTATCAATATTCAAAAGATAATGGAACTACATGGACAGCAGTTACAAATCAAACAAGTTATACATTTAGTAGTATAACAACAGGAACATATCAATGTAAAGTAAAAGTAGCTGATAATGCAACAAACTCTACTGTATCAAATGCTGTAACAATAGCTACAACAGGACTTGGAACAATAACATTAGCAGCCAGTCCAAGTGGATGGACAAATGGAAATGTTACAGTAACAATAACATATCCAACAGAAGTAGTGACAAAACAATATAGTATAGATGGAACAACATGGAACACATATACAGCACCAGTTGTTGTAACTACAAATAATACAACAGTATATGCAAAAGGATTAGATGCAGGAGGAAATCAAACGGTTCAATCTACACTAACTGTTGCCAATATTGATAAAATAGTACCAACAGTAACATTTGGGACTAATGGAAATGCAACATATGCGAAAAGTAGAAACACAACTGTAACTGCGAGTGATAATGCTGCAATTAATACAAGTAGTTTAAAATATCAATGGACTACAAGCTCAACAGCTCCAACTGAAGCAAGCTTTTCAACAAGTTTTGCAAATGGTGGTACAATAACAAGTCCAGCTGGGGTAACAGGTAATTATTACTTGTGGATATTAGCTAAAGATACATCAAATAACACATCAATAATTAGTAGTAATATATTTAGTTTAGATAACACAAATCCAATAATAACAGTTGTAGGAAGCAATCCGGCTGGAGTTACAGTTGGTAGCGCATACGTTGATGAAGGGGCAACTGCTAGTGATAATATAAATGGTAATATAACTTCAAGTATTCAGGTAGCAAGTAATGTTAACACAGGCGTAAAAGGATCTTATACAGTAACATATAACGTAATTGATGGTTGTGGTAATGCTGCTACTCAAGTAACAAGAACTGTTACGGTAATGGATGTAGTTAGTACATATAACTTCACATCTGGTAGTCAAACATTTATTGTACCAGTTACTGGAACATATATTATAAATGCAGTAGGTGCTGCTGGTGGTTATACAGGGTATAACGCAATTGGTAAAGGCGCACTTGTAGAAGGAACTTTTGCCTTAATTCAAGGGCAATCAATTAGTATTGTTGTAGGTGGAAAAGGTGGAGACGGAGGATGGCCTGCTGGCGGCGGTGGCGGCGGCGGAACATATATATACAATAATACTACAGGAACTATTCTATTAGTTGCTGGCGGCGGCGGCGGAACTTCAACTAGTAGTAGTGGAGGAGATGGAAGCGTTGGAGCTGCTGGAACTGGTAATGGTGGAACTGCAATTACTGGCACAGGAAATATGGGTGGAACTGGCGGCGGTGGCGGCGGTGGATATCTAAGTTCAGGGGCAAGAGCTTTAAGCGGCGGCTACGGTGGTAATGGTTATCTTCAAGGTTCAGCTGCAGGTTCACCTGCTTCTGGAGGCGGTGTTGGTGGTTTTGGCGGCGGCGGCGGCGGTGGTGCTTCAGTTAATTGGAGCAGTAACTATGGCGGCGGCGGTGCTGGAGGTGGTTATACTGGAGGATACGGTGGCGGCTGCACAGGTGGCGGCGGCGGTGGAACTTCATACATTAATCCATCAGCTACAAACATTTCTAGTGTTGCTGGATTAAGTGCAGGAAATGGATCTACATCTATAACTTTCACAGGTTCTGCATCACGTTCATTCGCACATAGAGGAATTGCACAAACCTTTACAGTACCAACTACTGGTACATATAAAATTACTGCTGATGGTGGAAGTGGTGGAACTTGCGGATATAGCACACCTGGAAATGGAGCCCACGTAGAAGGAGAATTTGCTTTAACAAAAGGTCAAGTTATTAATATAATAGTTGGTGGTCAAGGCGGAAGTGTATCTGCTGGTTCTGGATCTGCTGGCGGCGGCGGCGGTGGAGGATCATATGTATATAATAATACTGTGGGCAAACTTCTATTAGTTGCAGGAGCTGGCGGTGGCGGTTCAACAAGTAGTGGCGGTGGAGCTGGAGCAATTGGAGCAATAGGCACTGGTAACGGAGGAACTGCAATGAACTCTACAGCAAATATGGGTGGAAACGGCGGCGGTGGCGGCGGTGGATACCTAAGTTCAGGAACAACCGCTTTATCTGGTGGTGGCGGCGGCGGTGGCTACGCTCAAGGTTCAGCTGCAGGTTCAGCAGCCGGTGGAGCAGGTGGCTTTGGCGGCGGCGGCGGCGGTGGTTCTTGGAACGCATGGAGTAGTAACTATGGAGGCGGCGGTGCTGGTGGAGGATATACCGGAGGAAACGGTGGTTCTTGCATGTATGGTGGAGCTGGTGGAACTTCATATATTGATGCATCAGTTACAAATCCAGTTAGTGCTAGCGGAACTAACGTTGGTAATGGATATATTACTATAAACTTAATTAGATAACAAGAAATATTACCCAAACATCGGCTTCAGCTAAAATATCCATGACTAGAAAATAAGATTAACTAAATAACACATCAAATTATAATATATTTGATGTGTTATTTTTGTTTTTATTGACAAAAGAACTGTTGTTTGATATAATATATATAATGAAAAGGTAGTGATGTAAATGAGAGATATACTACATTGTGATTTGAATAGTTTTTTTGCTTCAGTTGAATGTTTGAAAAATCCCAAATTAAAGCTTGTGCCAATGGCAGTTTGCGGTGATCCTACTTTACGACATGGAATTATACTTGCTAAAAACGATTTAGCTAAAAAATATAATATAGTTACAGCAGAAACTATTTACTCTGCTCAAAAAAAATGTAGAAATTTAGTTTTAGTACAAGGTAATTATGCTGACTATGAAAAATATTCAGTACTAGTAAAAAATATATATTTGAAATACACAGATAAGGTTGAACCATTTGGAATTGATGAATGCTTTTTAGATGTAACTGAAAGTACTAAATTATTTGGTGATAGCATAACTATAGCAAATTTAATAAAAGAAGATGTTAAAAATACACTTGGACTTACAATATCTGTTGGCGTTTCTTTTAATAAACCACTTGCAAAACTTCGGTAGCGATTTAAAAAAGCCCGATGCTATTACTGTATTAGCTTATAATAATTATAAAAAAATTATATATCCATTACCTGTTAGTATGTTATTATATGTTGGGAAATCAACAAATAATATCTTAGAAAAAGTAGGAATATACACTATAGGTGATTTAGCACACTATGATAAAAATAAACTAATTAAATTACTTGGTAAATTGGGTGAAACTGTGTATAACTATGCTAATGGAACGGATATTGAAGAGGTAAGTTGTTATACTAATATAAGAATACCTAAAAGTGTAAGTAAAGGACTTACATTTAAAGAAGATATAAATAATATTAAAGAATTAGAGAATCATATCATAATATTATGTGATGAAATTTCATCTAATTTAAGAAAAAATAATTTAAAATGTACTGTTGTTGGACTTAATATAAAAGATAGTTTTTTTGTAGTTTCAAACAGGCAAAAAAAGATTGGGAAAACTAATTTATTTCAAGATATTTCAAAAGTTGCAATTGAACTATTAAAAGAAAATTATATTGAAAACAAACCAATTAGAGCAGTAACAGTTAATGTAGGTAATTTAATAAATCCAAATGAAGAGTTGCAAATAGATATTTTTAGTATAGAAAATGTTAAAGAGTGTAACAATAAAATAGAAGATGTAACAAAAATTTTAGATTGTATAAGAAGTAAATATGGTAACGAAAAAGTTACTTTTGGTGGCTTAACAAACTTATTGTAATACTCTGCTAATTTTTATACTTTTTTAACTTTTTTTATACTTTATATTGCAAAATCATTTTATTTGTTGTAGAATATAGTTATATAATTAAAAGGAGGAAAATTTTATGGGAATTAAAGTAGGAATTAACGGGTTCGGTAGAATAGGTAGATTGGTGATGAGAGTATCATTAGAAAGAGACAACGTTGAAGTTGTAGCTATAAACGATCCATTTATAGATTTAGAATATATGAGATATATGCTTATGTTCGATACAATACATGGAAAATTAAATAAAGAAGTTAAAGTGGTAGAAAATGGATTAGAAGTAGATGGTATAGTTATAAAAGTATATAACTGTAAAGATCCAAACGAAATACCATGGAGAGAAACTGGGGCAGAATATATATTAGATGCTTCAGGAGCATTTACTGAAATAGAAAAAGCTTCAGCACATTTTACAGGAGGAGCTAAAAAGGTTATTGTATCAGCACCTTCTAAAGATGCACCAATGTTTGTAATGGGAGTAAACCATAATGATTACAAAAAAGAAATGAATGTTGTATCAAATGCTTCTTGTACTACAAATTGTTTAGCACCACTTGCAAAAGTTGTACATGACAATTTCGGTATTGTTGAAGGATTAATGACAACAATTCATTCAGTTACAGCAACACAAAAAACAGTTGATGGACCTTCAAATAAAGACTGGAGAGGTGGAAGAGCAGCAACTTACAATATAATTCCATCATCAACAGGAGCAGCTAAAGCGGTTGGTAAAGTTATACCATCACTTAACGGAAAATTAACTGGTATGTCATTTAGAGTACCAACTTTAGATGTATCAGTAGTAGATCTTACATGTAGATTAGAAAAATCAGCTACTTATGAAGAAATAGTAACAAAAATAAAAGAAGCTTGTGACGGTGAACTTAAAGGAATTATGACTTGGACAGATGAAGCAGTAGTTTCTTCAGACTTTATACATGATAGTCATACTTCTATATTTGATGTAAAAGCAGGTATTGCTTTAAATGATAATTTTGTAAAACTAGTTTCATGGTACGATAATGAATGGGGTTATTCAAACAAAGCAGTAGATTTAATTGTGCATATGGCAAATGTAGATAATAAGTAATGAAATAAAATGTATAGCAAGGTTTTGAAGTAAATATTTGAGGCCTTGCTATATTTGCTATATTAGGATAAATAATATTAAATAAAAAAGGGGTAATTATTATGTTAAATAAAAAAACAGTTAGAGACATAGAAGTGAAAAATAAAAGAGTTTTAGTTAGAGTAGATTTTAATGTTCCTTTAGATAGAGAAACAAAAAGTATAATAACAAGTGATAAAAGAATAGTTGAATCATTAAAAACAATTGAATATTTGATGAGTGCAGGAGCTAAGGTTATTCTTTGTTCACATATTGGAAAAACAGGTCAAAATATTTCTCTTAAATCTGCATCAGTTAGATTATCTGAGCTTTTACAAAAAGATGTTACATTTTTAAATGATTGCATAGGTGATGAAGTTAAAGAAGCAGTTTTAAAAATGAAGAGTTCAGATATTATATTGCTTGAGAATCTAAGAAATCATGAAGAAGAAGAAAATAATGATGAGAATTTTGCAAAAGAACTAGCATCACTTGCTCAAGTTTTTGTAAATGATGCATTTGGAACTGCTCATAGAGCTCATGCTTCAACAGAAGGCGTAACTAAATTTTTGCCATCAGTTTGTGGATTTCTAATAGAAAAAGAAATAAAAGCATTAGATCAAGCAATAAATAATCCTGTTAGACCATTAGTTGCATTAATTGGAGGTTCTAAAATATCTAGTAAAATAGGTGTTTTAACAAACTTAATAGATAAAGTAGATACAATAATAATAGGTGGAGCTATGGCATACACTTTCCAAAAATCTCTTGGATATAAAGTAGGACAATCATTAGTTGAAAATGATAAATTAGAAGTAGCAATTGAAATAATGAAAAAAGCTGAAGAAAAAGGCGTAAAATTTATATTACCAGTTGATAATATAGTTGCTAATGAAATATCTGAAAACGCTATAGCTCAAACAGCATTGTCTACTGATATACCAGATGATTTAATGGGTGTTGATATTGGAGAAAAAACTATTGAACTATTTAAAGCAGAAATAGCTACAGCTGGTACTATAGTTTGGAACGGTCCTGTTGGAGTATTTGAAATTGAAAAATTCGCAAATGGAACAAGACAAATAGCATTAGCATTAGCAAATTCAAATGCTATAATTATAATAGGTGGTGGCGATAGCGCTGCTGCTGTAGAGAAATTTGGTGTAGCTGATAAAATGACACATATTTCTACAGGTGGTGGAGCATCACTTGAATTTATGGAAGGTAAAAAGTTACCTGGGATAGAAGCTTTAGAGGATAAATGATATGATTAAAAGTAAAGTAGATATAAAAGATAAGAACAAGTTGTCTAAAAATAATATAAAAGCGACAATTAAAAGCAAAAACGGTAAAACAATTAGTAGAGAAAAGATAATTATGGCTGAAAGAAAAAGTATTATTATGAACAAGTTCAAAAAAAATATTTTTATAATAACTACTTTACTTTTTGTTTTGTTTATTATTATATTATTTATAAATTCTAACAAAAAGATTAGTGTTGATGAATATTCAAATATATCTAACTTAAATGCAGATAAATATAGCACTGAAATTATAAATTTATATAATAGAGATGGTGACTTAGATAAATTTTTAGTAGAAATGAATAGAGTTCAAACTTTAGTAGGTACTTATATTATTTCAAACTCTACACTAAAAGAAAATTCATTTAGTGAACTTATTAAGACCTTAAATAATGAAATAAATAATGATAAATGGGTTAAGCTCAATTCAAAAAAATCTAACTATTATAATGGTAAATATAACATAGATAATAATGGAAATGTGAAATTCAAGTTTGAAACCAAGAAAATTGAACCAAACTGGATTAATAGTGAAAATATATCTAGATATATTACTTTAAATTAATAAAAGGAGAATGTGTTTTTATGAGAAAAAAGATAATTGCAGGAAATTGGAAAATGAATTATACAGTTAATGAAGCTGAAAGTTTTGTTACAAGTATATTAGATAGTATAAATACTGATGAAATGGATGTTGTAATTTGTCCTAATTTTACAGCATTAGATAGAGTATCTAATTTATTAGATAACAAAAATGTTAAATTAGGTGCACAAAATGTATATTTTGAAACTAAAGGCGCATATACAGGAGAAACATCAGTTGATATGTTATATTCACTAGATGTAAAGTATTGTATAGTTGGTCATAGTGAAAGAAGACAAATATTAAAAGAAACTGATGAAATGGTAAATTTAAAAGCTAAGAAATTACTAGAAAAAGGAATTAATCCAATCATATGCGTTGGAGAAACTTTAGCAGAGAGAAATGAAAATAAATTATATGATATTATATCAAATCAAGTTAAAAATGGTTTGAAAGATATATCAGCCGAAGATGTTAAAAATAAAGTTGTTATGGCTTATGAACCAATTTGGGCAATAGGCACTGGAGTAACAGCTACAAGTGATCAAGCTGAAGATATGTGTAAATATATACGTAATGTTGTACAAGAAATTTATTCAGAAACTGTTGCAAGTAACATAAGAATACAGTACGGTGGAAGTGTAAATCCTAAAAATGCTAATGAAATTCTAAATATGGATAATATTGATGGAGCATTAGTAGGTGGGGCTAGCCTAACAAATGATTTTATTGCTATTGTAAATTATTAATAATTATGGTATAATAACAAAGCTGCAAACGCAGCGGGAAGAGAGTGACTTTAAAATTATATGAAAGGTAAACAACACTTAATTATGATATTAGATGGAGTTGGTTTAAATGATGAAACAAGAGGTAACGCTTTTAAACTTGCAAATAAACCTAATATTGATAAATACATAAATAAATATCCAAATACATATTTAGAGTGCAGTGGTCTTGCCGTAGGACTCCCTGTAGGACAAATGGGAAATTCCGAAGTTGGTCATACAAACATAGGAGCTGGTAGAGTAATATATCAAGAGCTTACTAGGATAACTAAAGAAATAGAAGAGAAGAAATTTTTTCAAAACGAAGAATTTAAGAAAGCAATATTAAATGCAAAAAAGAACAACAGTGATTTGCATTTGATGGGTCTAGTTTCTGATGGAGGAGTACATAGTCATATAAAGCATTTATTTGCTTTACTTGAACTTGCTAAACAAAACGATGTGAAGAATGTATACATACATGCGTTTTTAGATGGTAGAGATACAGCGCCAACATCAGCTATAGAATATTTAAAACAATTAGAAGAAAAGACAAAAGAAATTGGAATAGGTAAAATTGCAACAGTTGTTGGAAGATACTATGCAATGGATAGAGATAAAAGATATGAAAGATTGAAACTTGCCTATGATATGTTAGTACATGGAACAGGTGCTAAATTTAAAACAGTTCAAAAGGCTGTAGAAAATTCTTATGAAACTGAAGAGTTTGATGAGTTCGTAAAACCTATTGTAATAGTAAATGACGATGGAGAACCTTTAGCTAAGATAAAAGATAATGATTCGATTATATTCTTTAATTTTAGACCAGACAGATCTAGACAATTAGTACATTCTTTAATAGATACAAATTATATAGGTTTTGAAAGAGTAACAAAACCAAATAACTTAACTTTTGTTACTATGACACAATATGACGAAACTTTAAAAAATGTTTATATTGCATACAAACCACAAAAAATAGGTAATACAATTGGTGAATATATAAGTAAACTTGGATATACACAACTTAGAATAGCTGAAACTGAAAAATATGCACATGTAACTTTCTTCTTCAATGGCGGAGAAGAAAAAGAATATCCAAATGAAGATAGAATATTAATACCATCATCAAAAGTTGCAACATACGATTTAAAACCAGAAATGTCTGCAAGAGAGATAACTGAAAAAGTAGTAGAAGCTATCGATGCAAAAAAATATGATTTAATCATTATGAATTATGCAAATGGAGATATGGTTGGACATACAGGTAATTTAGATAAAACAATAGAGTCTATTGAAGTATTAGATGAATGTGTTGGTAAAGTTATTTCTAAAATTGAAGAGGTACATGGTGAGGCTATAATCACTGCTGATCATGGTAATAGTGAGTATATGTTAGATTTAAAAACAGGTGAACCAATTACTTCTCACTCTACTTTTCCTGTGCCAGTTATTATCGTATCAGATAGAATCAAAAATATTAAATATGGTAAACTTAGTGATATATCACCAACTATGTTAAATTTGATGGGTGAAAGTATACCAAAAGAAATGACAGGAAACAGTATTGTAGAATTGTAGGAGTGTTTAATATATGAGTGAAAATGTTAAAATTAATGAAAAATGCATAAAAGGAAACACAAGTTATTATAAAATAAAAATAACTGATATGGTTAAATATGAAATAGAAAAACAAGGAGTAGATCAAGAAGCTTATCAAAAACTTAATTCTGCAATTTCAAATAATTTATTGGAATTTACAGATAAGATGGTTTTAGGTAGGGACTTTAATCTAGCTATGACAAATTTAAGAGATGAAACTATATCTGAATGTGCAGAAATTGATGAAAAGTCTTCATCTAAGATGAGACCATTTTTTAAAGATTATATTTTTGATAAAATATATACTATGGGTATAAATATAAAAAATGGAACACTTCCAGACGATTTTGAAGAAGAGTTAGAAGCTGCAAAACTTGCAATGGATGAAGAAAATAAACAAAGAGAAGAAGATGAAAAACTGCAAGAAGAAGAAAGACTTGAATTAGAAGAGAAAAACACAAATGAAATTGCTTTAACTATTGAAGATGAGGGTGAAGAAAAACCAGCAGATTTAGTGGATCAAATGTGGGATTATTTTTTCAATAATTCTAAATCAAGCGGGCCTAAAATTGAAAAAAACCCTAAAAAAGCCAAAGAAAATGATAAAGATAAAGTTAAAGGTTAATAATATAAATAATTACTACTTAATTTACATATAATAATTGGGTAGTTAAAAGATTGTTAAATTATTTAAGGAGGATTTTTTATGAAACAATATTTAAGTATTGAATCTGTATATGCAAGAGAAATATTAGATTCAAGAGGTAATCCAACAATCGAGGTTGAAGTTACTGTAGAAGGTGGATTTTTAGGTAGAGCTGCAGTTCCATCTGGAGCATCAACAGGAGCTTTCGAAGCAGTAGAACTTAGAGATGGTGATAAATCTAGATATATGGGTAAAGGAGTACTTAATGCAGTTGATAATGTCAACGATTTAATTGCCCCTGAAATAGAAGGATTAAATGTTTTAGATCAAACTCAAATTGATAAAATAATAGTAGAGTTAGATGGAACAGCCAATAAGAGTAAGCTTGGAGCAAATGCAATGCTTGGAGTTTCAATGGCTGTAGCAAGAGCTGCATCAGAAGCATTAGGATTAAGTTTATATCAGTATATTGGAGGAGTTAACGCTAAAGAATTACCAGTTCCAATGATGAATATATTAAACGGTGGTAAACATTCAGATAATAGTGTAAATATACAAGAATTTATGATTATGCCAGTAGGTGCACCAAACTTTAAAGAGGCTGTAAGAATGTGTTCTGAAGTATTTCATAACTTAAAATCTGTTTTAAAAGCAAAAGGATTAGCTACATCAGTAGGTGATGAAGGTGGATTTGCACCTGATTTATCTAAAGATGAAGAAGCACTTCAAGTAATTGTTGAAGCAATAGATAAAGCTGGATATAAAGCTGGAGAAGATTTTAAAATTGCTATTGATGCAGCAGCTACTGAAATGTATGAAGAAGCTAAGAAAAAAGGCAGTGAAGGTTCATATTATTTCTGGAAAACTGGAGAAATGTTTACAACTGAAGAATTAATAAATTATTATGCTATGTTAGCATCTAAATATCCAATAATATCATTAGAAGATGGTTTAGCTGAAGAAGATTGGGAAGGTTGGAAAACTCTTACTAAAAAATTAGGCGACAAACTTCAAATAGTTGGAGATGATTTATTTGTAACAAATACTGAAAGATTACAAAGAGGAATAAATACTAAAACTGCTAACTCAATTTTGATAAAATTAAATCAAATAGGAACAATAACTGAAACTTTAGATGCTATAAAAATGGCAAATAGAGCAGGTTATACAGCTGTTGTATCTCATAGATCTGGTGAAACAGAAGATACTACAATTGCAGATTTAGTCGTTGCAGTAAATGCTGGTCAAATAAAGACAGGTGCTCCATCTAGAACAGATAGAGTATGTAAATACAATCAATTAATGAGAATAGAAGAAGAATTAGGTGAAGTTGCTGAATATAAAGGTAATGAAGTGTTTTATAATATTAAATAATAAAAATAAATAAAAAATATAACAAAAAACAAAGGACACATTAATTAAATGTGTCCTTTGTTTTTTATAATTTGATCTTCAATATAATCTAACCGATTTTTAAGTTCTTCTTTGGTATAAGGATATTCATCAGATGAAGAATAAGATTCATCAAATATATCATATTGATACCTAAGCTCTGTATGTTTTGCAGTAAGAGCTTGAAGTTCTGAAGTATTGGATTCTTTCTGTATATGAGCGCGGAGAAGTTTATCATAAAAATCAGCTAATTTATTGCTTCTAGCGTATCCAAGTTGTTCTTTTCTCAAATTGTCATTCCGAACTGCTTTATTTGCAATTAAATTTGCTACTTCTTCATTAATTAGGCAGTTAGATATTGCAAAGTGCAAGGCATCTGAGATTGTACTAGTTGAAACACTATATTTTATAGAAAGATATGATACATTTATTGCATCACCACCATTTGCATAAGTATTCGCAATATTAATGATTTGTGTATCTGTTAATTTCCGCTTACCCATTACATAAACCTCCTTTAAAATAATTATTTTAAATAAAATGATATGTATTTAAAATAATTATAGCACCATATAGCACAAATGTCAACAACACATTGAAAACAAACTGGTATAATATGCAATTGTATATCATCTAATTAAATATATAATATTACACAAATATTACAAAAAAGTACTGATGTACTAAAATAAGACAAAAATATTGACAAAAAAATGCATTAAGTATATAATATTATTAAGATTTAAGAGTTAATATATTTAATATATACATAGGAGGAAATTTAAATGAAAAGAAACAAAGGTATATCGCTAATAGTGTTAGTAATTACTATAATAGTTATTATAATACTAGCAGGAACGGTAATTTTATCGTTAGCAAGTAATAATCCAATAGAGCAAGCAACTGAAGCTACTTTTAAAGAAAGTATAAAATCTTATAGTTCAGAACTTGATTTATATCTTACATCACAGTATGCAACTTTATTAGGTTCGTATGACCCTGAATTATTAGAAGCAGATTCAACTAAAGCGACTTATAATGGAGTAGCAATAGCAGCAACTCCTAATATATATAGTATTATAACTTCAATTAAAACAGACAATAATAATTTTACTATAAAAAAAGGTAAATTAGTGTATAAAGGAACAAATTCGAATGAGCTTGATTGGGTAGAAGAAGCTGCTATGGAAAATTTAAATAGACCAAATTTAGTTTTAACTACAAATATAGCTGATAATTATGTAAACCTTAAATGGGATATGCATGATGCAATACAACCCTATTTATATAAAGTATATCAACAAAAAGAAGGTTCTAATGATTTTCAATCAATTTCAACTAATGATTTAAAAAGCAACATAAAAGTTCTCAACATATATCCCAATATAGATATATTAGTACCTGATAGAACTATTACTTTCACTAATTGGAAAAATGAAACATTTACACTACCTGTTTCAGCTTCACTTAAAAAGTGGATGGAAGTGCCTAATGGTGAAGATAACAAAGGATATGGTAAGGGACTCATAGATGTTGTATCAGTAAATCAAGAAGAATTTAATATAAATCCACAACTTTATTTAAAAAATGCTGATCAAACATGGAAATATGATGTTGTAGTAAATGGTATGGCAGATAGTAATGCAAGCAACGATTTTACCCAAGATTCTGTTAATATTTTGAAGGAATATATAAGAAGTGGAAGAGGATTCCTTGTGGGTCACGATACATTTGGTGCTACAAGACTTACTGCTCAAATAGCTGAGCTTACAAACATCAAAAACTTTAAGGATATAAATGTTGATAAAAGCTTAACTGTAGGTAGCGATACAATAAAAGTTAATAAAACAGGTTTACTAATGAATTATCCTTGGACTATAGGTGATTTAGGAAAAGAATTAATTATTCCACCTGCACATGTTACAAATTTAATGGCTTATGGTGATGTATGGGTGAAATTTATAAATCTTGATCAAAAGTATCATGATTCATGGAATATCGAACAACCAATAACTGATAATAATGGTAATGGAACAAATGATTTTTATCTTACTACTTGGAATAATACTGCAATGATACAAACAGGACATGTAATAAATTCTGTGTTTTCATACAGCACACAAAATAGCACACCTGATGAACAAAAATTATTAGCAAATACATTATTTTATCTATCACAACTAACAAACCAAACATATCTAGATGATAATTCTGGTCAAGATGTAAATGGACCAACAAACCCAGTTATCACGTCAGCTATAATTAATGGAACTACTGGTAAAGTTGATATAGCACTTAGTGCATCAACAGATGTAGGATCAATGTATAGTTATTATGTAGAAGCAAAAGGACAAAATGATGAAATGATATTAAAAACTGGTATAAAAACAACTACAATTACATCAGGATTAGCTGGATACTCAATAGTTGTCGATACTGTTGCTAATACAATACCATCTAATACTGTAAATACAACAACTTTAAATGTAAGTATTGCTAAACCAGCAGGTACAAATATATATGTACATATAAAGGCAATAGATAATAAAGGTAATGTTTCAAGTACTATACATTTAAAAGCTATTTAAAAATTAAAAACAATTAATATAACAAATAAAAAACATAGTGATAGAATATCAAATTAAGATAAAATTTTAAATATATAGGAGGAAATATAAATGAAAAGAAACAAAGGTATATCATTAATAGTATTAGTTATAACAATAATCGTTATAATAATATTGGCGGGAGCAATAATAATCAGTCTGTCAAGTAATAATCCAATAGAGCAGGCAAGTGAAGCTACTTTTAAAGAGAGTGTGCAATCATATAGTGCGCAACTTGATTTATATAATGCATCTCTATTGGCTAGTACCTTAGGTACATATAATCCAGAATTATTGCAAGCAGATGCAACTAGTGCTACATATAACGGAGTAGCGATAGTTGGTAAACCAAATATATATAGTATTATACCTACAATTGAAGCACTAGGAGCAGATGGAAGTAAATTCAGTATTAAAAAAGGTAAACTTTCATATAACGGTACAGATACAAACAAACTTGATTGGGTAGAAGAAGTTGCAATAGAAAATACTAGTAGACCTCTATTAACTTTAACACCAAATACACCTGATGATTATATAAATCTTCAGTGGAATATGAATGACACAACACAACCATATTCATATAAGGTTTTTCAAAAAAAAGAAGGTACAACAGAATTCCAAACAATTTCTGCTGTAAATTCAAAAGATAAAATAAAAGTGCTTAATGTATATCCAATTGTAGGTACTACGTACACTACTACAAATTGGAAAAGTGAAACATTTACACTTCCACAATCAGCACAAACTAAAATGTGGATGGAAACTCCGAATGTAGATGATCCTAAGGGATATGGAAAAGGTTTAATAGATGTTGATGCAGTTGAACTTTCAGTGTTTAATGCTAATCCAACTACGTATATGAAAAATGTAGATGGTACATGGAAGTATGATGTTGTATACGAAGGCGCTTGGGATTGCAATGGACAATGTACTACAAGTGGAGATAATTCAGCTCTAGCTAAAACAATGTTACAAGAATTTATACAAAGTGGTCGTGGAGTTTTAATGGGACATGATACCTTGTATATAGGGCCTCATTCCGAAATGAATTCTCTTAGAAGCTTTTTTAATATTAAGTTAGCAAGTGGTGGTGGAGATTTTATAGAAGCTGCTCCGGGTGGATCGGGTATCCAAATAGTGACATATAAAAAAGGTCTTTTAACAAATTATCCATGGAATATTGGTGATATAGGAACTACACTTACTATCCCAAGTACTCATACAAGTGGACAAGTTGCATATGGTGATGTATGGATGAGATTTGGTAGTATAGGTAGCCCATTTAATGGCGGTGAAGGCAATTTTTATCTTACTACATGGAATAACACTGCTATGATACAATTAGGTCACAGTAATGGCGCTGCAACTCCTGATGAACAGAAGATTTTAGCTAATACGTTGTTTTATTTAGCGCAATTAACAAACTTAACATATTTAGATGATCATTCTGGACAAGATGTTAAAGCACCAGCAGAACCAGTTATAACTTCAGCTATAATTAATGGTGCTACAGGTAAAGTTGATATAGCATATAGTGCCTCACAAGATTTAGGTTCAATGTATATTTACTACGTAGAAGCAAAAGGACAAAATAATGGTAATGTTACACAAACAGGAATAAAAACTACTACCATTACATCAGGAATAGCTGGATACTCAATAGTTGTAGATACAGTTATTAATACAATACCTTCTAATGTTATTAATACAACAACATTAAGTGCTAGTATTACTAAACCAGTTGGTGCAAATATATATGTACATATAAGAGCAATTGATAATAAAGGTAATGCTTCAAATACAGTTACTTTAAAAGCTATATAGTTAAAATTAAATTAAAAGAATAAAAAAAACAATTGAGAACTTTCAAAAGAGTTCTCAATTGTTTTTTAATAGTAATATAGATAATTAAACAAAATAAATAATGTATAGATATAACAAAATAATTTAAACATGTAATAAATTATAAATGGATGAGCCATCACACTTATTAATGTTTTATTTGATATATAAAAATCATGTTAAATATGCATTTTTTAACAAAAAGTTTGACTTTATTTCAAAAATATTGTATAATATAGCAAGTGTAAGTGTTTATACGCTTAAATTTAAATTATTTTCATATATGTAAATGTTGATACACATATTGAAAAGAAATTTTGGTCGGGTGCAATTAAATTATAAATTAATATTAATTAGGTATATAAAATATGCCTAATGTTCGTGTAATTAATAAAAGGTAGTAAAAGTCAAATAATAGAAATATGAAATCAAATTAATAAAAAATAGTAATGATTGTAGATCTTACTTATTATTAGTTTCTATAAAACTCATACTATATATGTTTTTAAAAAACATTTGACTTCACTTTTAAAAACTTGAATAATGGATAAAATATAAGTGTTTATACGCTTAAGTTTAATTATTTTTAAATATGATAAAATACTCAAATACACATTTAAAAATAATTTTTGGTCGGGTGCAAACAAATTATAAATTATTACTAATATAATTTAGGTATATAAACTATACCTTGTGTTCGTATAATTAAAAAAATAAAAAATAAATAAGTAAAAAGTATATTAAAGAAAGAATATGTAAAATTACATATTAATGGAGGAAAAAGCAAAAATGATAAATAAAACAGAAAAACAAAGCGGAGAAATAGTACAAAAAAGTACAGATGAAGATGTGAAAAATGCTACTTTATTAAACGATATAAGTAAAAAATTAAGCTCAAATGATAAGGTTCAATTTGAAGATAATTACATTCAACATAAAACTACAACTACAAATGAGAATAAAAACATTATCAATAACAATAATAATGTTAAAAAACCAATTAATAACAACGACGATAAAAAAATAAATAATAACAACAATGATAGAAAAATAAATAATAACAACAATGATAAAAAAACAAATAATAACAACAATGAAAACAAATTAACTAATAATAATAATAATAATAATGTTAAAAAAATAAATAATAACAATGAAATTGATAATACTAGTAGACCAAAACTTAAAATAATACCACTAGGTGGACTTAATGAAATAGGAAAAAACATGACTGTTTTTGAATATGGAAATGATATTGTAGTTTTAGACTGTGGACTCGCATTTCCAACTGATGAAATGCTTGGAGTAGATTTAGTTATACCTGATATAACATATCTAGAAAAAAATAAAGATAAAGTTAGAGCTATAGTACTTACACATGGTCATGAAGATCATATAGGTGCAATACCGTACTTTTTAAGAAAAATACAAGTGCCTATATATGGTACAAAGCTTACACTTGGATTAGTAAAAGCTAAACTTATCGAGCATAAATTGGACAAAACAACAGATTTCAGATATGTAAAACATAGAGAAATAATAACTATAGGAAAAATGAAGATTGAATTTATTCGTGTAACACATTCTATAGCAGATGCTTCAGCAATTGCTATAACAACACCAGAAGGAGTTGTTATACATACAGGAGATTTTAAAGTTGATTTTACACCAATTGATGGTGAAATGATTGATTTAAATAGATTTGCAGAGCTTGGTAATCAAGGAGTAACTCTTTTAATGTCAGATAGTACAAATGTTGAAAGACCTGGATATACAATGTCTGAAAAAAATGTTGGAGATGAATTCGATAGATTATTTTTGAATTGTAATAAAAGAATTATAGTGGCAACATTTTCTTCTAATATACATAGAATGCAACAAGTTATTAATACAGCAGTAAAATGTAAAAGAAAAGTAGCTGTTGTAGGAAGAAGTATGGTTAATGTTATAAAAGTTGGTAGCGAACTTGGATATATAACAGCTCCAGAAGGAACAATAATAGATATTGATAAAGTTGGGATATATAATCCAGAACAATTAGTAATTATAACAACTGGATCACAAGGTGAGCCAATGTCTGCATTATCTAGAATGGCTGTTGGAGAACATAGAAAAATAGCTATTAATCCAGATGATTTAGTAATATTTTCATCT
>Ga0123336_10001125_pt1 | contig 25138 bp, 21 predicted proteins | sample SSSSmetaG_FD_96466 | JGI IMG/M metagenome (GOLD analysis project Ga0123336, IMG submission 96466) | Glacier valley bacterial and archeal communities from Borup Fiord, Nunavut, Canada, to study Microbial Dark Matter (Phase II) - ​SSSS metaG | ecosystem: Environmental > Aquatic > Freshwater > Ice... | reverse complement strand
CAAGAAGGCGGATGTCGTGCTGAACCTCGCGCGCGTCCGGGGCAAGCACGTCGGGCCCTCGCCCGAGCTGCTCGCGCAGAGCCGCGCCCGGAAGCGCGTCTCCCTGCCGATCCTGCTGCTCTTCGTGGTGGTGATGCTTCTCGCCGGCATCGTCGTCTATCGCGTGGCGCTCGTCCTCAAGCATTAGTATCCTCCGCGGGTGCCGCCGAAATTCGCCCCGCGCAAGCTGCTCGTCGCCGCCGTCGGCGTTGCCACGCTGAACTACCTGGCCGCCACCGCGTGCACGCCGTCGCCGCCCACGAGCGGCAACCTCCCGGCGCCCACCGCCGAGCCCGACACGGGGCCGCCGCCCCCGCGCGAGCCTCCGCCCACCTCGGGCAACCTCATGGCGCCGCCCATCGACGCCGCGCCGATGCCGGCCGCGGTCGACGCCTCGGCGCCCACCTCCGCCTCGGGCGCGCCCTCCGCCTCGGCCGTGCCCTCGGGCTCGAACCGGAACGTGAAGCCGCCCTTCAAGCCGCCGCGCCCGCCCACCGCCGGCAACCTGATGGCGCCGCGGAACAGCGACAGCAAGTGAGCCGCCGCGACTCGGTCGTCCTGCCTGACGCAGCGTGGCCCACGACGGGCGCTTGTTCGACGCGGCTGACGCGGCTGACGCGGCTGACGCGGCTGACGCCGATAGCGACCGAGGCGACGCAGGATGAGCGGCGAGCTCTTCGAGCTCGAGATCCTCGGGGGCAGCACCGAGCGGCGCTTCCGCAAGCTGCGGCCCGAGGTCGAGGCGATGCCGTGGGGCACGATGGGCGTCGAGGGCATCTCGCCCGGCGAGCTCATCGCAGCGCGCAGCGCGTGGACCGGCGCCGCCTATCAGGAGCACCGCACCGGCGTGGCCTGCGCCATCACGCTGCGCGCGCTCATCGAGGCCCGGGCGCCGCTCGATCTCATCGCGGTGGCCTCGCGCTTCCCGCTCGACGAGATGGTGCACGTCGAGCTCTGCGCCCGCATGGCGATGGAGCTCGGGGGCGGCACCGAGATCATCCACGATCCGAACGCGATGGTGCTCGACGTCGATCCCTCGCTCAGCCCGCTGATGCGCGCCGCCGAGTGCGCGGTGCGCTTCTTCTGCGTGGGAGAGGCCATCTCCATCCCGCTCCTCCGTGCCACGTGGCACGTCTCGAAGCACCCGCTGCCGAAGGCGGTGATGGGGCGCATCGTGAAGGACGAGGCGGCGCACGGGATCTTCGGCTTCACGTTCCTCGACTGGGCGCTCCCGCGCCTCACGCCCGAGGATCTCGCGACCCTCGGGCGCTCCGCCGATCTCGCGATCCGCTACCTCTACGGCCAGTGGGAACACACGAAGAAGAGCCGCCGCGCCCCGAAGCACCACGGCGACGTGCTCGGCTGGATGAAGACCGACGACTACCTGACGCTCGCCGAGCGCGCGATGCAGGCGAAGGTCATCGCCCCGCTCGAGGCCCGCGGCGTCCCCATCAGCGCGCAGATCACCGAGTTCACGGCGGACCCGTGAATTCGCTCACGAGGACGCCCCCGCGGGGCGCCTCCTGCCACGACTCCGGCGCGGTCGCGATCGCGACCCGCAGGATCCTCGTGCGTTCGATGTTGTCCGGGTTCACGTGCGCGCCGAGCACGACCTCGCGCGCGTAGACGCGCAGGGCGAGCTCCGGCGGCCGGTCGCCGTACGCGCCGGAGAGTCGGAACGCGCGGCCCCAGTCCTCCTGCGAGCGCGTGCGCTCCTCGCGGCCGGTCACGCGGCGCGTGGTGCCGTCGTCGACCGCCAGCTCCACGACGATATCGGGGATGTTTGCACTCTGCAGGTGTCCGAAGGTCGGGTAGCAGGCGAACGGCCAGGCGTCGGTCCGCGCGCGCAGGCCCTGGACCGCCACCGCGAGGAAAAGCGCCGCGCCCACGACGATCGGCAGCCGCGGCGCGCGCTCCTGCGGGTCGACGTCGGGCGCTGCACGGCCCGAGAGCAGCCCGACGTAACAGGCCCACAGGCTGGGGAAGGGAATGAAGAAGAACAGCTGCGTCGAGAGGTGGAATGCGAGGCCCGCGCCGATCGCCACCCAGCGCGTGCGCCGCGACGCCACCGCGAGAAAGACGAACGACAGCTCGAACACCACCACCGCGACCGCGCCCACCGCGCACAGCAGCGGCGCGTGATCGATGCGCAGCACCGGCAGCCGGCCGTGCTCCAGCCACTTCGCGTGCATCTGGTGGGTGACGTTGTCGGCCGTCATCCACGCCGCGCCCGACAGGCGCAGCTTGTGGAGGCCCGGGAAGAAATAGACGAGCCCGAGCAGCACGCGCGCGAAGAGCAGCGGCACGCCGTAGCGCCGCGACGGGTGCGGCGCGGGCTTGCCCCACGCGTCGAGGGAGAGCGCGTCTCCGCAGGGGCTCGCCGCGAGCAGCGCCGCCATCCAGAACAGGTGCATGTCGTGGAGCACCGCGCCCTGGCGCTGCGAGAGCGAGAAGAGGAGCCCGGCGCTGAGCGTCAGGATCGCGAGCGACGCGCGCGACCAGAAGCCGAGGATCGCGGTCGCCGCGGTGGAGAGCGCGATCACGAAGAGGATGCGCCCCAGCGGCGGGCCGATGGGGAGCTGCGCGATCAGGCCGAGGCCCTCGGGCACGAACCCCAAGCGCCCGGGGCTCTCCACGAGCCGCTGGGCGCCGTGGAGCTCGGGCGAGGCGAGGATCGCCGCCGGCACGACCATGCGCAGGAGCGCCAGCGGCCACGCCGCATCGACCAGCATGCGCGCCGCTCCCGAACCAGGCGGAACGGGCGAACCGGGCGGACCAGGCAAGGCGCGGCTAGAATAGGGCGGGTACCCCTTGAAAGCGAGGCGCTGCGGGCACTACAACGAGGTGCCGTGTTTGCCCCGTGGAGCCATCGATGGACTTCGATCTGACCGAAGAGCAGCGTCTCGTCCGTGACACCGCGCGGGACTTCGCCGCGCGCGAGATCGCGCCCAAGGCCGCGGAGATCGACAAGAGCGGCCGCTGGCCCGCGGAGATCGTGGCGAAGATGGCCGAGCTGGGCTTCCTCGGCATGGCGATCCCCGAGGAGTACGGCGGGGCGGGGATGGACAACATCTCCTACGCCCTCGTGATGGAGGAGATCAGCGCGGCGTGCGCCTCGTGCGGCGTCATCATGAGCGTGAACAACTCGCTCTTCTGCGACCCCATCTACAAGTTCGGGACCGATCAGCAGAAGAAGGAGATCCTCACCGAGGCCGCGCAGGGCAAGAAGCTCGGCTGCTTCGGGCTCACCGAGCCGATGAGCGGGTCCGACGCGCAGACGATGGCGACCAACGCCGAGCAGACCAAGACCGGCAGCTGGTTCCTCAACGGCGCGAAGAACTGGATCACCAACGGTCCTCACGCCGACTACATCCTCGTCTTCTGCGTGACCGACCGCAATTCACCGGACCCGCGCGCGAAGGTCAAGCACACGGCGTTCCTCGTGCCGAAGGGCACGCCCGGCTACACGCAGGCGAGCCCCGATCACAAGCTCGGCATCCACGGCGCGCACTCGTGCACCGTGTTCTTCGAGAACTGCGTGATCCCGGACAGCGCGCGCGTCGGCAACGTGGGCGACGGCTTCAAGGTGGCGATGGCCACGCTCGATGGCGGGCGCATCGGCATCGCCGGGCAGGCGCTCGGCATCGCCAAGGCCTGCCTCGACACGTCGGTCGCGTACGCGAAGGAGCGCAAGAGCTTCGGGGTGCCGATCTCGCAGCACCAGGCCATCCAGTTCATGCTGGCCGACATGGCCGTCGAGCTCGACGCGGCGCGCCTCCTCACCTGGCGTGCCGCCGGGATGAAGGACCACAAAGAGCGCCACTCGATGCAGAGCGCCGAGGCGAAGCTCTATGCGAGCGAGATGGCGTCGCGCGTCGCGCACAAGGCCATCCAGATCCACGGCGGCTACGGCTACTCGTCGGAGTTTCCGGTGGAGCGCCACTACCGCGATGCGCGCATTACCGAGATCTACGAGGGCACGAGCGAGATCCAGCGGATCGTCATCGCTGCGAGCCTGCTCAAGGCCTGAAGGATGAAGACCTCCGTCCTCGCCCTGCTCGTCACGACCGCTCTCGCGTGCGCTGCGTGCGGGAGCAAGCCGCCGCCGAAGGTGGAAGAGCCCGTCAAGGAGGAGGTGCGCCCGCACTCCTCCGGCGCCGCGCCGCAGGTCTCGCAGGAGCTCGGCTCGATCGATCAGAAGAAGGTCGAGCAGACGTTCGCCGGCCTCGTCGCCGGGCCGCTCGAGACCTGCCACAAGCGGGGCCGCGACCGCATCGAGTTCCTCACCGGTGACGTGAAGGTCTTCCTGCGCATCGATGGCAACGGCAAGATGAAGTACGGCTTCTTCGAGGACTCGACCATCGGCGACCGCGACACCGAGAAGTGCATCCTCGGCATCTTCGCGAGCGCGAGCTGGCCCAAGCCCGAGGGCGGCGAGGCCGAGGTGCGGAGCGGCTTCGGCTGGGGACCCGGCGGCGAGCGCGAGCCCACCGCGTGGCCGTCGGACAAGGTGACCGCCGCGCTCGTCGACGCGAAGGACGTGCGCAAGCAGGTCGAGAAGTGCAAGGCCGGCGTGAGGGCCGACTTCGCAGTGACGGCGTACGTCGAGATGGACGAGAGCGCCGGCGCCGAGCCGGAGAAGCCGAAGGCCCCTGCAAAGCCCGCGGCCAAGCCTGCGGCCGCGAAGCCGAAGGGCAAGAGAGGCAACAAGGAGCAGGGCGGGCGCTTCAAGGCGATCGGCGTCTCCTCGAAGAGCAAGGACGGCGCGGAGAAGATCGACTGCATCGTCGACGCGCTGAGGCCCCTCGAGCTCCCGAGCCCCGGCAGCTACGCCGCGAAGGTCACATTCTCGCTCTGAGCGAGCGCCGAGACGAGAGAACACCATGGACATCACGCTCGACGAGACCCAGGCCTTCGTTCAGAAGACCGCACGCGACTACGCGACGCGCGTGATCATGCCCGAGGCGGCAGCGATCGACCGCGAGGAGCGCTTCCCGCGCGCCATCCTAAAGGGGCTCGCCGAGCTCGGGCTCATGGCGGTGGGCGTACCCGAGGCGCTGGGCGGCGCGGGCGCCGGCACCGTGGCCTACGCGCTCGCGATGCAGGAGGTGGCGCGCGCGTGCGCCTCCACCGCCGTGACCATGGCGGTCACGAACATGGTCGGTGAGGTCATCGCCGCCTTCGGCAGCGACGAGCAGAAGAAGGCCTACAACCCGAAGCTCGCGAGCGGCGAGTACGCCGCCGGCTCCTTCGCGCTCTCCGAGCCCGGCGCCGGGAGTGACGCGGGCGGCATGAGCACCGCCGCCACGCGCGACGGTGATTTCTGGGTCATCAACGGTCAGAAGCAGTGGATAACGAGCGGCGCGCACGCCGGCGTGTTGGTGGTGTGGGCGCGCACCGGTGATCGCGAGGCGCTCCCGGGCACGCGCGGCATCTCGTGCTTCCTGGTGGAGGGCGGCACCAAGGGCCTCATCATCGGCAAGGCCGAGGACAAGCTGGGCATCCGCGGCTCGAACACGGTGAGCCTCACCTTCGACGGCTGCCGGGTCCCCGCCTCGGCGCTGCTCGGCGAGCTGAACGGCGGCTTCCGCATCGCGATGATGGCGCTCGACGGCGGGCGCATCGGCATCTCCTCGCAGGCCATCGGCATCGCGCGCGCCGCCCTCGAGGAAAGCGTGAAGTATGCACGCGATCGCCAGGCGTTCGGCAAGCCGATCTCCGAGTTCCAGGCGACGCAGTGGAAGCTCGCCGACATGCAGACCGAGCTCGATGCCGCCTACCTCCTCACCATGCGCGCGGCGTGGCTCAAGGAGAAGGACCGCCCGTTCTCGCGCGAGGCGTCGATGGCGAAGGTGTTCGCCAGCGAGTCGGCGAACCGCATCTACAACAAGGCGGTGCAGATCCACGGCGGATACGGCTACATCCGCGAGTTCGCGGCGGAGCGCCACCTGCGCGACGTGCGCGTCACGACGATCTACGAGGGCACGAGCGAGGTCCAGCGCATCGTGATCGCGCGGGCCACTCTGGCGTAGGCCCTCTCGACGTCCGTCCGCGGCGGGCTCTCCATCAGCCCTCGGGTCCGGCAGGTCGCGTTTCTCGTCTCCGCCTGGTCGATCAGCGCGAGCTTCGCCGGCATCTACGTCGCGGCGGGGTGGCTGCTCGACAAAGTGCAGTGCCTGATGGTGCCGATGATCGCCGTCGCCGTCTGTGCGCTCGCGATGATGAGCACCTCGGCCAGCGTCCTTGCCTACCTGGGATACGTCACGATTCACCTGGGTGGGGTCGCGTTCATCGTGGCGCGCGGGGGCGACCCGCGCCTCTTCCCGCTGCTGCCGGCCATGCTGGGGTGCTTTCTCGTCGTGCTCTCACTCATCGCCATTCGCACGAACCTCGCGCTGCGCGAGAAGATCGCGCTCGCGCTGCTCGGTCGAGTGGCGCCCGTCGCCCTTCAGCGAGGCGCAGGCCCGCGTGACGAGCAGAGGGCCGACGATCTCGGCGCGATCGAAAGGCATCTTGATCGAGAACGTATCCAATCGATGGGTGGTGACGACGACACCCCGAGCAAGCCTCCAGATGGGATCCTCGGAGTGACGCGTGCGCAGCCCGCCGCTGGCGAGGAGCGCGAGCCGTTCGGTCCCCGTGTCGCGGTAGCTGGTGACGGCTATCGCGCGGAGCGCGCGGCCGCGCAGGGTCACCCCGAGGTAGAGGAGCACGAGCCCGACGCCGCAGGCGGCGAGCATGGCACCGAACAGCAGCAGCATCTGCCGCTCCGTGACGAAGCTGAAGGTCTCGAAGTGCACGAGCTTCTCGCCGCGGCTCAAGACCACGTCTTCCGGCCGCTCCGGCGGTGTCGCGCGCGCACTCAAGGCTTCGAGAATACGCGACCGGAGCCCGAGCCGCCAAGGCTGCTCGGGCCGACGCGTCACGCCTGGCAGCGATGTCAGCTACGCTGTAGCAATGAAGCGATCCTCTGCCGGCGGAGCCACGGGCGCGACCCTGGCCCTCGCCTGTTCGTTCGTGATGCTCGCGTGCACCGGGACGAAGACGGTCGCCGCTCCGGATGGCGCAGACAGCGGCGTCGCGCCCGACGCTGCGCCCGCCGTCGAGGAGCCCACGACCATCCAGGGCAAGGCCGGCACGCTCTTCGGCAAGCCCGCCACCAGCTACGCGAAGGTGAACGCCGAGAACATCGTCGTGGCGGTCGGCGTCACGTTCGAGCTCGCATCGTTGACGACGGACGCGCCGAAGAGCCACCCCTTCCAGGACGACCTGGTGCTCGAGATGCCGGCCGTCGCCAAGGAGCAGACGATCCTCAACCACCTGCGCGCCAACTGGTTGGTGCAGGGACACGGGCCCGCGCCGTACGCCGAGCCCCACTTCGACTTCCACTTCCTCCGCGGAACGATCGCCGAGGTCGACGACATCGTCTGCCGCGCCGACATGCGGATGCCCACGGCCGACAAGCTCCCCGCGGGCTACGGCACGCCGGAGGTCTGCGTCGATGCGATGGGCTACCACTCGTGGCCCAAGGCCGACGTCGCGGGCGGCACGTTCACCGGGTCGCTGATCATGGGCTACTGGAAGGGCAACGTGATCTTCCTCGAGCCGATGATCCCGGTCTCGACGTTCACGAAGAAGGCGACCTTCGAGATCCCGATCGGCAAGCCCGCATCGGCCGGAGGCAAGACCACCCTCTACCCGACCCGCATGGTGGCCTCGTGGGATGCCAAGACCTCGCAGTACACGTTCGAGCTCAACGCGTTCGAGACGATCGACTGACCGCCGCGGCCCGCTTGCGGCTCGGGGCCTTGCGCTTCGGGATCTTGCCGATGCGCGCGTCGCCCGCGTGCACCAGCGCGCAGGCGCGCAGCACCTCGTCCTCGAAGTCGGGGCCGTCGGCCGGGAGGCACTGCCAGCCGGTCACGCCCTGTGCGGAGAGGACGCCGATCGAGCGCAGGCTCGGCAGCTCGCCGCGCAGGCTCGCGTGGTGCTCGCGCGACGTCGCGAGCCACACTCCATTGTCGTCGGCGCCCGTCGGACGCTCGCGCAGCACGAGGATGATGCGCTCACCGACATAGACCGCGGTGCAGCCGAACATGGGCCTGGTGTGCGGCTCGAGCGAGGCGAGCTCGTCGAGCACGAATGCGAACGGCGGCCCCTTCTTCGGCGCCGCGATCATCTCGGCGGCGCGAGCCCGCGCCCGGCTCTTCTTGATCATGGGGCCAGGATACCTCGGAGAGCGCAGGGCCTTCAGACGTCGGCGGCGTACCAGTCCTGGAGAGGACGCACGCGGGGGGTGCGGTCCTCCTCGAGCGCGGCGCAGCCGAGCTGCGCGAGGCGCATCGTGGTGAAACACGGGATGCGGGCGGCGAGCGTGGCGGCGCGGAGCGCGCGCGTGCGGGCGATCTCCTCCTCGCCGTTCGCGGTCACGACCGCGAACGCGACGCGGCCGGCGCGGATCTGGTCGATGGCCTGATCCACGTCGTCCGCGCTGGCGTCGTCGAACGGCACCCGCGCGCCCGTGAGCACCGCGCGGAGGCCGCCGAAGGCCAGCACGTCGAAGCCAATGGCGCGAAAGCGCCGCGCGAGGTCGACCGCCGCCGTCTTGTCGATGCCGCTCACCGAGAGGAGAACGCCGCGCGCGCCGGCGCCGCTGCCTTCACCGCTCTGCGGAGCGCGCAGCGAGACGCCCATCCCGCGTAGCGCCTTGCCGTAGGCGCGGGCGGGGGAGTCGTCGAGGCCGATGACCTCGCCGGTGGAGCGCATCTCCGGACCGAGCGCGGGATCGACACCCAGCCGCTCGAACGGGAACACGCGCTCGCGCGCCGCGACGTGACGCGGCAGCGGGCGATCCGAGATCTCCAGGCCGTCGAGCGTCTCGCCGAGCATCACCTTGGTGGCAACGCGCACCAGCGGGAAGCCCGTGGCGCGGGCCACGAACGCGGTGGTGCGGCCCGCACGCGGGTCGACCGCGAGGACCGTTATGTCCTTGCCGGCCACTGCGCAGCGCACGCCGAGGAGGCCGATCACCCCGGATTCCAGGGCGATCGCGCGCACGCGGTCCTCGATGCGAGCGACCACGTCGGCGTGGAGTGTGTACGCGGGCAGCAGCGCGGCGGCGTCACCGCTGTGCACGAACGCCGGCTCGAGGTGCTCCATCACGCCGGCGATCACGACGCGCGTGCCGTCGCTGATCGCGTCGACGTCGACCGCGATCGCATCGTGAAGGGACGTCACGTGCTCGCTCCCGTGATCGACGGAGGCGATGGCCTTCGCCAGACCCGCCGGCGAGGTGCCGAACACCCGCACGCCGCGCGCGGCGAGGTCCGCCGCGAGCTTGAGGGCGGTATCGCCACCGACCTGCACGATGACGCCCGACGCGCCCTCGCGGTCATAGATGGCGAGCACGCGCTCGAGCGTCACCGGCTCGATGTGCACGTGGTCGGCAACGCGCGCCGCGATCGCCAGCGACTCGACGCTCGAGTCGACGAACACCGGGACGAAGCCCAGCTCGCGTGCCGCGATCAGCGCTTCGCTCGCGCACGTGGCGAGCTCGGGGCCCTGGCCGATGCGGCTCGGACCTGCGCCCAGCACCAGCACGCGCTTGCTCGCGGTGTTCGCCAGGACGCGTTTGCCGGCCTTCGCGCGCGCAAGACCATCATCGACGCCGCGCGCCGCGCTGCGCAGCGCATCCGCGAGCGTGGGCCCGGTACCGAGCGATTCGCCGAGGCTCTTGCGATGCGTGCCGAGCGCGGCATCCGCGTCGGGGAAGGTCTCGAACGCGAAGCGCGGCCACCGCACCACGATGTGGCGTGAGACGGGGTCGGTCTCGCCGATCTCGGCGAGGTGCTTGCCGAGCGCGAGGAGCGTGGCCACCTTGGCCAGCGGATAGCCCGTGGCCTGCGCCGCGAGCGCGCTCGAGCGCGTGTAGCCGGGCGTGATGGCGAGGACGCGCACCTCGCCGTCGGTGCGGCGCTGGGCGAGCTCGCACGTCGCGATGCCGGACGTCACGCCGAGGCTCGCCAGGGCCGCGCGCGCGGTCTCGTGCAGCTCGGAGGTGTACATCGCCGGGCGCTCGAACGGCGGCGTGACCGCCAGCGCGTCGCCCGGGTGGATGTCGGCCGCGTCGAGGCTCTCGATGGTGCAGATGGGGAGGAACGCGCCCGTAGCGTCGACCGCGGCCACCACCTCGAGCGCCGTCCAGCTCGACTCGTTGCGCAGCGCATGGCGGAGCGCCGGCGCCGTGACCGCGCCGATGAGCGTGGTGCGTAGCGTCGTCGAGGACACGCCGAACAGCTCGGACTTCGCCTCGACCAGCGCTCCCTCGTCGTCGAGCGCGAGCGCGAGCGCGAGCGCCTTGGGCCCGCCGAAGAGCGGACAGACCGCGATCGGTCGCTCCGAGAGCACGATCGCGCGCAGCGCCTCGAGGTCGAGCGGCTCGAGGTAGGTGCGGTCGGCGAGCGCAGGATCACTCGCGACGGTCGACGGGTTCGACGTCGCGAGGATCACCTCGTGACCCTGCGCCCGTAGCGTTTGCACGGCGTCGGCGGCGGCGGCGTCGAGCTCGCCTCCCTCGCCGATCGCTGCGGGACCGGGGCCGAGCACGAGGACACGCTTCATGAAGGAACACCCTGGTTCTCGGGAAAACCGAGCGCGAGATTGAGGTTGCGGAGCGCCTGCGTGGCTGCGCCGCCGAGGAGGTTGTCGATGGTGGCGACCACCACCGCGTGGCGGCCGTCCTGAGAGAGGGCGAGGCCGCCGATCACCACGTCGTGCCGGCCGACGATGTCGCGCACCAGCGGGATCGCTTCCTGGAACTGGACGAGCTTCTCGCCGTCGTAGGCCGCGCGGTAGCGCGCCGTGAGCGCATCGCGCGTGGTGGGCGGAGAGAGCGCGACCGAGACGGTGACCGTCACGCCCTGGAAGAACGGGGCGACGTGCGGCACGAAGAAGAGGCGGCAGCCCAGCTGCGTCGCGACCTCGCGCTCGTGCACGTGACCGACCAGCGAGTACGGCATGAGGTTGTCACGCAGCGCCTCGGGGTCGTTCTTCGGTGACGGCGTGGTGCCAGCGCCGCTGTAGCCGCTGACGCCGAACACGTTCGCCGGGCCTTCGAGCAGCGGAACGAGCGGCGCGAGCGCGAGCTGCATGGCGGTGGCGTAGCAGCCGGGATTCGCGATGCGCTTGGCGCCCGCGAGCAGCTGGCGCTTGCGCTCGGGCTGGCCGTAGACCCAGCCCGCATCGAACCGGTGATCGGCGGAGAGATCGACGATGACCGCGTCCGGCCGGGCCCGCGTGATCGCCTCGACGTAGGCGCCGCTCGTGCCGTTGGGCAGCGCGAGCACGTACGCATCGAGCTTCGTGGCGCCCACCTCTGCGGCGGACTTCCCGTCGCGCTGCGAGATGGCGAGCCGCAGCTCGAGGTCCCCGTGCTGCTCGACGAGCCTCACGAGCTCGCGGCCGATGAAGCCGCGCGAACCGATGAGTCCGAGGCCGGCCGTCATCCGCTGGAGGCCACCGCGGCCTGCGGATGCGGAACGCTCGGACGATCGTGGAAGGTTGCCGGCATGGCGATGGCGCGCTCGACCGAGCTCTGGATCTCGCCGAAGCCCGCCATCCCGCACCAGAAGACCCACCACTTCTCGGTCTTGTAGAGGCCGTCCGCGTTCTGCGCGTACCAGGCGTTGATCGGGTTCTGCGCGCGCGAGCGCCAGAAGAGCTTCGGGTTCTCCTTGCGCATGCGCTGCCAGATCGAGCCGCCGATACCTTCGCCTTGCGCCTCGGTGGTGACCGCGAACTTGTCGAGGTAGGGCACGCCGTCCTCGAGCGTGAGGATGGCGGTCGCGCGGTACGACTCCGCGAGGTACACGCGGTAGGGCTCCTTCTCGAGGAAGTAGCCGTCGTCGAGCGCGCGGCCGAAGCACTCCTCGAGGAGCGCCCGCATGCGCGCGGTATCGATGAGGCTCCAACCCTCGTGGCGCGAGACGCGCTCGCCGCGCCGGACGAGCGTGCCCTCTCCGCGGTGCGTGAAGAGCTCCTTCGCGAGGTGATCGGGCGAGGTGACGGAGACCGACGACGTGGGCGGCAGCTCGCCGAGCAGCGCGTTGATCTCGATGAGCTTCCGCTTCGATTCGGGGTCCATCCTCGCGTCGGCGACGAGCCCCTCGTAGTCCTCGGCGAGGTTGACGGCGGAGCGCACGAGTCCGCGCTCGTCGGTGAGGCCGCCCGCCTCGTTGAGGTAGACGACCTTGTGCGGCTTCAGCGCGAGCGCGAGGGCGCGCGCCACCGCGTCGGCGTGGACGATGAGAATCTGGCCCTTCGCAGTCTCGCCCAGCGGCGCCACGATGGGCAGCACGCCTCCCTGCGCCGCCTGCGCGATCGCCGCTTCGCGCACCGCGGTGATCTCGCCGACCAGCCCGAGATCGGGGCTCTCGATGCGCTTCACCTCGAGCACGCCCGAGGTGAAAGGTCGCACGCGGGTGCCGAGGCGCTCGATGGCCTCGACCAGCCGCAGGTTCGTCTCGTGGAGCACGCGCCGCGCGACCTCCAGCGCCGCGGGGGTCATCTTGCGGAGGCCCTTCACCGTCGGCACGTCGATGCCGGCCTGCGTGAGCGCGCTGTCGAGCTGCACGTTGCCGCCGTGCACCACGATCGGCACGAGCCCCACGCGCTGGAGAAACGAGAGCGAGGAGGCGAGCGCGTCCAGGTTGTCCTGGATGATGGCCCCGCTGGCCTTCACCACCGCGAACTTCGGCGCATCGACGCTCGCGTAGTTGCGGAGGTACTGCTCGACCTCCTTGCGGCTGCCGATGTTCGTGAGCAGACGCGCGATGACGTCCTGGGTGTTGTTCGTGTTGGTCACGTACCGCCGCCCTTGGCCGAGTGGCCGATCATGCGGCGGAGCATGGCCTTCTGGACGTGCAAGCGGTTCTCCGCCTCGTCGATGACCATCGAGGCGGGCGAGCTCACCACCTGGTCGGTGGCCTTCACGTTGCGGCGCAGCGGCAGGCAGTGGGAGAAGAGGCCGCCGTTCGTGAGGGCCATCTTCGGCGCGTCGACGATGAAGTGCTTGTGCTGCTCGCGGATCGGCTTCTCCTCGTCCCAGCGGCCGAAATAGGGAATGGCGCCCCAGCTCTTCGCGTAGACGACGTGCGCATCCGCGTAGGCGCTCGCGGGATCGTGGGAGACGGTGAGAGACCGGCCGTTCTCCTTCGTGAACGCCTTCGCGGCGTCCATGTAGCGCGGGTCGAGCACGTACTCGGGGGTGGGGCAGAGCAGCGTGACGTCGAAGCCGAACTTCGCGGCGATGATCAGCGCGGAGTTCGCGACCGCGGTGTTGAGCGGCTTCGGGTGGTACGTCCACGTGAGGAGGAACTTCTTTCCGTCCGTGGTGCCGAGCCGCTCCTTGAGCGTCAGCATCAGGGCGAGCTCCTGGCACGGGTGCGTGATCGTCTCCATGTTGACGACGGGCACCGTCGCGTATTTCGCGAAGGCGGCGATCACGGCGTCCTGGCGGTCGTCCTCCCAGCGCTGGAACTTCGGGAAGGCGCGGACGGCAATGAGGTCGCAGTAGCGCGACAGCACGCGCGCCACCTCCTCGACGTGCTCCTCGGCCTCGCCGTCCATGACGACGCCGTCCTTGTACTCGATGGGCCACGCGCCCTTGCCGGGCTCGAGGACGACGGCGTGGCCGCCCATCTCGAAGACGCCGATCTCGAACGAGCTGCGGGTGCGCAGCGACGGATTGAAGAAGACGAGCGCGACGCTCTTGCCCGCGAGATCGCCCTGCCCGACAGGCTTCGCGGCCCGCCGGGTCGCCTTCAGCGCCTTGGCGTCCGCGAGGACCTCCTCGAGGTCGGCGCGCGACCAATCGAGCGTGGAAAGAAAGTCACGGGACGTCATCGTTGCGACCCAATAACAATGCTGCGCCCCAGCGGGAAGCCCCCAGTTCCCGGATCAGAGACCGCCACGTCGGACTTGGCGGCTCGATCGCTGGCGAGAGCTACAGCAGGTTGGCTGTCACGCGCGGGCGACGTGGGCTCGCGACGCCCAGGCGTTCGAGGTGGGCGGCGGCGGCGAAGATCGTCGCTTCGTCCCACGCGTCGCCCACGAGCTGGAGGCCGACCGGGAGGCCCAGCGCGTCGCAGCCGACCGGCGCCGAGAGCGCCGGCAGGCCCGTGAGGTTGCCGAGGAAGCAGAAGCGGCACAGCCCGTCGATCACCTTCGTGTCGAGGAAGCCCGTGCGCATGTCGGTCTCGGAGACCTTCGCCGCCGGGCTCACCGTCGTCGGCAGAGCGACCAGGTCGACCTGCTCGAGCGTGCGCGCCATCTCGCGCCGCAGCCCCGTACGCAGGCGGCACGTCTCCAGGTACTCGATGGCGGTGAACGCATCGAGCGCCGAGAAGCTGATCTGGAGGTCGTCGCTCATGTCTTCGGCGTGCTCGCGCCACTCCTTGCGCAGGGCGGCGCGCGCCTCGCACGCGATGATCACCACGCCGATGCCCGACGCGTACTTCGCGAGCTGCAGCTCGATCGGCACGAGCCGCGCCCCCTCGTTCTCGAGCGCGGCGAGCGCGGCGCGTCCGGCGCGCTGCACCGGATCCGACGCGTCCCGCCACTCCGACTCCGGCACGCCGATCACCATCCCGCGCACGCCACGGCCGAGCGCGTGCACGAACGAACCGGCGGGGCGCGGCGGCGCGGCGAACGTCTGCGGGTCGTTGCCGTCGTGTCCGCTCATCACCTCGAGCGCCTGCGCGAGATCGACGGTCGAGCACGCCAGCGGCCCGATGTGCGCCACGGTGCCGCCGGAGAGATCGCCGGCGCGGCTCACACGGCCCCACGTGGGCTTGATGCCGAACACGCCGTTCATCGCGGCCGGGATGCGGATCGATCCGCCGCCGTCGGCTCCGAGCGCGAACGGCACGAGCCCCGTGGCCACCGCGACGCCCGAGCCCGTCGACGATCCGCCCGCGAGGTGCCCCAGGCCGTGCGGGTTGCGCGGCATCGTGCGCTTGGCGTTCGCGCCGTTGGGCGTCATGCCGAGCTCGGTCATCGGCGTGGTGCCGAGCGTGATGGCGCCCGCCGCACGGATGCGCGCGACGGCAGTGGCATCGGCCTCGCGGCCTGCGGGATCGAGGAACGCCGTGCCGCCGCGCCGCGGCAGACCCGCCACCGCGGTCTGCTCCTTGACCGCCCAGGGCACGCCGTCGAGCGGACCGAGCGGGCGACCCTCCCGCCAGCGCGCCTCCGATGCCGAGGCCTCGGCGAGCGCGACGTCGTCGGCGTAGTCGAGGATCGGACCGACCGCCGGGGTAAGCGCGGCGAGCCGCCGCGCCTCGACGAGCGCGCGCTTCACCACCTCGCGCGGGGAGACCACGCCTTCGCGGTACGCGTTGGTCAGCGCCGCGCTGTTCGGCGCCCAGCCTTGCGCGGGCCACGGCAGGTCCGCGTTGGCGTGGTCACGCGGCGCGCGACCGGAGTGCGCGCGCGTGTCGAGCGGCACGTCCTCCCGCAGCGTGTCGGGCAGGGCCTCGAGCTTGTCCACGCCGAGATCCGCACGGAGGATGCGCTGGAGCGCGATGCTTCCGATGCGCGTCCGCGCGAAGCGAGCCAGATTCTTGAGCGCAACTCCGCTGAGACGGGGGGACCTTGCCACGGTCACTCGTCGTAGAACATCGGCTCCCGGAGCGACAAGAACTTCCGGACCTTTGCCTCGTCCGCGGGGGAAAGGCTCTCGAACTGGACGCCCATTCCGGGCCAGCCGTCGGTCGTGGCGTCACGCAGCCAGCGCACGACGCCCGGAACGCGCAGCTCCTCGCCGCTGGGGAAGGCGAGCGCCACCTCGACCTTGGAGCCGAGCGGCTTCGTCACGTACGTCGCGACGAACACGCCGCCGCTCGAGAGGTTCTCGGTGAAGCCCAGGTAGAAGTTCGACTCGCTCGCGATGCCGACCTCGATCTCGACGGTGTGCCGCGTGCCGGCGCGGGTATCCGCCCAGGCCTCGCGCTCGCCCGGCGTCGCCGGCTCGTGCGCCGCGTGCGCCGCGTGCGTGGTCGACGTCGGCGGCTCGGAACGAACGACCTCCACCGCCTCGATGTCCTCCGCCTCGATGAGCTCGACGTCGTCGAAGTCGGGAAGCGCCGGCGAGGATGGAATAGCGGGGATGGCCAGCGGCATGCGCAGCGGCCCGGCGCTCGGCCGGCCGCTCGGGGAGGCGCTCTTCCGCGGCGGGGCGCTCCGCCGCGGCGCATGCGAAGGCATGAGGGACAGGGGCCGCCGCCGGGCGCGGCGATGCGAGGCGACCAGCGCGAGCGCCGGGAACTGCCGCTCGCGTCCCTCGCCGAGCGAGAGCGTGCGGGCAGCAGCCGCGGCGCGATCGTAGGCCGGAACGAAGAGGGTCCAGAGGCGCGCGAGCAGGTTGCGCGTCTTCGCGTTCTCCGGCGAGTCGCCGGCGCGCAGCGCGAACTCGAGCGAGTCGGCCGCGGAAAGCGCGGCCTGCACGGCGCCGGTGGTGGCGCTGGCGGCGGCGGGCGAGGAGCTGTGGTGGGTGCACAGATCGGCGAGCGTCCGGAGGTCGTAGACGAGATCCACCACGCCCGAGCCGAGGCGGATCGCCTCGAGCCAGAGCTGGAGCTCCTGATCGTCGGGCAGCGCCTTCTCGAGGGCGGCAGCGATGGTGGTGCGGACGCCTTGACCGCGCTGCACGAGCTCGCCCGGGATCCCTGCCGCTTCGGGCAGGTACTCACCGCCGAGACCCGTCACCACGCCGATGATGGCGCGTGAGAGGTTCCGCAGCTCCTTGATCGCGGCCGCGCTGGTATGCGCGCCGGCGAGCTTGCTGGAGAGCGGCGGCTGACCGAGGTAGTCGGCGACGAGGAGCGCGGTCGCCGCGGCGCCATGCGGGTCGGTGCTGGGACGAACGACGGCGACGTCCGGCACGCCATCGAGCTCCGCCTTCAGGGCGGCGAGCGCCCGCTCGCCCTCGAGCTGGGCGTCGGGCGCAGCGGAGCGCGGCGGAAAGGTCGGGCGGGCGGAGGACGGGGCGGTCATCGAAAGTGCGACTCGCCCGCAGCGTACACGAATGTGGTAAGCCTGGGCGCCGTGTCCACGGCTACCAGCGAAGGCATCAAGGTGAACGTTCGCGCCGTCTACGTGCCGGAGCAGTCGTCGCCGCGCGTCCGTCGCTACGTCTTCGCGTACACCGTGCAGATCGCGAACGAGGGCGAGGTCCCCGCGCAGCTGAAGAGCCGCCACTGGGTGATCACCGACGGCGACGGGCGGGTGGAGGAGGTCCGAGGGCCGGGCGTGGTCGGCCAGCAGCCGTTCCTGAACCCGGGCGATCAGTTCGAGTACACGAGCGGCTGCGTCCTCACGACGCCGCGCGGCGAGATGCACGGCAGCTATCAGCTGCAACGGCCCGACGGGACGAGCTTCGAGGCGTCGATCGCGGTGTTCTCGCTGACGCTGCCATACTCGCTCAACTGATGGAGCTCCCGCCGATGATGCCGACGATGGATGAACCGCGCTACCAGCAGCTGGCGGACCTGGCGCTGCGCGCCATCGAGACGATGCTCGAGGATGTCGACGCGGAGACGGTCGACCTCGCGCGCTCGGGCGACGTGCTCACGCTCACCTTCGCGAACCGCACCAAGGCCGTGATCAACACGCAGCGTCCCACGCGCCAGATCTGGGTCGCGGCGAACGCCCGGGCCTGGCACTTCGATTTCGAGGAGCCGGCGGCGGCGGGCGGCGCGGGTCGGTGGATGGACGACAAGAGCCAAGGCGTCGAGCTGCTCGGGCAGATTGCCGCGATCGTGAAGGAGTCGGCGGGGATCGTGGTCTCGGTCTCGTGACCTAGCGGCCCGGAACCGCGCCCGTCCTCTTCGGCAGCAAGTTCTTCTTCCAGCTGCAGTCGACGAGTGTGGTCCGTGAGCCGATGGACGTCGCGATGGGGGGCGCCTAGACGGTCAAGGCGAATCAGACGTCCGGCCTCTTCGCGAGCGACGGCGACACGGCGTACTGGCTCGGAACGACCTCCGCGGCCACGCCGGTCCTGCTCGGCCCCTTTCCGGGTCTGTATGAACAGAGCACCGCAGACAGGAAGGTCCTCGGGCTCGCCGTGAAGGGCGAGCTCGCGTTCATCGCCGAGCCCGCGCCGAGCGGTGTGGGAAGCGTCATCTCCCGGATCGAGCTCGAAGCGAAGGGAGGCGGGGCGCGCGCGGTGCTCGCGAACGAGCCCGGCGTCGTCGAGTCCGTCCACGTCGCAGACGGCCGGGTCTACTGGATCTCGCGGCGCTCGCTCGCAGCGGGCACGCGCGTCCTCGTCAGCATCGATTTCTGCGGCGGCGCTCCCAGGGTGACCTCCACCGACCTGCCGCCGCTGCCGTCGAACCTCTCGTTGGCCGGTGACCACGCCTACGGCGTCTCGCTGAAGGCCGGCGCCGTCTATGAGCTGAAGAAGTAGCTCAGGGCTGCACGGCGACGCCGATCGCGTTGCGCAGATCCGAGTAGAGGTCGCTCGTCGCGAAGAGGTAGAGCTCGGCGACCTTCTCGCGCGGCGGGAGATCCGCGTTCGACTGCGGCTCGGCGAGGATGGTCTTCCGCGCGGGGCCGACGTCACCGCAGAGCAGGAGCCCCGCGCGCATGCTCGAGAGGTCGGCAGCCTGCGACCAGCGCTTCACGTCGACCAGGCCGCCCTGCATCGCCGCCTGCATCACGATCGAGCGGATGGCCTCGCGCTCCGGGGGCGTGAGGTTCGCGTTGAGGTTCGCGTCGAGCTGCGCGCCCGCGGCGTCCTTCGCGCGCTGCTGCCGGCTCACGCGCACGGCGGCGTTCAGCAGCAGCGTGAGGTCGGAGATGGCCGGGAAGAACGCGCGCGTGAGCAGCTCGGGCCGCTGCTCCGCGAGCCGCTTGCCGATGACGTAAATGAGCGACTCGGCGCGCGCCTCGACCGCCGGCACGCCGACGTGCACTGCCCCGAACGGCGCGAGCGCCGGCGCGAAGGGAAAGGGCGAGCCCGGATCCCCGAGCAGGAGATTCGGCGGCGCCATGTGCAGGATCTCCGCGGCGTTCGCGAAGGTCATGCGGATCGCCTCGTAGAGCCGGGAGTGCGCGGGCGTGAACGGCTGGCCCTGCGCGTACACCAGCTGATCGGGCCGGAGCTGCGAGTACCGCATGCGCGCCACCGCGGGCGTGATGCGCGCGAACAGGTTCGTGAGCGTGGAATCGAGGTCGGCATGGAGCACGTGCGAGCGCCACGCCTGCTCGACGATCTGGCCCGGTACCTGGTTGAGGAGCATCGGCCCGTAGTCCTCGTGGAACTGGCGCTGCTCCGCGGTGGGCTCACGAAACTGCGCGATCACGTTGACCGTGCACCAGGCCTTGTCGACGAACCCTTGCCGCAGGAACAGCTCGTAGAGCTCGACGTACAGCTCGACGTCGTGGGGCTCCCGCGCGACGAGCTCACGGGCCCGCAGGACGGCGTTGTCGAGGTTGTCGGTGACGACCAGGATCTCGGTGACGATCTTGCGGACCTCGGCATCGTCGGGCTGGAGGCGCGCGGCGTACTCGAGCGCCTCGTAGGCCCGCGCGGCGTCCTCGAGACGATCGCGGTAGATGAGCCCGAGCTGCTTGAAGAGCACGAACTGCAGCTTCTCGCCGTTCGGGTCGTCCTTGGTGCGCGCGATCATCTTCCGGTAGAAGAGGTCGAGCGTGTCCCAGTCCTTCACCTCGGTGAGCGCGCGCACGAGCTGCTCGAAGGCGTCGAGGCGCGTCTTGTCGATGTCGAGGACCTGATCGAAGAGCTCGGCGGCGCGCCGGTGATCGCCGACCTTCTCGAGCACCACCTGCGCCATCGCAAAGAAGCTCTTCGCCTTGCGATCGGGGCTCTCCTGGATCTGCGCGATGCCCTCGAGCACGTTGGAGAGATCGTCCCAGCGCTGGCGCTCGCCGTAGACCCACATGAGCGTGTGCAACAGCCAGTGGTCGAGAGGCTTGATGGCGCGCGCCTCCTCGAAGACCATCGCCGCCTCGTCGAGATCGCCGGCTCGCTTCGCCCAGATCTCGCCGGCGTCGCACAGGAGCTGGAAGCGCGCGTCGGCGGAGATGGCGTTGCGGGCCATCTCGACCATCAGCTTGCAGGACCGCGGGAAGTCGCCGAGCGCGAGGTGGATCTCGGCGCGCTCCTTCAGGATGCCGGGGTGATCGGGTTCGCTCTGTTGCGCGTGCTCGAGCGTGCCGGCCGCGGCCTCGAGCTCTCCGGCGTCACGCTGGAGCTGCGCGAGGCCCAGCAGCACCCCCGCGGGCAGCACCTCGGCCCGCGGGCCGCTGGCGATGCGCGTGAGCCAGTCCTTCGCGCGCAGCACCACGCGCGGCTGGTCGCGGCATTGCGTGCAAACTGCAACGAGGTCGGCCTGCGCGCCCTCGTCGTCGGGCTGGATCGCGAGCGCGGCGAGCGACGAGGTCATCGCCTTGTCGGCGTCGCCCAGCGCGGCCCCGATGCGCGTCATGAGGCGCTGACGGGTGAAGAGCGTGCGCGCGTCCTGATCGCGCGTGGCGGCGTTGACGAGCAGCTCGCACAGCGGCGCCGCCTCCTGCCAGCGCTCCTCGCGCGTGAAGACCTCGAGCATCGCGATGGCGGCCGACTCGTTGCTGGGGTCGGCGGCGACCGCGCTCTCGAACGAGTCGCGCGCGGCGCGTTCGTCGCCGGTGGTGGCGTAGAGGTTCGCGAGCTCGACGTGGATCGCCGCGCGCTGCCGCGGGCCGTCGACGGTCTTCGCGCGCTGCTCGAGGCACTGCGCGACGCGCCGGTCGTCACCGGCCGCTGCAGCCAAGCGCTGGAGCGCCTCCCACGCCGCCGCGTTCGTGGGGTCGACGGTGACGGCCTTCTCGTACTGCATGCGCGCCGCGAGCGCGTCTCGCTCGGGCGCCGCGAGGAAGTCGCCGAGGAGCACGAGCTGCTGCGAGGCCTGGCGCTTCGTGGGGGCTAGCTCGGCGACGCGCGCCTTGTAGGTCGCCATGTTGCCCCAGTCCCCGAGCTTCTCGTAGAGCCGCGCGAGATCGCCGAGCGCCCGGCGATGCGTGGGGTCGACGAGCAGCAGATCACGATGGACCTCCACCGCGGCTTGGGGATCGCCGAGCTTCGATTCGAAGACCTCGGCCGCGAGCTCCAGCAGCTCGGTCTTCTGCTTCTTGTCGTAGGTGTTGTCGGCCCGCGCCCGGAGCACGCGCGCGAGCCGCGGCCAGTCGCGGAGAGCGTGGTAGCAGCGCTCGAGCGCCTTCAGCGCCTGCGGATGGGCGGGCTCGATGTCGACGACGCGCTCGAGGATCTCGGCGGCGCGCTCGCGCTTCAGGAACTTCGTCTCGTGGAGGTCGGCGAGCTTCATCAGCGCGTCGATGCGCTCGGCGGTGGTGAGGGCGACGTCGACCTGGCGCTCCAGGCACCACTCCACCTGCCCGTGCTTGCCCTGATCGCGGCCCACGCGCTCGTAGCCCTGGAGCGCGACCACCGAGCCGTGGTCGTTGGCGACCGCCATCTCGTAGTGCCGGATCGCCTCCGTGGAGCCGGCGTGCGCGCCTGCGAGCGCGAGGTGGAGCTGCACCTTCTCGTCGCGCCGCGCCGTGCGGTCGAGCGCGCGCACCAGCAGCTCGCGCTGGCTCTTCACGTCACCGTTGGCCGCAGCCTGCAGTGCGGCGCGGCGCAGGATGACGGGATGGCTCTTGTCGAGACGGTCCAGCTCGGAGACGAAGAGCGAGATCTCGGAGCCGCGTCCGAGCACGCGCTCGTACCAGTACACGAGGTGGCCGAGCAGGATGAGCTTGAGCTCGACGTCCGCGGTGTGGAGGTTCTTGCGTGCGCGCTCTGCGAGCTCGCCGACCCGTCCGGCCGCGCGCGCCACGCGGTCGAGCGAGGCCACGATGTCGTCGTCGCCGGGGCGGAGATCGAACGCCTCCACCAGCAGCTCGAAGGCCTTCTCCGGCTCGGACAGCTGGTACTCGTGCACGCTCGCGATCTTGTGGAGCAGCGTGGCCTTCGTCATGGGCATGGGCCCTTCGGCGGCGCGCAGGCGATAGAGATCGACGAGCGCGCCGAAGCTGCCGGCCTGCTGGAGGTGGTCCTCGTCGTCGTCGGTGTCGACCGTATAGGCGGGGACGACGGCGCGGCCGACGGGGGCCGGCGGCTGGAACGCCGGTGCGGGCGGCGCGGTGGGCCGCGCGGCGGGGGCGTGCTTCTCGGGGACCGGGCCGCTGAACGCAGGCGAGTCCTCGATGCGCGCGACCGTGGCCCCGCCCTCGTCGTCGTACGAGACCTCGTCGTTCTCCAGCTCCGGTTCGCGGTGCTGATCGAAGCTCGCGGGGAACGAGATGCTGGGGACGTGCACGACCCGGGGCGTGATGATGAGCGCGGGATCGCCGTGCCCGAACGATACGCCTTCGCCGGTCTTGTCGAAGTCGTCGCCGTCCTCGTCGAGGATGTCGGGCTCGATCTCCTCCACCTCTTCTTCCTCGGGCTCGAGGTCCGCGTCGTCCAGCTCCTCGGCTTCGTCGGCGAGCACGGCGAACGGGCTGGCGCCGAGGAGATCCGGCGAGCTGTGGAACACGCGCGTCGGCTCGGCGTGCTCGGCGGCGGCGAACACCGCGCGCACGTCGTCCGGCGCGAGCCGTCCCATGCGCGTGTCGTCGTCAGCGTCGGCAGGGTGCGCGTCCTGGCGCAACGGCGTCCGAAGGGTCGAGAGCATGCTCTCCGATCGCGGCCTCGTCCCGGCCGCGAGCGTGCCGGCCTCGTCGTCGGCGGGGAGCTCCGCGGCCGCGATGGCCGCCGCGATCGGGTCGCGGGTCGCGCCCGTGCGGGCCGTCGAGCATCCCTCGGAGACGCTCGTGGCCTGGTCCGACCATGCGGAAGGGAAGGCGGGGAGGCGCGCGGCGGTGCTCGCCTCCTCGCTCTCCGTCGCTTCTGGCTCGTCGGTCGACATCAGCGTGACCTCGCCCGGGTCGGTCTCGTCGGTCTGCGCGAGGCGATCGCCCTTCTCGGACCGCGCGCCCACCGCCGCCCCGATGGGGGGCAGCGGCGCGACCAGCGGCGCGAGCGGCAGCATGCGCTGCGTCCTCGGCGCTGGGACATTGATGCGCGTGATCGAGGGGGCCGGATGGACGGCCTTGAAAGGCCCGTCGGAGTCGAGGATCTCGTCGCGCGGCCCGCTCATGCCGACGGCGGTGTGCTCGTCGGTCACGAAGGCCTCGTCGCGCGCGCCAGGGGCCGCCTCCGCATCCTCCTGCTCCTTCGCGCCCAGCGACGTGAGCGAGCTTCTCAGGGCCGCAATGTCGATAGGCTGGGTCGACTCGTCGTCGCTCGCCACGGGTCAAGCATACCAGCGGGCGCACAAACCCCCCCTGGTACCGCTTGTTTAGCTGCAACTCTAACGTTAACGTTAGAGTGGGCCTTGATTCCGGGCTTCTCCTCTACTACTTAACCCTTCGCCGGTCTCCCGATGAGCAACCACCGCCTCCCACTCCTCGAGCGTTTTCCCAGGCCTCCCTCGCCGCCGGCGCTCCTGCCCGTGCCTGCGTCGATGCAGGTGGGCGATCTTGCACGGGAATCGGGGAAGACGGTGCGCGCCATCCACCTCTACGAGCAGATGGACCTCTTGAAGCCCGCGGGCCGCTCCAAGGGGCGCTACCGGCTCTACGGTCCGGAGGCGCTCGTGCGCATCCGCTGGATCCAGAAGCTCCAGGACCTCGGCTTCAGCCTCCCCGACATCAAGGGCATCGTGAAGGAGGTCGAGCAGGGCTCGGCGTCCTCCGCGTCGGCGGCGATGAGCGGCGTGCGCGAGGTCTACGCAAAGAAGCTCGAGGAGACGCGCTCGCAGATCGCACGCCTCCAGCAGCTCGAGGGGGAGATCAGCGCGAGCCTCGAATACCTCGCCGCGTGCGACTCGCTCTGCGAGAAGGACCGCCTTCTCCCCGCGTGCTCGTGCTGCGACCACCATCCCGCCGAGCAAGAGGTCCCGGACCTCGTCGCAGGCTTCCGCACCTGAGAGCCGAAGAGAGAACCGATGAGCATCACCTTCCCGATCTTCATGGACTACCAATCGACGTCGCCGGTCGACCCGCGCGTTCTCGAGGAGATGCTTCCGTACTTCACGCTGAAGTTCGGCAACGCCGCGAGCCGTAGCCACCACTTCGGCTGGCAGGCCGAGGAGGCCGTGGACGTCGCGCGCGAGCGCGTGGCCAAGCTCATCGGCGCGCAGAGCGAGAAGGAGATCGTCTTCACCTCCGGCGCCACCGAGGCGAACAACCTCGCCATCAAGGGCGTGGCCGAGTTCTACAAGGACAAGGGCAACCACATCATCACGACGGTGATCGAGCACAAGGCCGTGCTCGACACGTGCAAGCGCCTCGAGAAGGAGGGCTTCGTCGTCACGTACCTCCCCGTCGGCAAGGACGGGCTCGTCGACCCGAAGGCGGTCGAGGCCGCGATCACCCCGCAGACCATCCTGGTCTCGGTGATGCTCGCGAACAACGAGATCGGCACCGTCCAGCCGCTCGAGGCCATCGGCAAGATCACCCGCGCCCGCGGCGTCATCCTCCACACCGATGCCGTGCAGGGCATCGGCAAGGTCGACTTCGACGTCCAGAAGATGAACGTCGACCTCGCGAGCATCACCGCGCACAAGATGTACGGGCCGAAGGGCGTCGGCGCCCTCTACGTCCGCCGCACCTCGGGCCTCCACGTCGCGAAGGACGGCGAGACCTGGGCCGCCATCGCCGCTGCCTGCGGCGCGCGCGCGAGCAAGCTCCTCGAGCTCAACGGCGCGACCGACGCAGAGACCACCGTGGTCCCCGCCGGCACCCCGGTAAAGATCCCGATCAAGCGCCTGCGCGTCGTCGCCCAGATGGACGGCGGCGGGCACGAGGCCGGCATGCGCTCCGGCACGCTCAACGTGCCGAGCATCGTGGGCTTCGGCAAGGCCGCCGAGATCATGATGAAGGAGGGGAAGGCCGAGGGCGCGAAGCTCCTCGCGCTCCGTGAGCGCCTTCGCACGAAGCTCCAGGCGAAGCTGGAGGAGACGTTCGTGAACGGCTCGATGGAGCACCGTCT
>Ga0123336_10001123_pt1 | contig 25151 bp, 18 predicted proteins | sample SSSSmetaG_FD_96466 | JGI IMG/M metagenome (GOLD analysis project Ga0123336, IMG submission 96466) | Glacier valley bacterial and archeal communities from Borup Fiord, Nunavut, Canada, to study Microbial Dark Matter (Phase II) - ​SSSS metaG | ecosystem: Environmental > Aquatic > Freshwater > Ice... | reverse complement strand
TCGATGACGGAGCGAGTCGCATTTGGAATGATGCCGAAAAATTCGGAGCTCGACCCGACCACTCGCGACGCATTGGTTGGAGATCTCATCGCGTCGCTGTGGGCTGACCCGAGCGCACGTGCAGAGGCCGAGAATTATTACCTAAGCAAGGGTCGTGGATTGCCAGCGCTCCAAATCGATAACGCCTTTTTCGGGATCGATACGAGCGCGCGAAGCGACCCGCAGACCGGCTGGGGAGCGCTCGAACGCGGCATCTGGTCCGATCAGGACACGGTCACTCCAGGCTTTCTTGCCGAGACCGGGTTGGAAGCGTTGCAAGCATGTACTCAGGGCCTTGCTCCCGCGAGCGGGCAAGAGTTGGACCGCTGTCTGCAGCGCGCAACTTCGCTCGACTCACTCACGAGGTGGTCGCCACTACATGTTCCCTGAAGCGCGTAGTTCCGTATAAATTGGAACTCGAATGTCTGTCGCTGATAGAGCGCCACCGCCTCCCTCCCAAAAATTCAAGGTCGACAAAGCGACGTCGGGGAACGTCACGTTGCTCTCGATGCGCGGAGTCCTCGACGAGGGCTTCGAAGGCAAGAAGGTCGCGGTGATGGTCCAGACCAAAAAGCTGGTCGTCGACCTGTCCGACGTTCGTCGCTTCGCCTCGTGGGGCATGAGCGAGTGGATGGATTTTCTCCAGGCGAACGCGGCGCGCGATATCTATCTGGTCGAGTGCTCCGCGTACTCTGTTAACCAGATCAACTTGGTTACCGGTCTGCTCGGGCAAGCGAAGTTGGTTAGCTTTTACACACCGTACCGCTGCAGTCGGTGTGAAAACGAGAGCGACAAGCTCGTCCTGGTCCCGCGAGATCGAGCGATGCTCGCGTCGCCGGTGGACGAGATCTGTGCCCGCTGTGGTGGGCGCGCGGCCATGGAAAAATATCCCGCGGCGATGACGGCCGCGATCGCCTCGAAGGAGCCGTTCGATATCGACGACGAAGTGCTAGCATTCATGCGCGAGCGGCTCAAGTACGACCTCGTGCCCGATGTCACCCGGTTTCGGGCGCAGCGCAGGGCACAGACTGGCCTCACATACCTGCGGCTGAGTGGAGACCTAACCAAACTGCAACCAGCAGCGCTCGCGACGAACACTGCGGGTACCCTGCTCGTCGATCTGGCGGGCGTGACCTTCGGTGACGATCTCAACGCGTGGCGATCGTACGTTGACACGGTGTTGCCGAAGGTGGCATCGCTCGAGTTGATTGCTTGCCCGCCGCGTTTCCTCGATGCGGCAGTGACGGTTGAAGACCTGTCGAAGATCAAAGTCCGAACGGCGGCACTTGTTTACCCGTGCCCGAGCTGCGCGACGAGCACGACCGTGATGCTGGACATCGCGTCGAACCTCGAGCAGCTCGTGGAAGGTCAATTCCCGGCCTCGCAATGTCCGACGTGCAAGCTTGCGACGGCACCTTCGATCGCGCGTAACGAAGCACAGGTCTTGCGACGGCTCCCGGCACGGTCGAATGATGTGGCGACCGAAAGGTTCCTGCAAGCGTCGATCGCGGAGCCATCGCATGCTCTCGACGACGCGCTGGTCGCAGCTGCAGAATCGCCTCAGCGGCCGGCGGGCATGTCGAAGCGCTCCCTGTATGTCGCTCTCGCCTTCGGCGTTGCGATCGTTGCTGGCCTCGGTGTCATCGCTGCGCTGATTCTGAAACAGGGCGAGTCAAAGCACCTGCAGGAGAGCGTCGCTCCCACAGGTCCGGCCGCTAACCAGTTTCAGCGCCCCGATTGGATTCTCGCTGACTCACCGTCTTCGGCGTTCTGTCATGACATGATCAATCGGTTGATGTGCGTCGGCGTGTCGTCGTATCGCTCCACGCGCAGCGAGGGCGTCGACGAGGCGAACGACGCGGCACTCGAAGAGCTCGCGAACACTATCGCGTTGAAGATCTCGAACCCGGCCTTCAAGGCGTCGTCGCTAGCGTACGTCGAATCCCGCAACAAAGCATTGGCGGCACTTCAATCGGCGGACGTCGACCGCGCGGGCGCTCCCTACGCGAGCGCCAATAGCGCTGTTCGCAAGGCGCGCCATCGCGTGGTCGAGCTGCTGCAGTCGACCGGCGGACCTGCGGTCCCCGCACAACGCACAGATTGGTACTGGGAGGAATATTCGAAAGAAAAGGGCACTGGCACCGAGGCCCTCGTGTTCGTCCGTTACGACGTGACGAACGAGGTCCAGCAAAAGCTTGTCGAGAACTACTCGACACCGGTATCGCTTCCGAACGGATCGAGCGCGTTGACCGCTTTTCCATCCATCGCGTGGCGAGATGCAGACTTCGCCGGTGGAGCCCTGCTCGCGAGTGTCGGCAAGCCGCTCGCGGCCGCCGGGATCGCTCCGTACGAGCTCGTCACCAGTGTCGGCGCCCAGGTCGTGGTCGATGCGCCGTCGCTTGCGAAGCTGTGGACCCCGCCGATGACGCTGAAGCTAGGGTTCGGCGTCGCGTCGAGGACCGTGGAGCTCAAACACTAATGTCAGTACGTTGCTTGCTACTAAGTACGCTCGCGTTCGGATGCGGCGGCGATCCCCATCAGACGACCCCGGATGCCGGGGCATGCTGGCCGCTCACGTCGACGCCAGGTGGATCCGTCGCGCTCGGTACCGGCGATCTGACCTTCACGCCGATGCCCGACACGCTTGCTGTCACGCGCAACGGCAGCCAATCGGATCCGTATCTTCCCATCCTCGCTCGGATGGCCGGCCTGGCTCCTGGAGATCCGCACGACGCGCTCAATCCCACCAATCCGCACACGAAGATTACCGGTGTGATTGCCGATCTCGGACTGACGCTTGGGGTTGAATGCCCAGCGAGCATTGGTTACGTGGCAGCGAATGGGGTCGCGGACACGTTCGATCTCGCGCATGCGTTACGGATTGGGCTCGGTACGACAACGCTCGCCAGCGTCGACGGAAAAACGATCGACATTACGGTGGAGGTCGTCAGCGGCGGGCTCTACGCCAAGGACGAGAAGCTCGTCACCTTGACGGTTCCAAACTGACAGTGTGCTGATCCGACCTACACGTCGACTCCTTCGTCAGCGTCGCGTCACTGTCCCTCGCTATCGATCTGAATATGGGCGTGATAGAATTCTATGTATGAGGAGCTCGCGGATCGCGCTCGCGGTCACCGCACTATACGTAGCGACAGGCTGTAGCAGCGACCCTGGTACGCCTGCGTTCGAAGTCGTCGCCCATGACCAGAGTGCTGCGCTGCTCTCGGTCTGGTCATCTGGCGCGAACGACGTCTGGACCGTCGGCGGCGATGCTCGCGATGGCAACGGACCGCTCGTCTACCACTACGACGGTGCGACCTGGACCAAGCTGGACAGCACGCTGCGAAATACAGATCTTTGGTGGGTGTTCGGATTCAAGAACGGCCCCGTGTTCATGAGTGGAGCCGCCGGAACAATCGTCGAGTATCAGAACGGCACGTTCACCAAGATGACCACGCCGGGAACGCTCATCGCGTTCGGGATGTGGGGTGCAGAGCCGAATGATCTGTGGGCCGTCGGTGGAAACTTCGGCGGTGGCGGTTTCGCTTGGCATTACGACGGCACGGCATGGACCGCGTCGACGCAGGTGCCCGCGGACCTCGCGAGCCAGGGCACGATCTGGAAAGTGAACGGTCGCTCGAGCTCCGACCTCTGGATGACCGGAACGACGGGTTCGACACTTCATTGGGACGGCACCACGTTGGCGCGTACCAATGCCGCAACGGATGCATCGCTGTTTTCGGTGGCCGCCCAGGGCCCACGCATGATCGCAGCCGGTGGAGACTTCGACGGTGTGTTATTCGAGAATACCGACGGCACCACATGGAAGTCCGTCCTGCCGGCTGGCGGTCCGGTGCTGCGAGGTGTTGCCGCCGCAGGCGATCAGGCGGTTGCCGTAGGCGCGTACGGTGCCATCCTCTCGCGCAGCGCGAGCGGCGAGTGGTCGACCGTCAACCCAATCACCGAACAAAACCTCCACGCCGCATTCATCAGCCCTGATGGAGACACCTGGGCGGTGGGTGGCCAGTTCGATCAAATTCCGACAACGTCGGGTGTCCTGGTCCACCAAGGTTCAGCATTAAACGGGAGCTTCGAATGAAGATGACGATTTCGCTTTCCGGCGCGCTTGCTGCGGTTCTGTTCGCCGGTGCGTGCACCAGTGAGCCGGACCCGTGCACTCCCGGTAACGTTTGCGTGTACGCCGGAACCGGAGATCCTGGTTATAACAACCAGAACCCGAACGCCGATCGTCGCGACAGCAAGCTCTACTACCCGTACGACATGACGTTCGGCCCTGATGGCCGTGGCTACATCGTCGACTGGAACAACCACCTCGTTCGGCGTGTCGAGAAAGACGACTCGCTGCGGATCATCATGGGCACCGATTACGAGGGCGATGGTTCGCCTGGTGAAACCGATCGTCTCCCCACGTGCAATCCCGAGGGCGCGGTCGGTACAGACGTCGCGCTGAATCATCCGACCGACGCGAAGTTCGGTCCGGACGGCAAGCTGTACGTAGCGGCCTGGCACAACAATAAGATCCGCGTGATCGACCCAGACACCGACATGGTCACGTCACTCGCCGGTAACAGCTACGGCTTCAAAGGTGACGGCGGAGCCGGCTGCGACGCGATCTTTAGCCAGCCGAAGAGCATCTTGTTCGGCGACGACGGCACGCTCTATACGATCGATCAGCGCAACGTCCGCATCCGCGCGTTCGCGACCGATGCGCAGCGCACGATCACCACGTTCGCTGGCATGGGCAAGACCGGTAACACCGGCGACGGCGGACCCGCGTCGGCTGCGATGTTCGGCTTCGACACCAAGCCGACACCGGACCCGACGGGCGCGCTCGCGATCAAGGGCAACTTCATGTACGTCGCCGACTCGATCAACAACCGCATTCGTCGGATCGATATGACGACGGGTATCGTCGACTGCATCGCGGGTAGCCAAGATGATCCGTCACCCGGATACAGCGGCGATGGTGGCCCTGCGCTCGCGGCCAAGTTCAACTGGCCGATGGATCTCGAGTGGGGACCGGACGGTCGGCTCTACGTCGCGGACAGCAACAACAGCGCGATCCGCGCGATCGATCTCGACACCGGCATCATTGAGACGGTCGCGGGCACCGGTACCGCGTGCGACGTCACTACCTCGAAGTGTCCGCTCGGTGCAGCGCTGAAGACGCCGCTCAACTTGCCGCAGGGCATCGCGTTCGACGCCGCTGGAAACCTGTTCATCGCCGATACGCACAACCACCGCATGTTGAAGGTGACGAAATGAAGTACCTCGCACTCCTCCTCCTCTCGACGGCGCTCGGCTGTGGCAGCGATGCCAAGGTCTGCGATCCGACCGCGCCAAACACGATCTGTACGATCGCTGGCAACGGCGGTGAGGGCTATGACGGCGACAAGGGCAACGCACTGGACGCGACGCTCTACGTTCCCGAGGACACGGTCATTGCGCCTGACGGCGAGCTCTGGATCTCGGACTTCAACAACTACCGCATCCGCGCGGTTCATCCCGACGGTAAGATCGACACGGTCATGGGCACCGGCTTTATCGGGGATTCTCCGATCGTCGGACAGGAGACGGAGTGCCCAGCACTTAGCGCCTCGTTCAACCATACGCCGAGCATGGTCGTGCACGGCACCGACGTGTACTTTGCCGCTTGGCATAACAGCCGCGTCAAGAAGCTCGATACGACGACGATGACGCTCACGAACTTCGCAGGCATCGGTGCCCGCACGTACTACGCCGGTGACGAAGGCCCGGCGAGCAAGGCGACGCTCGACCTTCCTTCAAGCATCACGGTCGCGCCGAATGGCTTCGTCACGATCATGGACCAGGCGAACCAGGTCATCCGTCAGGTCGATCAGGATGGTAACATTCATCGCCTCGCAGGCACGTGCATGGTCGATTCAGACGTTCAGTGCGCCGAAGGCCAAGCGCCCGCGCAATGTCCGTTTTCCGATAAGTGGACATGCGGCGATCTCGGCACGGAATGCTCGAATCCGTGCACGCCGAGCTACGGCGGCGATGGTGGGTCCGCGCTCGAGATGCGGATGGCGCAGCCGTATGGCCAGGCTGCCGATCCAGCGGGTCGCATGGCGTACGACAACGACGGCAACCTGCTCTTTGCCGACAGCAACAACGATCGCATCCGCAAGATCGACACGAACGGCATCGTGACTACGATCGCGGGCACCGGGGTCATGGGGTACTCGGGCGACGGCGGTGCGGCGACGCAAGCGCAGATCAATCGTCCGATCGACATCGCAATCGGCGACGATAACTCGATCTATTTTACGGATACCGGCAACAGTTGCGTCCGCAAGATCATGACCGATGGCGTGATCAGCACGGTCGCTGGCCAGTGCAACTCGAGCCCGTCCAAACGCGGGTTCGATGGTGACGGTGGCCCGCCGACCGAAGCGCTCCTCAACCGCCCCTACGGCATTGATATTCAGGGCAAGAAGCTGTTTATCAGCGACTCGTATAACAGTCGCGTCCGTATTGCGAACCTGCCGTGAAGGTGACCTTAGCTCTCGCGTTCATTCTCGGTTGTACGACGAGCTCGACGCCGAGCGAATTGCCGTCGTCGTATAAGACGACATATCGCCAAACCCGCGATTGTCGCCTGAGCATCGAGCACGACCTGATGCACATCAAAGTGCTCGCAGACGGGGCTGCGTACGCGCCGTACATGAATCGGATGGACCCATTCCCGACCGATTCCTTGGTCGTAAAAGAGCAGTACGGCCAAGACGACGATACGTGCACTGGCGCAATCCAGTTCTACACCGTGATGAAGAAGTTACCGATCGGCACCGACGCCGCTGCGCAGGACTGGACCTGGCAGAAGGTGGATACGAGCTTCAACACGATCGATACGAACATCAAGAGCTGCACCAACTGTCACGCCAACTGTGGGCATGCGCCCGACGGCTACGACGGCACGTGCACCGTCTCACCGTGAGCTACTTGGCGACGATCTTTGCGGTGAGCGCGTCGTAATCGCTGACGGCTTGGACGTGAAGGGGGCCCCACGATTCGGGTGGAAACCCGCCGTGGAACCCTTCGATGGTGCGGTCACGGTGCACGAAGATCGCGATCGGGAAGCCCGACGCATCCACCGATTCGATTTCGGGTGGCAAGATGTCGTTGTATTTCTCGATCCCGCCGTCGATCGGGACGACCTCCCACGGAATGCTGTATTTGGCCTTGAACGCGGCGGCTTGCGCCTTGTTGTATTCGGGGTCGTCCGTGAACTCGTAGGCGAGCGTGATCACGCGCAGGTCGGGATTAGCGCGGAGCAGCTCGCGGAGCTTGCTTGCCGCGTAGCCACACGCCGGACACCAGCTACCACCGAGCTCGACGATCACCGGATGCCCTTTGTACGCGTCTTGCGTTAGCTCGCGGAGCTCGAGCTTCGAACGCGCTGTCGCAAGCTTGGTCGGCTTCTCGAGCTTGAACTCCAAAACTTTGGTCGCTCTCAGGCTCTCCTTCCAATCGAGGCCCTGTCCGGCGACCCACGAGCCTGTGAACGCCTTGGCGTCGTGATCGAGGGTGCCGACGAGCAGGTAGGGCGAGGCGCCGTCGAACGCAGACATTCTCAGGGTTGCGCCGTCTTGAGTACCGGCGATGAATGCGATGTTTCCGGTCTGGAACGAAAACGTTCCAACCACCTCATTCGGTGACGCTCCACGCGAGAGCACGAGCTTGCCGAGCTCGGTCGGCTTGCTGAGCTCGACCTTCCACGTTCCGATCGGATCGGGGCCCGGCGATCCAGGAAATCGAAGGGCCGGGTCCGGGCCTTTGACAGGCGTCGCATGGAACGACAAGGAGGTCGACCCCCACGATTTCGACGTCGAGCTCCACGTGCCATCCAGCGATCCGTCCGCGAGAGCAGTCGCGGCGATCTTCGTATGGTTCAACTGAAACTCGATCTCGACATTCGGCAGCCCGGACACGAGCTTGGCGTGTACGCGGTCGGGACCGGTCGCCATCAGTGCGTCGCCGCTCGCAGGAATGTCGACAAACACCGGGATTGGAGTCCCTTGCTTCTCTCCAATCACGGCGCGGTACCAATGGTCCAATTCGGTCTGCGCCGGTGGGTGAGATGGGTGCGTCGCCGGGGCTTCGCGCGGCGGCTCGCTCTTCGAACACGCCGCGAGTAGCGGGATCCAGAGCAGGTGCTTCACGATTCGTTTCGGATCGAAAGTTGGACGAGATCCGATGGAGCGGAATCGATCGGTGGCATCAGCACGGGCACCTGTCGCTTCACCGGGACTCGATCTGCCTCGATCTCTTCGCGAGTCAGACCTACGTAACGCGAGACAAATTCGTGATTGTCGATGTGGGTCGCGAAGCCATCTCGGAAATACAGCGTGACATCTCGAGCCAGCCGCGTGAGATCGACCGTCTCACCAGCGCAGATCGCGGGGTAAAGCGTCGCAAAGTCGTAATGGAAAACGAAGCCCTTCCGGATGAAGTACGTCTCGTTCTTGAGTGTCGTCGTCTCCAGCTCGAGGTCACCACGGCTGCGGACACGGACGTGTTCCGGACGATAGATCGGCCGCGTGACTAGATCGTACTGGAACAACTCTTCGAAAAAGTGCTGGTTCTCTGGCTTCACCTTTACGATGATCTCCTGCCGGAACCACTCGAGCAGCTTTTGGGGAAGCGATGGCTCCAGATAGAAGTAGTGCATGCCGCGCGTAACCCGCGACGCATCGAGGTTATCGACCATCTCGGCCCGGCACGTGAGAAGCCCGCGCGACGTGCTGTCCGTCTGATTCTCGAAGAAGCTGTTCATGCTTTGAAGGATCTCTACCTGGCCGATTCCTTCGAGCAGACGCAGTGGTGTCCAGATGTAGCGGAAGATTTGATTCTCGGCGACGACGCGTGCCCAGAAGATAAACTTGAGCATCCGCTTGTTGTCTTCGTACGACATCGTTCGGTTCGAGACGACGTACTCGAAGTCATCGCGCTCGCCGCGAAGCAGCACGAATCCATGCTGTTCACGGTTATTCGAATAGTCCGTGTTTGGCATGATGAGCAACGGATACACCGCGATGCGAGAGACGTGCTCTGAAAGCGCTGCATAGCCTTCGATAAACGAATCGCAGGTTTCGCCGGGCGTACCCCAAATGAGCTCGGAGTAACACGCCAGCCCCTGTGCCTTGAGCCATCCCGCAAGGCCGCGCCAATCGTTCACTTTCATGTTCTTGCGCTTCATCAGCGTCAAGGATTCGTCGGAAAGCGTCTGAAGCGCGAGCGTGAAAGACGAGCGGAGTCCGGTCTCCTTCATACGTTCTACGAGGCCGTAGAAAGTCTTCGATTTATTTTTTGCCCACGAAGTTTCGAAGCTGCGCGGGAAACCGTATTTTTCGCGCACCTTGATGATCGTCTCGACGAATTCCTCGTCTTCCTTGAACATGCCGAAGTTAGAATCGCAGAGAACGACCTCGGCAATATTTTGTTTGCCGGCCATCTCGAGCTCTTCGGCGATGCGCTCAGTCGAGAATTTGCGAACCTTCTGACCGGTCGCACCGCCCCAGTAACAGAAGCTGCAGCTGTACGGGCATCCACGGTTCGACTCGAGCAGCACGACGTCGTACCGTTGACGTCCATCGGGCCACCGCAGCTGCAGGGTTCCGCTCAGCAGTGGCGATGGGATGATGTTGAGGTCCGCGAGGCGAGGGCGCTCCGCCGTCGTAATGAGCGCTCCGTCCGCACGCTTGAAAGTAATTCCGTCGACTGACTCGAGATCGTGCCGAGAAACCTCAGCAAGCATGCAGCGCATCAGGTCGACGAACGTCAGCTCCCCCTCACCATCGACGACGACGTCAACCTGCGGAAACATCGCAAACGTACGCTTGCCCTGATTCGCCACATGGGTGCCTCCAAAGATCACCCAGCCATCCGGACGGAGAGCCCGGTACATCTCGGCAAGTTTTCCGAACGCATTGTAGTTCCATCCGAAGACGGAAAATGCCAGCACGTCCGGCGGTCCGTCGTCGGAGAGGAACAACTCTTTCGCCATCTGGAGCGTCGAGTTGCCGCCACTAAAATTCATGATCCGGACGTCGATCTCGCTGCGGAGAACCTCGTCCGCGTCGATCATCGCCTTGAAATATCCGCTGGCGAGCGGCATGGACTCGGTCTCCATGTCCCAAACCGAGCGCTGAACCAACCAGACTTTTTTTCTGGCGAGAGAAAACTTCCTCACACCCCATTCTAGGTGATCTTTATCGCGGCAAACAACTGTTTGTATCGGCGCTTTCGTTGCCTACATTGACAATACATTTCCACGCTGCGACAACATGGAGCTGAGGAGGAGTTTGATGCGCATTAGCCTTGTTCTGTTTCCTGTCCTACTAGTCAGTGCTGCACTCACGGGGTGCGGTGATGACAATGTGTCGGCGCCCAACGATGGATGTACCGGCCACCTCTGTGGCGGCGGTTCCGCCTCGTTAACAGATCCCGAGGGTGGCAACGTCATCTTCGAGTACATCTACTTCGACCACGACCTCTCGACAGCGTTCGGGCTCCCGTCCGGCGTCACGACGGTCAATCGGGTCATGGGTTATTTCATGGATAACCAGACACCGACGGACAACCCATTGCCGGCCGCGGGTGTGTGCAACAACCTCGAGTCAACGAAGGGATGGCCGCTCTACGTTGGTACGCCGCACACAGATCTAGACATGGGCTCGCTGACCATCACGGGCGCCAACGGCGCCGGAACGACCTACGCCGATCTAATACCGAACATGGGTGCTGGCACCGACTCGATCGGCCGCAAGCACGACATCTACTATCAAACGATCAAGCCCAGCGTCGACGATTACATCAAGACCGACCAAGCGTACGACGTAGCGTGGGGCGGTGCGGGTACAATCCCAGCCACTACGTACACCGGCGGTTTATTCATGCCGGCGACGTTCCAGGTCAGCGACCCGGGGCTCGAAGACAACTCTGGCTGGACGGCCGGCGTCGACAAGACTGTTCACTGGACGCCTGCGACCTCTGCAAATCTGCCGGCTGGCGATGAGGTCCTCGTCGTAACATGGCTCGTCGACGCAGCAGTGTCACCGACGCACATGTGTCCGACCGCGCACAGCGCTGGTCAATTCACGATCCCTGGCTCGGCACTCACCGAGTACAAGGCGATCGCGACGGCGCGCGGTACGCCGACGAACAAGATGATCCTTCTCCGTAACGCGATCGTTCACCACGTCGTGCGGTTGCCGAACGGCGAGAACGATAACAAGCGTCGGCTCGACCTTCTCTCCGTGATGTGCTGGGCGCAGCTCGTCGATCTCAACTGACGCGTTCGTTTAGCTCAGCGCAAGGATGAGGAACTCGCTTGTATAGGAGTTCCGTTTTTCGTCCGGAAGCCAAGCCTCGTCGACGGCCGGTAGCATCTCGGACAGGTTGACCTCGCGAGCCCTACAAAAATCGGCGACTCGGGGTCGATGAACATCAGATCCGTCGCCCATCGCGGCGCCCGTTATTGTTTAGGTGTAGGTGGACGCCACATAATGGGGTCGACCGTGATCAAACGCAGTTCGCAGGAGTAGGTGTCTCCGACACTGTCGGGCAGCCAAGTTTCGCCGACGGAGGGCAACATCTCGCCGACGACCAGCGCGGACGCCTTGCGCACGAGCGAGGCCATCAGCTCGATGTATATAGGGCTCGTGAAATCCACGTAAACCGGTTTGGTCTCTTCCGGAACTTTGTAAAACGCATGACGCGGTAAGCCGAGTGCTCGAGCCCAACGTCTCGTCGCCACCATCTGCTCGTTGCGCTCCGTTGCGATCGGAAACGCGGCTGGATCGAGCTCCCAACACTCGCGCGCGACGACGACGCCGCCGATCTTGATCCGTGGGACGTGGCGGCCTCGCGGATGCGGCTTGAAATGTCCCCCCGCGGCCAAGTTGAGGTACTGCTCGAAGAACGCGATCGCGTCGAATGCGCGCCCGGTCTTGCGCTCGACGATCATCACCTCCACGCCGCGCTTCTCGACCCACAGGTCTGCGGCGCGAAGCACCTGATTTGGAGGACGCCACGACCGGCTCGAGCCCATCTCAAGATGAAGATCGCGCGTTGACCAGCTCATCAGGTCGCCGCGTCCGACCATCGTTCGGCTCTCGACCGGTGCCACGCGAATCGTTCCAATATCCTCGTCATTCGCGAGCAACATCGTCGGCGCTTCTGGATGCTCGTGAAGCCCGTAGAGCGATAGCATCGTATTGGTGATGTGAACCTCGCCGATCACCGGCGTAAATTCACCACGTCCGAACGCCTCGGAGCCGCGCGCCGCGACGAGTAGATCGGGCGCGATATGGCGCGCCGACGGCCACCCAGGTGACGGAGCAGCAAACTGCTCCGCGACGGATGCAGCCAACTCCGCGCAGGTTCGCTCGACCCGACGTTCACCGGGTTCGATCGCGAGGAGCGTCGTCCAGCGCGCCGATAACTCGGTGGCAACATCGGCAACGATCGCGGAGCGTTCGCTTTGATCGCTCGGGAAGAGTCCGCCAACCTTCGCCCAATACTCGACAAATCCGCTCGGACCTTCGTATGCGCGAGCGAGCTCCGCTCGGAGGCGAGTCGCGATCTCGTGCGTGTACCAACGTGCGCTCTGACCGATCATGGCCAAGACCGGCGAGAGCCTCTCAACGAAGCTGTGACCGAAGCGCGCGTACAGATCGCGGCGCGTGTCCTCGTAGACGATCATTCGACCCGCATAGGTCTTGCCCGCATGGCGCGATGCGGACGTCCCCGTCAGCTCCCGAAATGTTTGATCGATGTGGTCCAACGCCGACCCGATCCGGTTCGGATCGCCTGCGGAAGCGGCGACGACATCGCGCGCCTCGATCAGCCGTTGCAGCGCTTGTTGCGCGCGTTCGCGAATTGGCCTGTCCGAGATCAGCGCGAGTAGCTCGGCGAGGGTCTGTTCCGGACGCGGAACCGAGCTGGGAACTTCCAACGTCCAGGTGATGTATCCCTTGTCGACGAGCTCTTGAAGCGTCTCGTACAGCTCGTCCGGCTCGAGCTCGTCTGCAAACCGCTCGGCGATCGCGGTCGCCGACGTCGCCCCGTCGCATGCCTCGAGCACGCGGACGACCCGCTCTGGGACCGTTGCGCGGCGGCCGGCACCGAACCGGAGCCCGACGCCATCGACTGCGACGAGCGGCATCAAACGCGGTGCGAGAAATGGCTTGATCGCATCGTCGGCGGAAAGCGCTTCGGCTAGTGCATCGATCGCCCAGTGCTCGAAGTAGACGGTGCGCCGAGACAGCAAGGTTGCGCCGGGTGTGATCGCGGTCGTGCCTGCGGAGTCGATCGTTCCTGAAGCGAATGGTCCGAAAAAACCAATCGATTCGTTCTTGGTGCAGTAGCGCTGGATGTAGCTGGCTATGAGCCGTTCGCGACGTCGATGTTTGGAGGTGTTGCCCTCGCCGCCAGCGACGAAGCGATCGATTCCGTCGCGTAGCGCACTTCGGCTCTGCCACGTCACCGCTTCACGCAAGCGAGGATCGGTAGCCGCGCGACGCAGCTCGGTCGCGATCCGTTCGCCATCGATCGCGGCCGCGCGTTCGAACGCGGCCACGTCGTGGTCGTAGTGTTGCTCGGCCGCTTGCAGCTCGCGGATTTCATCGCGATCCAGCGCGATGATCTTCTTGCGCCGTTCGATCGCCTTGATAGCGCGCACCAACCCGCTCCGCTCGTCACCGCTGGAGGTCATCACCACTCCACGCAGCGTCGCCGCAGTGCGTGCACGAACGAGCGCCAGATCGTCTTCGGAGCTGATCGCGAAATCCGCTGCGTCTGCAGTTGCCGGCGCCGCGAGCGCGAGCACACCGGTCATAGGAAACCCAGTGCCTCGAACCATGCACCAACGCCACAGCGCCCACCCCTCGGCCAGCGGCACGAGATGGTCGTTCACTCCGGCACCCCCGAGCGGTTGTGAGATGCGAAATACCGATCTGCTCGGAGAGTGCCCACGCGCGCCATGATCTTGTAGGCGTCGTTCAAGATCCGGCAGAGGGTAGCCACCGTGACCATCGGCACGGCAGGCACGAGCGACGCAATCGCGATCTTCTTGCTCGGATCTCGCCGACCGAGCAGCGCGACGCCCGGCATGTCCGCAAAAAGCTCGTGCATCTTCTTCTCCATCGCAGCACCGTGCTCGACAACCTTCGTCCGTTTGAGGTCTGCAGTCGCGGCGGCGCGCCCAGCACGCGCTCGATATTTCGCGTGCCTACCTCGAAGCATTACGGATTGTATTCCAACGTAAAGCCATCGACGCACACGTAATCAGGGACTCCTCCACCTAACTTCTCGGCGACCAGATGCTCTAGGCAGCAACAACATAGCGCGCCGACCCCTCTCGGGTCGAGCATCTCGTGTTCGAGAGTGCAAGAAAGCTGCCGCCGAGACTACACCACGAGCAATTGCGACCGCTCAGGGCCACCCGCGAAAGAGCCGCACCCAAATGCAAAGCGACCCACTACGGCAGACTCCACTGCCGGGGATCGACCGCGACGATCCGGAGCTCGCTCGCGTAGCGGGCACCATTCCGATCGGCAAGCCAAAGATCATCAGGTGCCGGCAGCATTTCCGAGAACGAGATGCGCGACGATTTTCTGACGAGATGGGCCATGAGATCTACGAAGTGAGGGCTCTCGAGATCGACGAAGCACGGCTTCTGCTCCTCCGGGATCTTGTAGAACATGAAGCGGGGCAGCTGGTGCTGGCTAGCCCACCGGTCGATCGCGAGCATGCGGTCGATCGGGTCGGCGACCGTTGCGAACTCGAGTGTCGAGGGATCGAACGACCACGACTCGCGATTGACAATGAAGTTGCCGATCGTGATACGCGGCATGTGCGGAGCTGAAGGGAACAATCTGAACGTCAAGCACTCGGACGTGAGGAACGAATCCAGAAACTCCTCCAGCGCGAGCGCAACGACTCCGTCGCGGGTGACGATCTGAAGCGATGTTGGCGTGGGAACGACGCGTAGCGACCCCGCTTCGAGAACTTGCGAGCGCGGCCGCCGCGACAAGGTCGACCCGAGCTCTAAATCGTAGTCATTCGGCCGGATCGAGAACCGAGACGCTCTGTTGACATTGTCACTTGGAGCGACCGGATCGACGACCGGCGTCGGGAGGTCTGCCTGCATGGCTGCGACGATCGATGCGGGATCGGGATGGAGTCGCGCGGTCCAGCGCGTCGCGATCGTCGAGCATGCGACATGAAACTCGCCCGCGACGAACGTGTACTCGCCGGATCGAATCGCATCGGCGCTCGGTGCCGCGATCATCAGATCGGGCGAATGTTGCCTAGCTGAGGGCCAGCCGGGACCGGGGGCGGCGAACTGCGCCTCGACCGCCGTCGCGATCGATGCAGAGGTGAGCTCGACCCGGCGAACCGAAAGATCATCGAGCTTCAGAAGCTTCATCCAGATCTGTTGGAACTCCAGCAACAGGTCGCTGGTCGGCTTGCCGAGGACGTCACTCGCGCGATCCCAGAACTTCATGAAAGCGAGCGACGGCGCATCGCCGGCGAGCTCGAGATAGAGCTCGCGCATGATCGTGCGATGCCGCTTTGCGAGCTCGAACGTGTACCAACGGATGCTCGCCAAGACCAGCGAGAGCGGCTCCGCTAACGTTTCGAGCACAGCTGGGCCGATCCGAACATCGACATCGCGTTCGCAGTCCTCGTATAGGAGTGTACGGCCCGCGTACGCTTGTCCCGGGCGCCGCGTCGCATCGGAACCGGTGATTTGCGTGAACGTTCGATCGAGCTCGGTCATCGCGCAATCGAGTGCCGTCACGTCTCCTGCGGCCGAAGCGACTCGCGCCAGCGCACGATCCAGCAAGTCGAGCTTGGCGAGACCTTCGGCGTGGTCGATCGTCTGCAACACGTGTCGCAAGTCTGCGGCGGGATCATCGGCGTACGGGGCTATCTCGATCGTCCAGATGATAATTCGCTGTCGAACCAAGCCTTCGAGCAGCTCGTAGACCTCGAGCTCTTCGTCGAAGACCTCCTCGGAGACGAGACGTCGCGCGATGGCTTCGGCCGAACATTTGCCGTCGATCAAGCTCAACACGGCGACGAACCCGGGCGGAAGCTCGATCTCTCGATCGATTGGATATCGTAACGTCGTCCCTTCGAGCGAGCTCGTCGCGCCGAGACGTGGAGCCAAGCGTGGACGGATGTCATCGGTCGCCAAAACTTTGGCCAGCGTCTCGTAGCCCCAGTATTCCAAATGGACGAAGCGTCTCCGGAGCAGAGCCGGACCAGCCTCCATCGAAAAGCTTGGCTGCGCATCGTCGATCGTTCCCCACCCGACGGGGCCAAAAAAACCGATCGACTCGTTTTTTAGCGCATAGCGTTGGATGTGGTTTGCGATGAGGCGCTCGTGCTGTCTGGTCTTCGATGAAGTGGCGTGCTCCGGTTGCCGGAGCAAGACGTCGACCCCGTCGTGAAGCGCACGCCGGTTCTGCCAGACGAGCGCCTCGCGGTAGAGTTCGTTGCGCGCGTAGTTGCGCAGCGCCTCTGACTGGCGCTTTCGTGCGGAATCGGCGAGCTCGGTAGCGACGCCTCGTGCGTTCGCGAGCTGCGCGTGTGCGCGACCGAGCACATTCAGCAACTCGATCGATGCCGGCGACAACGACACCGGTGACCTGACGTCTGCAAGAGGTGCGACCGCTCTACCGGCGCGCAGCTGTTTGATGACCGAAGTGATGCTGCGCCGGTGCTCGGAAGGAGTAGATGCGAGATCCGATTCGAGACTCGCGATCGCAACCTCGCTCACTCGACGAATGTTAGCCTCGAGATCGAGGAGGTCGCGGATTGCAGCTGCTGCCGGCTTCGACGTGAGCTCCTCGATCAGCTGCGCAGGAAAACCGGCCCCGCGAACGCAAATAGAGCGCCACAGGCGCCACCCCGAACCCGGAAGTTCGAAGAGGTGCTTCATCATGCCTCAGCGTATCATGTAGATGCGAGCGCTCGCTCGACGCGCCGTCTGATCCATGCTCCGGGACTGGGCTCCCACAAGGCAAAGAAAAGTTCGTGGGGCGACGGCACGCCGCCCGCGCCAAGCCGACCCTGCGCTGGAGCTTCGGGCGTGAACACGCCCTCGGCGCGCACCATATAAACCGTGTGGAACGCGCGATGTTCGAAGTAGAAGAATCGGTCCCACGCAAGTCCGCGCTCGACATCATGTAAGCCCGACGCGGTCGCTTCGAAAAAGTAGTTCGCGTCGATCGCCTTGCCTTGACGAACCACGGGCGCGCTCGACGAAAAATCGATCGTCCACTCCTGGACACGATCCGGAAATTGCACGGAGATCTGCATGCGCACGTTCCACGGGCGAATCCGTTCTAGCAGCGATATCTTGCGCGGATCGGCGAGCGACGCGGCGATCTTGCCGAGGACTTCGGTCACAGCGGTGTCGAGGTCGGGCAGCGCTGCAGCGAGTTGGTTGTGATCGATCAGCGCGGGGAGTGTTGACGTCGGATTGAAATGAAAGGCATCGGTGGACGCATCGGTCGTGCGCACGAGAGCGTGCGCAGCTTGGCGATGGACCTTCGGTACGTGGTCGATGATCTCGACCACGTCACCAGGATTGAGGACCGCGGTTTCAGTACCGAGTGCTCGCCGGATGTCCTCTGCAAAGCGTTCATGGCGAACAGGAAACCAGTACCGATTCATGTGCTCGTACGGCGCGCGAAACTTCAGTCCGGACGAGCCAGGCACGATCAGCTTTGCGCGAGCGGCGCGAATCACCTCGAATTGCTCTCGGTAGACATCGTGCGGAAAGCTGCTCGGACCGTTGACCAGCACGTGGTACCAGCTCAACGGCGAGAAGTTCGCGATGTGAAGATCGATCTGCTCTGTACGCAGATTTGGAAGCCATTCCGGTTCGCACAGGGTGTCGACCTGGTTCCACACGACGGCGTCCGGATCGCTGACCAGCAGTCCGTGCTCGGGAACCTTGAAGCGCGAGGGCGTAATCAGAAGTCGCGTCTCGCCGAAGCGCAACGCCTGACCATCCTTGATCGGTTGGATAGTTTCGAAGCCGAGCTGTGCTAACCCGTCGAGCACGAACGGGTCATTTGGCGCGATCACTGTTTCCACCTTATTACGAAGGTGCGCGAGGCTATCGATGTCGAAGTGGTCGGTATGGAGATGGGAGATGTAGATCAGGTCGATGTCCGGCAATGCGGTGACGTCTAGTGCTCGTCGTGGACAAAATTCCGCGATGCCGTCGAGCTCGATGTCTCCAAACGTCGGATCGGTGAGGACCGTCAGGTCGGAAGTTTCGATGAGAAGACTAGCGTGACCTAAAAGCGTTACCCGCATGTGCACACTCCCCCCGGTTCATCTTCTTTCGTCGGCGCAACTCTGTCGAGTGATTCGGTTGCGCGATGTACGACATCAGCGCATCGGAAAAGTGCACGAACTTTCGGACAAAATTGTCAGAGTTCGGCCAAGCGTCACACCGTGACGGACAAGCGGTTTGGCACTCGGCTATGCGCAGAGATCGTCCACGTCACGTTCTGACGGTCGCATCTCGCTACGCCACCTGGAACACGGGTTCGTGCAGCGCTTACCGACACTCACCGACGCCAAAGCGATCACGACGGCGCGCGGTACACCGACGCAATGCCATCCGTGCACCACGTCGTGCGGTTGCCGAAGGGCGAGGATGACAACAGGCTTCGTCTCGCCTCCTCAGCGTGATGTGTTGGGCGCAGCTCGTCGGTCTCAACTGACCCCGAGCTTTACCTCAGCGCCAGGATGCGGAACTCGCTTGTGTAGGAGTTCCGTTTTTCGTCCGGAAGCCAAGCCTCGTCGATGGCCGGTAGCATCTCCGACACATTCATCGATGTTGCTGACCTCGCGAGCTTCGTCAGGAGCTCCACGAAGATCGGGGACTCGAGGTCGATGAACATCGGCTTGGTCTCGTGCGGGACCTTGACGAAGAACCATCGGGGTACGCCAAGGTCCGTCGCCCATCGTCGCGCAGATGCGTACTGCGCAGGGCCGCGCTCGACAGAGGCGAACTCGAGGTCTTCCTTGACGAGGCGCCACTGCCGACGGGACAACACGACGCCGTCAAGCGTCACCCGAGGCATTCGAGGCCGCGCAGGCAAAAGATTGAGTCCGCCTAGCGTCTCTTCCTCGGCCAGTAGGAAGTCCTGCATCAAGGTCAGGATTTCGAAACGTTCATTCGTCGAGCGATGGCGAGCGAAGAGTCCGGTATCGTCACGCTCGACCTCGAGCATCGCGATTTCGAGCACTCGATCTCGCGCTCTCCAGGACTTAGCTGTGCCGAGTTCCAGGTCGAAGTCGTGTGTAGAGGTCGGCAGCTGCCCGCCAAATTTCGCCTGGTCCTTCGCCCGTACAACATTGACACTCGGCGCCGGCAGGTCTCTTTCTCGCGCGCTCACCGGCCAGGTTGGATCAGGATGGATGTCACGATCCGCGACGTTCGCGGTGTTGTCGACCGCGCAGTGAAGCTCGCCGAGTACTACGGTGTAGTCGCCGCGGATGACGGCCTCCGCATTCCGCGCTGCGATCATCACGTCGATTGATTGGTACTTTGCCGCCGGCCAGGTCTCGCCGTTGCCTCCGAACGCAGCTGCTACCCGGTCCTCGATATCGCGACTGTGTACATCAATCGGTCCCGTCGCCTCGTGCCATCCGAGGATCTCGGCCCATTTGTTCTGCACCTCGGAACGCGTATCGTCGAAGATCGGTGCTCGATCGCGGCCGTTGGGGAAATGCGGCGCGAGCTCTTTCCAGAAGCGGAGGAAATCGATGCGTTCGCCGCCGAGCTCTTCATAAATCTTGTCGAGGAGGCGTCGATACCCGGCCGCGACGGTGGCTGCATACCAACGTGCGCTGGTCAGCACCTTGACGATCGCGGGTGCGAGACGTTGAACGAAGTCGCTGCCTAGCGTGACCTCGACTGCGCGCCGACAGCTCAAAAAGACGAGCGTTCTGCCGGCATACATCTGCCCTGCGGACCTGCGCGCGTCGGCAGTGGTGATTCGCTCGAACGTTGCATCGAGCTCGAGCAGCGCTCGATCTACAGCATCCGGATCGCCGGCCGCACGCTCGACAACGGCCAGCGCCACTTCCAGCTCGCTCAGTTTTGCGAGCCCGGCTTCGCCGGCACCGCCTGCGCGCTCGAGGATCGCTCGCAGTTCAGCCTCGGGGCGGGCAGACGCGGTGGGTAGCTCGATCGTCCATGTCACGAGCCCATACGTTTCGAGATGCTCCAGAATCTCGAGCGCATCATCTAGCTGGAGTTCGCACTGCGCCGCGAGCTCCAGCGCGGAATGCACTCCATCACACCGCGAGAGCATCTGAGCAACGCTCGCGTCTAGCTCGGCACTGCGTTCGATGGGGTAGTGGAGCGTGGTCTCGTGAACGCGAATCGTCGGCAGCCTGCGCGGCGCGAGGTGCGGCTTGAGTGCGTCGTCTGCTGCGACCTGTTGCGCGAGCAGGTCGATGCCCCAGTACTCGAAGTAGACGTTGCGAGCATCGACCAGCGAAGCGCCTGGACGGATCTGGATTTCGGAGTGTGACGGGTCGATCCGGGCCCATACGGTTGGTCCATAGAATCCCGCCGCATCGTTCTTGACCGAATAGCGCTGCAGATAACTGGCGACCATTCGCCGATGTTGCGCAGCCCTGGCGTTGATTGGCCGTCCCCGTCCATGTCCGAGCGTCTCGAGGACGCCGAGGCTCGCGCGGTTCTGCCAGGTTAACGCTTCGCGAAACAACGTTAGCTGCGCGACGTTCACCAGACCGTCGAGCTCGCGCGCTTGTGCATTCTCGAACTCGGCCTCCATCGCCGCTCGCGCCTCGACCGCGGCGGCATTCGCCGCAACCAGCTCGTCGAGGATCGCGGTTCGTTCGAGCTCACCCTCACAGCGCGGAATTTCTCCTCGCTCTACCGCTTTGAGCGCGCGAATCGTCAGGCCACGGGCCTTGCCGCGTTGGTTCGCGAGGCGGGTGCTCAGTTCACTTTCCACCCGGCTTCGCACTGCCAGAGCAAGCGCGTGTGCGTGCAGAAATCGATCGGTTGCTTCCGCCAAAGCGTTCGACGAGATCGACGTGACCAACGCTGCCGGAAATCCAGCGGAGCGCAGAACAAACATCGCCCAAGTCGCCCACCCGCCGCCTAGCGGAACCTGGTGGCGAGCATCCATGGATGCTGAAGATGCCGGCGTCAGGGTGCGATCTTACGTTCGAGTTCGAGATCCACGTCTTCAAGGCTGAGATTCAAGTTCTTCTTCGCGACCAACTTGACCATGACGTCCGCTACTTTACCGGCGCGCTTGAACTTGACCGGAATGGTGCCTCCGACGCCGAGACGCGCGACCAGGGCAACGATCTCGGTTTGATTCTGTTCGAGTGCCGCACCAACCATCGGCCCGAACGAGATGATCTCGTCACCGGCTTGCAGTCCTGCTTTCGACAACGACGCGAACTTCTTCAGCTCTTTGATCACGAACGTGCCGGTCCCGGTCGTCGTGCCACCGAGTAGACCGAGATGCGGTTCCTGAACATCACCCGCTTTTTTCGTCATCATCGATACAAGTTAATCAAATCGCTAAATGACGTCAATCAACAGGAACCGATCGGCGCTATCATTTTCGGTGATGATGTAGGTCACCGTCGGTTACATGCGCATGATCTCGCGGATCGCCTTTGCGGCTGCCTCCAGATCATCATCGGTCGTGTAGAGGTAACTCGAAAGACGCACTGCTCCAGGCCGGCCAATCGACGCGAAGTACGGATGAGCGCAGTGCGTGCCGGCGCGGGCCATGATCTTGTAGGAGTCGCTCAGAATGCGGCCGAGCGTTGCGACCGTTACCGTCGAACCGGTCGGCACAAGCGAAGCGATCGCGATCTTCTTTGTCGGGTCTTTGGGCCCGAGCATCTCGACGCCAGGTAGCTCGGAAAAAAGCTCGCTCATTTTGAGCGCCATCGCTGCATCGTGGGACGCGACTCGCGCCATTCCGATCTTCTTCAAGTAGGCGATCGCTGCGCCGAGACCCAAGACGCCCTCGATGTTCGGCGTTCCTGCTTCGAACCGATATGGTGCTTCCTTGAGCGTGTAGCCATCTGTTCTGACGTGGTCGGGAATTCCGCCGCCCAATTTGGACGGAGCGAGTGCATCGGCTCGCTCTTCGTTGATGAACAACACGCCGACGCCGGTCGGCCCCAGCATCTTGTGGGCCGAGAACGCCAAAAAATCGCAGCCGAGATCGACGACGTCGATCGGCACGTGTGGAACCGATTGCGCCGCATCGATAACAACTGGAACGTTGTAGGCGTGGGCGATCGCGATCGCTTCTCGCACTGGTTGGATCGCGCCCGTGACGTTCGAGATGTGGCCAAGCGCGACGAGCCGCGTCTTCGCGTTGATCAACGCCGGGAGCCGGTCGAGGTCGATCACTCCGTCGCTGGTGGCCGGTAGCAGCCGGGTCTCGCACCGGCCCATCCATGGCAAGATGTTGGAATGGTGGTCCGCGATCGAGGTCACCACGTTGTCTCCGGCACCGAGATGTAACCCATTCGCGACCAGGTTCATCGAGTCGGTGGTGTTTGCGGTGAAAACGATCTCACGGGTTAGCGCACCGATGAACCGAGCGGTGTCGTGGCGGACCTGTTCGAATTTCCCGGAGGCCTCCTGCGAAAGCGTATGGTCACTGCGATTGATGTTTGCGGAGACATCTCGATAGAAGCCGACGACGGCTTCGATCACCGCGTTCGGCTTGAGCGAGGTAGCCGCGGAATCGAGATAGATAATCGACCTGTCCTCGATGGTCCGTTTCAGCAGCGGAAAATCTTCGACAGGAACGAGCGAAGGGATTTTGGGGGGCACGGCGCAGCGCTCACTTTCGGACGCTGTCGGTAGTGTATGCTGAAGCAACGGCACATGCGCGCGCGCAATCCTGATCGGTCTGTCGAACTCGATTCCTCCGGTGTTCGTCTCCATGTCGAGGTGTTCGGGTCCGGGCCCCAGACGCTCCTGTTTCTACCGACATGGAACATCCTCTACTCGAGGATTTGGAAGATGCAGGTCCCGTACTTCGCGCGCCATGCGCGCGTAGTTACGTACGACCCGCGCGGCAATGGAGCGAGCGAACGGCCAGCGAGCGGCTACACGATCGAGCATTTTTATCGCGATGCACTTACCGTGATGACGGCCGAGTGCCCGACCCCGCCGACGGTCGTGGGGTTCTCGATGGGGAGCAATGAAGCTGCAATGCTCGCCGCTCGCAACCCAGACCGAGTACAGAACCTCGTATTGATCGGCCCCGCGATCGGTGGCGGCGCCGGTTCCAAAGACGCATTCTGGGGTGCCCAAGACACCTACGAAGGGTGGGGAAAGTACAACGCCAATTACTGGCTCGAGCACTACGACGAGTTCGTGCAGTGGTTCTTTGGCGAGGTCTTCCACGAGGCACACTCGACGAAGGCGCGAGACGATGCTGGAAAATGGGCTTTAGAGACTACACCCGAGGTGCTCGTCCAAGTCGAGCGCGAGTACGACCGAAGCGGGGTTCCTGACCTACTCGCTAAGATCGAGTGTCCAACGCTCGTGATTCATGGAAGCGACGATAAGGTCATTCCGTACGCGCAGGGCAAGTCCGTCGCGAATGCGATCACCTCAGCGCGGCTGATCAACATCGACGGTGGCGGTCATGGGCCACAAGTCCGCGATCCGGTGAAAGTGAACCTCGCACTGGCGGACTTCGTTGGCGAGCGTATGCACCCTCGTGAGCAGACGCTCGTGCGTGCGATTCATCGTCGTCATCCGCGCGCGCTCTACATCTCGAGCCCGATCGGCCTAGGCCACGCACAGCGTGATCTCGCGATTGCGAGAGCCGCGCGAGCTCAGCGTCCGGATCTAGAGATCGTGTGGCTCGCGCAGCATCCCGTAACCCGCTTCTTGAAGGAAGCTGGCGAGAAGATCCATCCGCTGTCGGAGCAGTTGGCGAACGAGTCGGCTCACTTCGAATCTGAGATGGACGAGCACGACCTGCATTGCTTTCATGCGTGGCGCGAGATGGACGAGATCCTGCTCGCTAACTTCATGGTGTTTCACGACATCGTGCGCGAGGACCATTTCGATCTCTGGCTTGGCGATGAAGCGTGGGAGCTCGATTATTACTTGCACGAGAACCCCGAGCAGAAAACGGCTCCGTACGCGTTCATGACGGACTTCGTCGGTTGGCTACCCATCGACGAGTCGAGCGGCTCGCGCGAAGCCGTCGTCGCCGCAGACTACAACCACGAGAATATTCGGCACATCGAGCGGTTCCCATTCATCCGCGACGCCGCACTCTTTATCGGTACGGAGACCGACATCATCCCGAAACATTTCGGACCGGATTTGCCGTTCATGCCGGACTGGATCCCGCAACACTTCAACTTCCCCGGTTATGTTTTGCCGTTCGATCCCAAAGACTATGAGGACACCGAGAGGGTGCGTCACCAACTTGGGATCGATCCTCGTCAACCGCTGATCGTCGCAGCGGTTGGCGGCTCGGCCGTCGGTGTCCACTTATTGCGCCGCATCGCCGCCGCGTTTGCGCTTCTGCGCAAAGATCTTCCCGAAGCGCGGCTGCTTCTGGTCTGTGGTCCGCGCATCGATCCTGCGGGAATCACGCCCGTCGAGAACATGACCGTCGTCGGGTACGTCCACGATCTTTTCAAGACCCTCGCTTGCTGCGACCTCGCGGTCGTCCAGGGCGGTCTCACCACGACCATGGAGCTCGTCGCTAACCGTCGTCCGTTCATTTACATCCCGTTGCAGAACCACTTCGAACAGAACTTTCACGTGGTCCATCGGCTTCGCCGATATGGCGCGCCGGAGCCGACGTTCTATCACCAGACCTCGCCAGCGGAGCTTGCCGAGCTCATGCGTCAACGCATCGGAAAGCCAACGTCCTACCGAACGGTCGAGACGGGTGCGGCCGAAAATGCTGCGCGGTCGATCATCCAGTTGCTCGACGAGCGCAAAGGCGCGCGCGCGAAGACGTTCGACCTCGGATAACCGC
>Ga0123336_10001121_pt1 | contig 25163 bp, 18 predicted proteins | sample SSSSmetaG_FD_96466 | JGI IMG/M metagenome (GOLD analysis project Ga0123336, IMG submission 96466) | Glacier valley bacterial and archeal communities from Borup Fiord, Nunavut, Canada, to study Microbial Dark Matter (Phase II) - ​SSSS metaG | ecosystem: Environmental > Aquatic > Freshwater > Ice... | reverse complement strand
TTCCAGTTCACCGGAGTTCTTTTCTATGAGATCAAGAATGGCAAGATCGAAGGCATGCTGAAAGACGTAGCCTATCAGGCTAACTCACAGGAATTCTGGAATTCATGTGCACAGGTTTGTGATGCGCGCGACTATCGGGTGCCCGGTGCATTCAACGATGGGAAAGGTCAGCCGGGACAAAGTAATGCTGTATCTCATGGATCAGCAACTGCCCGGTTTAACGGAGTAAATGTTATTAACACCGGACGTACTATCTGATAAATCAAAAATCACTCAATCACAAAATCAGCAAATAATATATGGCAATACTTTCAAAAGAAGAAGCTAAAAACATACTTGAGAAAGCTTTACGCTTTTCAAAAGCAGATGGTTGTACTCTAAGCCTCAATGGTAGTGAGCGCGGCAACATTCGCTATGCCCGAAACAGCGTATCTACGGCAGGTGAAAATTCTAATCTCTCATTAGGAGTTCAATCTAACTTTGGTAAGAAGTTAGGATCTGCTACGATCAATGAATTTGATGATGCCTCACTTGAGAAAGCTGTAAGACGTTCCGAAGAGTTGGCACAGCTTGCACCTGAAAATCCGGAATTCATGGATGCTCTTGAACAGCAAACATACGGTAGTGAATCAAAGACATGGTCAGAAGCTACTAATAAGATCACTCCGGAGTATCGTGCTCAGGCCGCGGCAGATAGTATCAATCCTGCTGCAGCAAAAGATGTTACTTCTGCAGGTTATCTTGAAGATACACGCGGGTTCTCAGCGATTATGAATAAAAAAGGTTTGTATGCGTATAATAAAGAGACAGGCGTTGATTTCACAGTAACAATGCGTACCAATGATGGTACGGGTTCAGGATGGGCTGCACGTACTCAGAATGATGTGAGTAAAATGAATGCTGCTGAAACATCCAAGATTGCTATTGACAAGGCGCTGATGTCAAGAAACCCAAAGGCAATGGAGCCAGGAAAGTATACTGTAATTCTTGAAGCTTCTGCCGCTGCGGATCTTGTTCGTTTGATGATGAACATGAATGCACGTCAGGCGGATGAAGGAAGAAGCTGGCTATCTAAAAAAGGTGGCGGTACCAAAGTCGGAGAAAAAATTGTTGACGAACGTGTGAATATCCATACCGATCCCTGGAGTGATGATGTTCCATCTTCACCATGGCAAGGGGATGGGCAGGCCCGCAAGAAAATGGACATCATTAAGAATGGTGTTGTATCCAATCTTTTCTATGACAGATATTGGGGATCACTAAAAAATATGGCTCCTACTCCCTTCCCAAGCAATGCCATCATGGAAGGTGGAAACGCTTCATTGGAAGATATGATAAAAGATACAGTCAAAGGGGTATTAGTAACGAGGTTCTGGTACATACGTCCTGTTGATCCTCAAACACTTCTATTCACTGGTCTTACACGTGATGGCACTTTCTATATCGAGAACGGAAAGATCAAATATCCGATCAAGAACTTCCGTTTCAATGAGAGTCCAATTATTATGCTGAATAATCTTGAAACATTGGGTAAACCTGAAAGAGCTGTTACAAGTGAAGGTCAGCTGGGGCTAATGATTCCAAATATGAAGATTCGCGACTTTACCTTCAGCAGCTTGTCTGACGCGGTGTAAACTGTGAGATGTAAAAAGTAAAATGTAAGTCCCCTACTGCGAAGTTGGGGACTTTTTTATGTCTGAACCTGAACATTTCCATTGCTCTGCGACTATTAAAATGGTATAATTATGACGAACGCAAAACTTTTTATACGTTAGTACGTCTTAATCTTTTATTAACCACTTAAATCACCACAATTTGAAACGCCGAGATTTTATCCAATTGACAGGCATGGGCGCTGCTGGTGCGGCTATGCTTTCCGGTATTCCGGGAATGGGCTATGCCGTTGCACCAGAACGGGCACTGGAAATGATTGATCCAGCTCTTAAGAAAAGACTTGCTGACGTGGCCTTGAATGCTGCCCGGTCAAAGGGCGCCACCTACACTGATATCCGCATAGGACGATATCTTAATCAGTTCATCGTAACACGTGAAGACAAAGTTCAAAATATTGTCAATACCGAATCGTATGGATGTGGTATTCGCGTTATCGCAAACGGAGGCTGGGGCTTTGCTGCCACAGATAAAATGGATAACGACAGTATTGCGAAAGCAGCTGAGTTAGCCGTTGCTATCGCAAAAGAAAATTCACGTTTGCTTTCTGAACCTGTGAGACTTGCTCCACAAAAAGGTTATGGAGAAGTCAGTTGGAAAGCACCAATCGAAAAGAATGCTTTTGAAGTTCCTATTAAAGAAAAGGCTGATCTGTTATTAAGTGTGAATGCAGTTGCTATGAAAGGCGGTGCAGATTATATCACTTCATTACTTGGTCTGGTGAACGAACAAAAATACTTTGCTTCGTCAGACGGCTCCTATATCGATCAGGACATTCACCGTATCTGGCCTGCTTTTTTTATTACAGCAATTGACAAGGCTACCGGAAAATTTGAAACAAGAAATACATTAAGTACTCCAATGGGTATGGGTTATGAATACCTTGATGCTCGTCCACAAGACAAAATTCAAAGCGTAACGACACTATATAAGGGCCGATACGATATGTTCGAAGATGCTAAGAATGCAGGAGTGCAGGCAAAAGAAAAACTCACCGCGAAATCTATTGAACCGGGCAAGTATGATGTGGTATTGGATCCTTCGCACCTGTGGTTAACCATTCACGAATCCGTTGGTCACCCTACTGAACTTGATCGTGTGCTGGGTTATGAAGCAAATTTTGCAGGAACAAGCTTCCTTACATTGGATAAATGGGAAACTAAAAAATTCAATTTCGGCAACAAGCTTGTTAATATCGTTGCTGATAAAACACAAGTTGGTTCACTTGGTGCCGTTGGATATGATGACGAAGGTGTAAAATGCGGCAAGTGGGATATTATCAAGGATGGTATTCTTGTTAACTATCAAACCATCCGCGATCAGGCTCACATTCTTGGATTGGATGCATCTCAGGGATGTTGCTATGCCGACAACTGGAGCAGCGTTCAGTTTCAGCGCATGCCGAATATTTCATTGCAACCTGGTAAGGAAAAGAAAAGCGTTGATGATCTTATAAAAGGTGTTGAGAAAGGGATCTACATCATTGGTGATGGTTCTTTCTCAATCGATCAGCAGCGTTATAATTTCCAGTTTGGCGGACAACTCTTCTACGAAATCAAGAATGGTAAGATTGTTGGTATGGTAAAAGATGTTGCGTATCAAAGCAATTCTCAGGAATTCTGGAATTCATGCGGTGGTATTGCTGACGAAAGGGATTATCGTCTGGGTGGAGCCTTCGGTGATGGTAAAGGACAGCCACCACAAAGCAACGCCGTATCACATGGTTGTGCAACAGCGCGTTTTAATGGAGTCAATGTTATTAACACAGCAAGAAAAATAGGATAATCATGGCGATATTCACAAAAGACGAAGCCCAGGCTTTAATGAAAAAAGTGCTGGCCTACTCCAAAGCCGATGAGTGCGAAGTCAATCTCAACGGGGGACTAAAAGGTAATGTTCGTTATGCGCGCAATTCCGTTTCTACAAGTGGCGTTATCAATCAGATCAGTCTGGTGGTTTCCTCTGCTTTCGGGAAAAAATTAGGAGTTGCCACTATCAATGAATTTGATGACGTATCTCTTGAAAAGGTAGTGCGTCGTGCTGAAGAGCTTGCACAGCTTGCTCCTGAAAATCCTGAGTTTGTTTCCTTTCTCGGACCACAACAATATGCAGAGCCCGTTACGTATGTAGAATCAACTGCTGCCATCAATCCAAAACTTCGTGCTGATAACGTTGCACAAAGTTTACAAGTAGCAAAACAAAATAAAACTATTGCCGCCGGATTTCTTGAAGACAGCAATGACTTCTCAGCAATGATGAACTCGCATGGATTATTTGCATACAACAAATCCACGTATACAAATTTCTCAATTACTGTTCGTACAGAAGATGGTAAAGGTTCCGGTTATGCGACACGAGGATATAATGATATCACAAAGCTTGATACAAAAGAGGCAACGCAAATTGCAACGGAAAAAGCTATCAAGTCTTCTACCGCAAAAGCAATTGAGCCGGGAAAATATACTGTCATACTTGAACCTGCTGCAGCAGCCGTATTACTCGAGAATATTTTCTTTGCATTGGACGCACGGCAGGCTGATGAAGGTCGAAGCTTCTTGAGTTTACCCGGTGGAAAATCGCGTCTTGGTGAAAAATTGATGGATGAACGGGTTAATATTTATTCTGATCCTTTAAATCCTGAACTTCCTACAAGTACATGGAACGGTGATGGTCGTCCACAGGAAAAAGTATCATGGATTGAAAAAGGAGTTGTAAAAAATCTTTCTTATTCACGCTATTGGGCACAGAAGAAAGGCGTAAAAGCCGTACCTGGTCCTGATGCAGTTATTATGGAAGGTGGAACAAAATCTGTACAAGAACTTATCAAGGGAACAAAGAAAGGAATTTTAGTTACACGCCTGTGGTATATCCGGTCAGTTGATCCTCAATCACTACTATTAACAGGCTTGACGCGCGATGGTACTTTTTACATTGAAAACGGAGAGATTAAATATCCGATCAAGAATTTCCGTTTCAACGAAAGTCCTGTCATTATGCTTAACAACCTCGAAGAGTTAGGTAAAGTGGAGCGAACTGTGAGTGTGGAATCAAATGTGAATTATCTTTTACCTCCTTTAAAGATCCGTGACTTTACATTTACGAGTTTATCGGATGCAGTGTAGCAGAATATAATACATTAATAAAACAGGCAGCTTCTGAAAAGAGCTGCCTGTTTTATTTGATCATAAAAAGGGCACTGCTTTAAATCCGTTCATATAATTTTAAGTTTAGGATTACTTTTAAGAGCACATCTTACAACTGAATGCCATCCCCAAATAAATTCTTTTTCACACGTTTGCAATATGAGTCCGGAGACTGGGATGTGGATCAACGCATGCCCGTAAATGTTCTGAATTCACTTATAGAATATACAACGCTGCCAGTGGAGACAAAGGAAAATGTAATTCCCCTCAGCAGCGACGAAATTTTCAGATGCCCGTTTTGCTACCTGAGCGGACACAAACTTGTCGAGTTTACAGCCAACGAGCGAGAGAATTTTGAAAAATATATAAAGAATGGTGGGTTTATTTTTGTGGACGACTGTAATCATGATATTGATGGTTTATTTGCAAAATCATTTGAAACCCAAATGGGGCGGATCTTCGGACCAGCTTCTCTGAAAAAAATTCCAAATACACATCGTATCTACTCTTCATTCTTCAAGTTTGACGGCCCGCCTACCACCGGTCAGGAACTCAATGGATGGGGAGATGATATCGTCCATAATTATCTGAAAGCAATCGAGATTAATAATAAGATTGGGGTGCTTTACAGTAATAAAGATTATGGATGTGAATGGGATTATGATTTCAGAAACAAAAGATTTTATAGAATTGATAATACAAGGTTTAGCGTCAACATAGTGATGTATTCGCTTACTAGCTGATGCAAGATATAAGACGGCAGTAAAGGCATTAGGCAGTAAGGCATTAGGGAAATATGGTGACGTGACAGAAGGGATCTATAATAATAGAAGTCCAGTCCCCAATGTCCAGTGCAGTGCCTATTGAATAGCGAACAAAAACGTGAATAAACACAGAAAGATTTTAAAGTAATATATGAGCCCAGACTTACGAGCGACAGAAAAATCAGTAGCAGAACTTATCGGCAAGCTGAAAGATTTAAAAAAAGAGATCAGTAAGGTGATTATTGGCCAGGAAGAAATTATTGATCAGTTGCTCATTACTTTTTTAGCAGGTGGTCACGCACTTCTTGAAGGTGTTCCCGGTCTCGCAAAAACTTTAATGATCCGTTCACTGTCAGAAGCAATCGACTTACGGTTCAGACGCATTCAGTTTACTCCTGATTTAATGCCTTCTGATATTATTGGTACAGAAGTTTTGGAAGAAGATCATACTACTGGAAAGAGAATTTTTAAATTCAATAAGGGGCCAATCTTTGCAAATATTATACTGGCTGATGAAATAAACAGAACATCACCTAAAACGCAGTCTGCGCTGCTTGAAGCGATGCAGGAGTTTGAAGTAACGTATGCCGGAACAACCTATCCGCTTGAACGACCATTCTTTATTCTCGCGACTCAAAATCCGATTGAACAATCCGGAACATTCCCTCTCCCAGAAGCACAACTTGATCGATTCCTTCTTTATATAAAAGTAGGTTATCCAACCGCAGAGGAAGAAGTAGCCATTCTGACAAACACAACAGGAAAGAAAGGAAGCGCAATTCAAAAAGTAATGGAGGGAACAAAAATTCTAGAAGCACAGAAGCTCGTACGCGATGTCCATATTAACAATGACTTAATTGACCTCGTGAGTCGTATCGTCCGTGCCACACGCGCTGAAAAGAGTGAATTGAAATTTGTAAACGAATGGGTTCGCTGGGGTGCCGGTCCACGTGCAGGACAGGCAATGATACTTACCGCAAAAGCAAGAGCACTGCTTCACGGAAATTTCTCAGTAACACAGGAAGATATTCAACATGTCGCCTACCCGGTTTTACGACATCGTATTCTAATGAACTTCAAAGCAGAAGCCGAAGGCGTGACTTCTAACGACGTAACAAAGCATCTCCTCGAATCAATCACTACACGTAAATCATTATAACGATCACACCAGTTACGAATTACCGATCAGAAAAATGGACGCTCGTATTAAAGACCTTCTAAAACCAGAAACACTCAACACTATAAGTGGACTGGAATTAGTGGCGCGCGTTATTATTGAGGGTTTTATGAGCGGAAGTAATAAGAGCCAGTCTGTTGGAGCGGGCCAGGAATTCAGCCAATACAGAAGCTATCAACCCGGAGACGATTTACGTCAGTTGGATTGGAAGATGTTCGGTAAATCAGAACGATATTATATTAAACAGGCTGATATCGAAACAAATATTACTGTAAAGTTCATGATCGATGCAAGTCATTCGATGGCGTACAACGAAGATGGAATGAGCAAGCTTCAATATGCCAAGCTAATAACAGCAGCTCTCGCCTATCTTGCCAGAAAGCAAAGTGACACCTTTGGTCTGTACGCGGTAAATGATAAGAATATTAAAGTCGTTCAACCTCGTTTTGAAACACAGCAGTTCATTCGTTTTTTAAATGAGCTTGTTCAACTTAAAAGTGAAGGGACATGGGACCAAAAGGGAGGAGTCGAAAAATTACTGGATCATCACGGAAAGGAAATGATCATTTTCATTACCGACATGTATGATGATGCAGGAGATCTGCAAAAGTTTATCTCGCGATTAAAAACACCCAGGAATGAAGTAATTGTATTTCACCTCATTGGGCGTCATGAATCAGAATTTGACTTCAATGGATCATTCACATTTGAAGATCTGGAGAATGGAACTAAAATAAAGGCAGATACGATCGTTCAGCAAAAGGACTATTCCAATCGGGTAAAGGCCTGGCTTCAGGCTTCCCGTACCTGGATGCTGGAGAAGCATATCAATTACAATCTCATTTATATAAATGACCCCATAGAAACAGTATTAAGAAATTTCTTAACAGTCCGCAAAGCACTTATCCGATAATGAATTTTTTCAATCCTATATTTCTTTGGGCATTAGCCGGTTTGTCTATACCCGTCGGAATTCATTTGCTTAGCAGGAAAGAAGGAAAACTTATAAAACTCGGAAGCTTACGCAATCTTCAGGAGACAAGTACCAAGCAATTCAGGGGAATAAAACTAAACGAGATAGTATTACTAAGCCTGCGCTGCCTTTTAATAATTATTTTGTGCCTTTTACTAAGTGGACTTTACTGGAACTCCTCAAGCGTTAAGAAATGGGTTGTTGTTGAGAAGGGTCTTGATATAAGAAAACTTTCCCTGGATACATTGAAGAATCATGACTACGAACTTCATTGGCTCTCAAAAGATTTTCCTCCTATGACGGAAGGTGATACCTCTTCGTTCACATCCGCTATTCCCTACAGCGAAGTAATTCAGCAACTGAATTTTAAGCAGATATCAGAGGTGTTGGTTTTTGCCAGGAATAACCCAGGAGAATTCAAAGGTCCAAGAATTTCTTTACCTTCTTACGTTCGGTGGATAAGTATATCTTCCGAACCATCTGAGTTTATTTTGCAACGTATCCAAGTCAATCCTGATAGTATATTTGAAAGAAAAGGGCTTTCAAATGCCGAGCAGACCTATTTTACAAATGAAAAGGTTGGTATGAGCATCGCCAGAGGAAAAATCGATGCATTGAAAGAAGTTAGCATTTTGCTAGTGAGCGATGAAAAATATCACTATGACAAAAAAATAATTCTAGCATCCCTTACAGCAATTGATCACTCCTTCCCCATTCACTTGATCTTAAAAGAAATTTCAGCAACCAATTTTACCCAAGGTGATTCCACACGCTGGATAATTTGGCTTTCTGATAATAAACTACCCAACACTTTATTCAATTTAATTGTATTAAAAGTACAATTATCAAATAATCTATTCGAACAAAATCAAATCAATCAGTGGACAATCACAAAAAGATTAACAGTCGAAACAGCATTGAATGAAAATTTTACTCCCCGCCTTGCAGAGATTATCCTTCCTGACCAAAAACCGTTAGAATCAATTGCAGATAAAAAAGATATGAGAATGATTCCTGACTCACTGGCATGGTCAGATCACCAGATACCAAGTGAAGTAACTTCTGCCTTGACAGTTAATACACCAGTAAGCCCCTGGCTACTTACATTTCTTTTCTTCACACTATTAATGGAACGAATAATCGCATATCGTAAAAATCAATGAGCATAGAGCAGGCACACTATGGGTTAAACAAACTGAAGAACAGGTATATCTTTTTTAGATTGATTGAAATTGCTTTATTAGCGATTGCAACCTACCTGCTTACACGAACACTTGCAAATTTTATTACAGCCCCGACCATCGCTGCCATTGTGATATCGGTATTTTCCGGACTAACTGTCGGGACTCTCCGAATCATTCAGTACCGACTCTTCAATCTTGAAACGAATTTCTTTACGAGCTATCTGAATAAAAATTATCCTGACCTGAAAGAAAGTGCAGACTTACTTGTCAAAGAAGAATCGGAATTGACAATTTTACAAATAATTCAAAAGAATAAAACCCGTCAACAATTCAATATCCTATATCCGGAAATAAAACTTCCAAATCGAATTTTGCAATCATCTGGAATTTTGATCAGCTGCGGATTGGCCTATTTCCTCATGTCATCATTCATTATTCATTCAGAACAAGCTAAAAAGGCAGTGAAGGAAGACAAAACTATTGAGCCTAAACTAACAATAATTGACACTACCAAAGTTTCCATTACATCGCTTTCAATTAAAATAAATCCTCCTGCATATACAGGATTGAATCCGTTCACCTCTAAGAATCCTAATCTCATTTTTGCAGAGGGGAGCATACTCGATTGGTCTGTCTCATTTAGTAATAGGGTTAGTAGTGCCAAAATAATCCTTTCAGGAAACGATTCAATTAGTCTCGAGAGCGAAAATAATTCATACAGACAGAAGAAGATAGTTAGTGAATCTGGTTTCTATCAAATACAATGGCAGTATAAAAACAAGATTTATCGTTCAGATTACTATAAAATTGAAGCGATTAAGGATGAACCACCGAAAATTACGGTAACAAATCCGGATCAGTTTATAAAACTTCGATTCGATGATAATCTTGTAGTGGGTATTAAATCTTCTTTAACCGATGACTATGGATTGCTCGATGCCCAGATCATAGCTACCGTTAGTAAGGGGAGCGGCGAATCCGTAAAATTCAGGGAAGAGAAAATAAGATTCACAACTCCAAAACAATTTACTGGAAAACAATTAAATGCAAGTGTCAGTCTTAATTTATTAAAACTTAGTCTTGAACCCGGTGACGAATTATATTTTTATATCGAAGCCTTGGATAATAAATTACCAATACCCAATCATCAGCGCACAGAAACATTCTTCATAGCGTTGCAAGACACTACAGCCGAAATCACAGCAATGGGTGATGGATTAGGTGTTGATCTGCTCCCTGAATATTTCAGAAGTCAGCGTCAAATAATTATCGATACCGAGAAACTTTTAAAAGATAAAAAGAAGATCTCCATAAAGGTATTTAATTCAACAAGCAACGAGCTTGGTTATGATCAAAAAGTATTACGACTTCGTTATGGACAGTTTATGGGTGAAGAAGGGGATTCCGGGATTGGTCAGGAAGCCGCTCATGAAGCATTAGAAGATAGCAAAAATGAAGAGGAAGTGAAAGATGTTATGGCAAAATTCGGTCATGCACATGATGCTGAGAACGAGCACAATCTTGTAGACCAGAAAAAAGATTCACATGATCATGGAAGAATAAAAGATGCTAACGAAAAAGATGATCCAATGAAAGCATTCATTCACCAGCATGACACGGGTGAAGAAGCAACTTTCCTCTTTCAGTCAGTAAAGGCAAAGCTAAAAGCTGCTCTTGCTGTCATGTGGGATGCTGAACTTCATTTGCGACTTTATGATCCTGTTAAATCATTACCCTATCAATACAAAGCATTAAATCTTTTAAAAGAAATAAGTAATGACAATCGTATCTATGTTCAGCGATCTGGTTTTGATCCTCCCCCATTGAAAGAGGAAAAAAGATTTACAGGAGACCTTACAGAAGTAAAAACTCAAACACTTCATTATAAAGAGGATTTAAGAGAAACATTTCCAGGAATTCGTAAGGCTTTGCTTGTAACAGAAAAGATGCTTTCTGAAAATATAGCAGAGGTTTCTTTTGAATCACAAAGAACGTTTCAATTGGCTGGTCAGGAACTTGCAGGTGAGGCGATCAAACAACCAGGCATTTATTTAAATGGATTAACACTTTTGAAATCATTATCAGGTAAAAAGCTTAGCGCGGTTGAGTTGAGAAAAAAACTATTGTCGATTCGAAAGGTCTTATGGACAGTTATTCCGCAGGAAGTAGTCTCACCGTCAGGCAAGCAGTCAGCAACTCATTCGCTTGATAGGAAATTTCTACAAAGTTTAGATAATACAAAGAATGAGTAGTTGGACCGTTGATCCCGTTTTTCCTGTTTGGATCATTGCTGTTGGATTGATTCCTTCGTTTGCTTTCTTCTTATGGAAAGAAAGCAAAAGCAATCAGCGATTTTTAGTGATTAGACTTATTGCTCAGATCATTATTCTTATTTCATTGTTAGGAATATTAACCAGACCATCATTAAAAAAAGAAACTAAAACCTCAGGACTACTATTATTAACGAATAATTATGATAAATCAACTGCCGATAGTTTGATTAACAAATATTCAGATTTAAAAGTTGTTCGTACAGCGGATGCCACACTCTTCACAAATTCTGAGATTGTCGAGCCCATTGACATCCCAGCATTTGGTAGTGAGATCAAATTCATTATTGGCGAGGGAATTTCATCTGATGTTCTTGACCTAATGCCGGAAAAGAACTTCAAATTTATTCCAGGGAAAAATAAATCCGGCGTCGTACAGCTTGTTATTCAAAAGCCAGTCCGTGTAAATCAGAAAAATAATATTAACGGTATCTTTCATTTAACGAATAGCAAAGTACTGGTGAAGCTTGTTGGCCCTTCAGGCGTAGAAGACTCAATCAGCTTGAAAGGAAGAGGGCCTATTCCGTTTTCCTTCTCAATAAAACCAAAACAGGCAGGACTATTTCTCTATTCAATCGAATCAAACGATTATTCGAAATCCAAAGAGACACTTCCGATTGAAATCTTACCGGAAAGGAAACTTAATATTTTATTTCTGCAAAAATTTCCTACAGCCGAAACGCGCTGTTTGAAAAACTTTCTCATAGAAAAAGGTCATGCTATTGCACTTCGCTATCAAACATCAAAAACAAAGTTCAATTATGAATACGCGAATACTCCTTCTGAGGGAATTGATTACATCACCTCAGCCATTGCAAAAGCAAAAGACCTGGTTTTTCTTGATAGTCAGGTTCTAACGGAACTTTCATCAAACGAAAAGATAATATTATCAAATGCCGTCAAGGATGGACTTGGGATGATAATTTTAGATCTTCCTGAAAAGGAGAAGCGTTTCAATCAATTCTTATCGATAAAAATTAAAATAACCGGTTCCGATACCGCTCATATTTCTTTTGAGAATTCCAAAACGTATGTGCTCCCTGTTCAAACAATTGAGATCATGTCCGATCAGTCATTACAACCTGAGTTGGTTCATAAAAAAAGAATAATCTCTGGTTATAAATATTCAGGAGCAGGAAAAGTAGGATTTCAGCTTTTGAGAGAAACATACAGAGTGCGTCTTGAGGGAAATATGGATGATTATTCATCTATCTGGTCATCTTTAATTGATCGGACAGCACGTACGAAGAACAAACAATTCGATGCAGGTATAACTACACCATTTCCATATTATCAGGATCAATCACTTGAGGTTAGGATTTTATCGTCTGGTACAAAGCCTACGTTATACGATGGCGATATTCAACTTCCAATATCGGAAGATGTAGTCATTGATGACCTCTGGAAGGGAAGAACCTGGGCAGGAAAATCCGGCTGGCATAAGCTTTTGATAAAAGAAGATTCAACTGAATTGGATTATTACGTTTCGAATAAAAATGACTGGAAGTCACTTCGGTTCATGAATTATTCCAACGTTACCCGATTGGCGCAGTCGAAGACTGATACTACATCACTTGAAGCAATCAAAATTGACGATACACCGATTTCTCTCTTCGTATTTTTTTTGATGTTCTTGATCGCATCAGGATTTTTGTGGTTAGTACCAAAGATTTAACTCTGGTGGTGGATTACATCACCGAATCACTAAATAACGAATCAATCTATCAACCCCATTCTCTTCATCAAAAATGTTGCATTGGTAGACGATGATATTCCCTTCCTAAGTTTATAGTCAAATATAAGTCCATCACCTGCAAACTGACTTTCAAAGCAATAGTTCTCAACAATTCCAGGATATTCCAATTCCAGTTTACCAATACTTAAATCATGTGTTGCTAATAGCACAATGCAGTTATATTGCTTCAATTTTAAAAGAAATGATTGTGTTCCCAAGCGTTTATCATCAGAATTTGTTCCTCTCAGGATCTCATCCAAAAGAACAATAAACGGCTGCTCTGTCTTTAAATAATTCACCAACTGCTCCAGTCGATTCAACTCTGCTTTAAAATAAGAAGCATTTTCTTCCAGGGAATCTGTAATACGAATGCTCGTAATCAATCCCATCACTGAACAACTAAACTCCTTTGCACAGACAGGAACACCATTACAGGCAAGAACAAGATTCATTCCCACTGCACGAATAAACGTGCTCTTGCCAGCCATATTCGAACCAGTAATAACATGTAGTCGACTTGTTAAACCAACTTCATAATGATTCTTTACAGAAATCGCGGTGCTCATCAGGGGATGAGCTAATGACATAGCAGAAATAAATGGTTTCGTTGCTTTAACTTCCGCATCCACAAAATCAGGATGATTGAAAGAGAAATTGGATAAACTGCTGATCATATCAATTGCTACAAGTGAATCAATCCATTGGTCAAAGAAATTCTTATTTGCCCGACGCCATTTCTCAATACGATAAATGATCCACAGATCAAATAAGAAATATCCATTCATTATAGGACCAACCATTTGATTCGCACGCGATTCAGCAAGGCCCGAAAGTTCAAAAAGCTTTCTAAATGCACCAGAAGCTTCTGAACATCTCTCTTGAAGTTCAGCAGATTCGGGAGATGAAAAATTTCGCTTACTAATATGTTCAAACAGATTACCGTACTTTTTAAATTGCTTTGTCTTATTACCGAAATACTCAAAATACTTTTTAACATCAGAAGAAATAAATATAAATACCAACGAATTTATCAACAGTGGAGCAAATATTAACTGAACTAAAAACTGAGCAGTGACAATGCAATAAAGAATTATTGCCATTGAAATAATCGAAGTGAAAACAGTAAAAAATATCCAAAATGCTCTTCGGTCAAAAAATTCAGGAAGTGCCAACCATGCCGTTAGCTGTTTGCGGTCAGTAGGTCTTTCCTGTGATTGAACTCCTGACACGTAAAAACCCTGTCGCCACTCAATATCAGGAGCAAGATCATGAATAGCTTCACGCCTCCGGTTAATATCCAATTCATTGCTTAGCGGCTTCAGAAGAGCATCTCCCAATAATAATTTCCCGGAAAGTGTGGCGGATCTGTTTATAGCCTGGAACAACGAGCCCTTTCCAAAAATATCAAGATCAAGAGCATACAAATGATTTGATATATTGAAATCAAGACCCGCATCAAAAACAGATTTATCTCCTTTCTGAAAAGCAACTTCGTTTTTATTCAATAAAACTAATTCAGCTACCCGGATCTTCTCCACAAATGCAATGGAGTGCTGCTTGATGAAATAAAGAAACAAAATGAAAAGACCGGCAGCAATAGTAAAGGCCATTGGATTTCCATTAAATCCGAAATACAGCGATATACCAACCAACAAAAGAACTCCAAGTCGCTGCAACGAAATAGAACGAATCTTTCTTTCAATTCTTTCCAACTCACCGGAATACAATACTACCCGTTTTTCATAAAATTCAAGAACATTCATCTCTTATCTGATTAATCTCACTTACTGATATGCGCAAGATATTATTAATCCATTAAATTTACAGACAACAGCCTCATAAGATATAAACTCATTTCAACGTTCCGCATCACTGAATTTATAATTCATAACTTTTAAGTTTGAATCATAGCCTTGTCCCTCATTGGAGTAATACTTCTTTTGAAAATAAAATCAACTTAGTCAAAACTATAATTGCCTTTCGAATCAACACCAACCTCCAATTCCATTTTATTCTTCTGGAATTCATCATAACCTGTTTTGAGATTACTCCACAGATAAATCAATTCCGAATTTTTTTTATAATCCTCTATGTACTTCGCTACATTCGGGTCTGTCATCTTAAAAGGAAAAATATAAACAGGAATATTATTCTGACCATTATTTTTTGCATAAACAGCATATAAATAGATCTCTTTTATCTTATCATCGGTCATCGGCAAACACCCGATCGTGACACAATCACCGTGTATGAATATGTCTCCTCCCAGATACTTTGCATTGCTTTTCTTCTTATCCGACTGATTGGGATAATCTATTCCCAATGATAAATAAAAATTACTGGTTGGATTAAATCGATTAATATGATAGAAGCCTTCCGGGACCTGTGTATCACCTTGCCTTCTCTTGGGCCCAAGTTGTCCTGATTTTGCACACACGTTATAAGAAATTAACTTCTTATAAACTATAGCCGATTTCTTCTTTACATAAATTTCAAGTTCGTCTTCGCTTTTATAGGCCATGATAAGAATATTAAGGTCGCCCGTTTCAAGTCCGTTATCCCATAGCAGTATCTCAATCATCCTGGCCTTCTCATCCAAAGCGGTTTTAACGCGATCAAACTTTTTCTGCTGAGATAGGAAATCACTTGGAAACATAAAGGCCGTTAAAACTGAACTCAACAATAGAAAGAATAATCTAAGTATACGCATTTTTAGAACTTTAACGAGAAATTACTTAATCAGCATCAGTGCTACCATCGTCTCGATCCCATCAAATAAATTCTGAAGCCGGATGTTCTCGTTTTCCGCATGCTGGTTATTGTCGTGGTTGGCGATCGGAACAGAGATAGTTTTAGCATTCAAATACTTTTCAAATAAATATAAAGGCAAGCTACCACCCATTGTTGGCTGAATCACTACCTGTTCGCTTGTTGTTGACTTAACAGCATCGATCACCTTTTGCGCAATGGGCAAATCCATCAACGTACGCTGCGCATTATATCCATTGTTGCCTGGAATAGCTTTGGCAATCTTACCATGTTTCATCCGCTCTTCATCAGTCGGGTCGTGATCGATAACATAATATCCTTGAGACTTAATATGATCAACTACTTTTTGTTGCTGTCGTTGCCAGTCATTTCCCAACACCAGTCTCAGATCAAGGACCGCATTGGCATACGTTGGTATTTGATTGGATGCCATCTTTCCAACATTACCACTTTGTATACCATTGATATTCAACGAAGGAAGATTGATCGACTCGCTCAATGATTTACCTGACATCTCAACTTCGCTAATGCCTAGCTCATCTTTCATCTGCGCATCTACTGAAGGCACTTCTTGCAACGCTTTTTGTTCGGAAGCTGTCAACGGAATTACATCATCATAAAATCCCATAATAGTTACTTTACCATTCTCATCCTTCATTGACGCCAATAACTTCGCCATCATCATTGCAGGATTTGGCGCCCAGTTACCATAATGACCACTGTGCAACGGACGCTTCGAAGCATAAACCGTAACATCAACATGCGCATCACCACGAACACCAAAGGCAATTTGCTTATTTCCTGATTGATGAACAGGTCCATCACACATGATCCATAAGTCGGATTGCAAAAGCGCTGAATACTTCTGCAGTATTTCACTTAGATGTTTCGAGCCAGCTTCCTCTTCACCTTCAAAGAAAAACTTGATATTGCATCCAAGCTTGAGACCATTTTTCCTAATCAAATCATACGCATTCAGGATAGCGAATACACCTGCCTTATCATCTGAAGCGCTTCGACAGTATATTCTCCATGCGGGATCATACACGTTACCGTCCGTTGCAAAAGAAATCAGCTTACCACCTTTATCTATTGCACCCGTGTATAACGATGGTTCAAATGGATTCAACCCCTTTTCCCATTGACTTGCATTTACAGGCTGACCATCATAGTGCGCATAAAATATCAACGTTTGTTTTGCATTGGGAGTTATCACCTCACCATATACAGAAGACGGTGCACCTGCGGTAGTCGGACGTAATAATTGTACTTTCTTTATCCCCCGCTGAGTCATCATATTCATAATGAAATCGCTGTTGCGTTTGATCGCTGTTGAGTCGCTAGCAATATTCGGCAACGCAAGCAGTTGCACAAATTCGTTCAATATCAACGAAGAATTACTTTTTACAGATTCTCTGATCTTCAGCGTTTGAGGTGATTGCGCTGAAGCAAATTGGATTGTAATTAAAGAAAATAGAAGTAGAAATGTGAGGCGTTGCATAGAATCAATTTTATCACTTCAATATAAGAGATAAAACACTATCAGATGCATTTGTCAGAGTTTTTCTTCGTCAAATCTCTATACGTTGCCTCACCTGATCTTCACCTTCATCAATTTGTAGTCTTGTAACTTATCTTGATCCGTGATACTATTATTTCTAACCTCCAACTTATCAATCTGGGAATTCATATTGAAATATATGTATCCATCAACGATCGCGAAGGTAGTAGGAATATGAGTGCTGTCTGAAAACGAGATAATCTTCTCCTTTTTTATAATGGAATCCTCTTCTTGATTTAGAATGAAACGATATACTCCCCTCTCTTCATGCTTTGCTTTGGCATTCAGCATTGCTATAAGACTATTCCTATAAAATTTCATTCCATCAATTCCGGTGTATTCTGGATTAGAATCATTAATAATTTGCTTCGTTGCGAGATCAACAACTCGTATTCCTTTTTCATACGATGCGAGGTAAAGATGCTTGTTGTCATCAGAAACAGCAATTCCATTTGAGTATTTAATTTCATCCGATTCAATATAGACTTTCAGGGAATCTTCAGAATGCTCAATGGTGTAGATCCTGTTAGTTTCGGAATCAGTTATATAGATGTCGCCATTCTTACAAACTGCGAGATCATTCAGGTATTTGAACGTTGTGTCAGTTGGTGAATAGGACTTGATAAACGAACCCGTATTCTTGTTTAGCAATAATAAGACAGACTTACTGGTGATTTTGGATAAACTATTACCAAGTGCGAACAGTGTGTCTCCCTTTATAAGCATTCCAAATCCAGACAGATAACCGTATTGATTACTTTGAATAAAGTCTTTAGGATTTGTTCCATCAATATTACTCGTAACAATTTTATCACGATGAAGACTATTTAAGAAAATAGTCAGATTGGCGGGATCAATGGCGATACCTTCAGGAATCAGATCTTTTTGAAAGTGGAGATTTATTATTTCCAAATCTTTTTTCTGACAACTAATTAAATATAGAGAAATTAAAAATGCGATAAGAAATTTCATTTTTAATTTTGCTTTCATGCTTAACTAAGAAACTAAATAACAAAGTGACAATTTCTATCCGGTCACTGTGCAATTACATTTTTCTTTGAAATATCTAAATCAATTAAATCCAAACCTCTTATTCTTAAAATCAATCACAACGGTATTATTCCAAAATAAAATATTTCCAGTTAATCCATCAATAAATCTGTTAACAATGACACCGGTTGTGCTGGCATAAACTTTCACATTTGAAAATGACTTTCCCGCAATCTCCACATTTCCATCAATCAACTTGCCAGTGACATTATGAATCACTCCAAAAGTAGATACCTGGATTGTATCACTATTGACCGATGTGGAAAATAGATTTATTTTTTCAGGTGTGGTAATTAACGAAAAAAGACTTGATCCTGTATCAAACATGATTGCGTGTAGTTTACCATTAACATTCATTGGTAAAATAACTCGTCCAAACTTATCCAATTCGATATTTACAAAATCTACAGAATAATCCAACGGAAGCTGATCACAAATTGCAAATCGCTTATTAGGATAATCAATGATCAGAATTTTATTTTGAAAGATGTCAGCGCCAACGGTGCCAATGTGAATTGTATCTCCCGGAACCAGTGTGAGCTTATTTCCATAATTTTCATATACATAAGCAGAATTGTTGGTAAATGAATAACTACCTATACGTATCGTTAGATTTTCAAAGAGTCTATTGCCACTGCCAGGCTTGATCTTACTTGAAAGTGCTGGACTTATTTTATAAAATGAGCTGAATGTAGTTTCGTAGATGCCCGTAAGGTTAGCACCCAGATCAAGTTGCATCGTTAAAGGGTTAGCAACTCCTTCAATACTGCAAGGAATATTCATTGCGATTCTTTGATACTGTTTTCCTCCCAACTTTCCGTTCACCCATTGGAATTTGGACCATGCTACGGATGCATTAGAACTATTGGTCATCATCCATTTTGAAAAGGCTGAGTAGTAGTCAATAGCTTTGCTGCAACCGACTAAGCTGAATAATACAACAAGGATAATAGATTGGATATATTTCAATACCAGTGAGCCGCGGAAAACAAGCAAAACAAATTTAAAGAAATCAGGATAGATTTCAGAATTAAATACAGTGCTAACATTAGAGCCTGGCGGCGACACTTTTAAACGCAAGGAACGCTACGCTACGTTTGGCTTGGCGATCACTTGGAAAATTTAAAGCGGTATGTGACATTCTCTGCCCATACCGCTATCAACATAAAATATAGGTTACTTCTTAGTGAATGGAATAAACATTGGCGTTCTCTTTTTATAGTCCAGATATTTCCCCCCAAAGTCCTTTATAAGATCTTTTTCCTCAATCACCGCTCCTATGATGGTATAGGCCGTTAAAAGGATTGCAATCGCCAGATGGGTCATCGTCATGAGTGGCGTTGCCCAGAGACCCAGAATGATACCAGCATACAGTGGATGACGAACATACTTGTAAAAGGAAATGATCTTAAACTCAAGAGGCTTATAGGGTTTGTTGATTAGCTCAAAATAAGTCTGCCTCAATCCAAACAGATCAAAATGGTTAATTAGAAATGTGCTGATGAATAAGATGACCCATCCCAGAAAGAACAGTACGTACATAAAATTAAATAGATTACTGCCTGCCTCAATACTCCAGATAGTGCCTCCCATAGGTTCCCATTGCCAAACAAGAAGGGCTAATAACAAACCCGCCTGTAGCACATACGTACTTCTTTCAATAGACTTTGGAATGACGCGTGTAATCCATTCTTTAAATGATTTGCGGGCCATTACGCTATGCGGAATACCAAATAACAATACGAGACCTATATTTTTGGCAAGTGCAAGTGGGAAATTTAATTCAGGACTTCGGTCAATGGATATTTCAGGAATAAGATTGCTGAGAGAGAAAATCCAAAACAATAATGATACAAAGCCCATAAGATAGGCAATGATCGAATAAAGAAACATAATAAATGATTTCATAATACGCTTTTTAATAAATGATACATCCGACTTTCTTGTTACTAAGCCAAAGGCAAAAGTAGAATTGAATCATAAAATGAGATAGACTATTAAGTTCAATAAATCGACTATAAAGTCCAATTTATAATTACCGAGCCTTCTCAAGGCGTTGCTGACGATACTGATGAGGTGTAGTCTTATATTTTTCTTTAAATACCCGGATAAAATGAGACGTATCTTCAAACCCGCACTCAAAAGAAATCTGACTCACCGATAAATCAGATGTGAGCAGGCGCTGAAGCGAAAGATCAAGTTTACGGTGTTTAAGCCAGGCCGCAGGTGTTGCGTTATAGATTTGCTTAAAAGATCTTTTAAACGCGGACAGGCTTAGATTACACAGTTGGGCATAATCTTCTATTTTTAAATTATATGCGAAGCTAGCCTCCATGATCTGATGAATTTGGTATGCCGGATTTTGACAGAGCGAAATGAAATAGTCTTTAACTTCCTTATGATTTTCGCTCGTAAACAAACTTAAAAGCAATTCTTCAAATTTTAATATCAGCAGTTGCTCATTTGGTTTCTCCGACAATGAGAGATAAGAAACAATTGAACTGTAATAATACTTAAGCAATTCATTTGAATCTACACGTAAGACTGAATCTTGTTGAGAAATATCCTTTTGTGCTTGTTTAACAAAATCAGGATTTCGTTGAAGGAAGGATTTTATAAAGTCATCAGGTATAAAAAGAAAGATGGCACAGAATTCATCATCGAAAAACTGGTGCGTCAGGTTTGCACCTTTCTTGATAAAAAGAATATCACCTTTGTCAGCCTCGTAGTCGTGATAGATGCTTTTCCACATCTTCTTACCAGAAGTAATAAAAGCAAAGTAATTACTGTGAGACCAGATCCCAAACTTGGTCTCCTCCTGCATGCAGGTATATTCCACAAACAAGAGTTCATTGACTTCCATTTTGCGGAAGACATCACTTTGTTTTATGAAGGAATAGAGGTTAACCATGGTGGAAACTAGCAATCAAAAATTAAAGAATTCAGAGGTGGATTCCAGAATAAAATTATTCACAAAAAATATCCGGTAATATGTGATACTACCCGGATGTGATGATTGAAAGCTAACCTGTTACCGTAGTCTTGTTTATTAACGGCAAATACTTTTCCCTGTTTTCATAAATTATCCATGTTAAAATAGCACTAAAAATTAAAGCTATCGGTAAACCGCTTTTGTCTTGCACAATGTTGGTTAAGAATATTCCAACCATTACGGGAAAAATAATTAATGCTCCTAATGCTCTCGTTCTTGGTATTATTATAAATAGTCCACCAATAATTTCAGCGAGTCCAACAAGTGGCAATAACCAACCTATTTCCATAAACGCAGTGAATGCTTTAAGCATTTTCTCAGGTAGTTCTTTTGGCACTGGCATATAATGGAAGAACTTATCTAACCCTGCATTAATAAAAAACAACCCAAATAATAAGGCTACAATAAATAGCACTCTGTTTTTAATTGAACTTTTCATTTTTAGTATAGTTTTTAAAGTTATCCGATATCATTTACCAACTACTTTATTGCATTTCAACCGTAATCTCATTTTCTGCATCAAAAGTTGTTGTTACGTTTGTAGTCTCTCGATTATTTTCAAAAATAGTAGTAGCAATCATATCCTCCATTCCATTGCGCTCTCAACAAATATAAACATAACTACCTGCTTTCAACATCGTCTCATTAACATTGGAGGGCGTCCATCGATGATTTACACTATTCAAACTCTTTAACATGGATCAATAGATACATTTTTCCGTATCATTCACAACCAAAAGAGTTTCTGCTACAGGGTGATTAAATTCAGCACATACTATTTTGAAACCAATACTTGTTTGCGGATGATCTGGTCTCTGTTGATTAGATGTACATAATAAATACCGTTGGGCAAGTCTGCGATATTGAAATTTACAAGTCCATTTTTACTTGGTCCCGACCTCACAAGCTGTTGGAACGAATCATATAATCTTGCTACAAAATCAGTGGTGAGGTCAACATCAGATTCCTCCTCAGTTTCTATTTTGACATTACTTTCATTTGCTTGGCTTGAACTAAGGCCTATTGTCAATTGACTGCTGGCAGGATTTGGAAATATCCTGGCAAAAGTACCCCCTCCGCCCCCAGAACAACTGGCTTTATATCTTCCTTCTTGATAAGCAGTACTAACTGTTCCACACGCAGTTGTGATGTCAACTCGTAACGTATGATAAAGATTATCAACAGCATCTCCCGGAACTGTGGTACTATTGGACGATGAAGTTGTTTTGAGAACAAAATTTGTACGGTTCGCTGTACCGATATACCATTTGTACGATGCATTTGGATCGGGGACTTGTGTTACCCTTCCCAAAATACTGTAAAAATAAGGGCCTGTCGGGCATACTATCGTCTTTTGTTCAAACAAGGGGTCTGCGATTCCGGAGCCAACAATGACAGATTTATTAATAAGATAACTTCCGCAAGTGCTATTAATGGAGACAGTAATGGTTGCCTGGCCATTAAAGCTGTTAATGCGTGCGGCTACGCCTGTGGTGGGGTTGATTGAAAGGCTTGCGGGGTTGGAGGAAGACCAAGTGACAGGTAGTGAATACGTATTGTTTAAAACGGAATAAGTAGCATTTATGCAAACAGTACCAGGGCCGGAGATTGATGCTCCGAAATCTATTGAGCAAGCACTTGAGCAGTTCACGGTACTTATAACCCCTTGCAATTCATTAAAAATCCACTGCGCATTTCGTGGTGTAAACCTCGGGTGTGTTTGGTTGTAGAAATTTGTATTGATAATTTTTTCTTGAGCAATAAAATTATTTACCCTTGCCGGGTTGGTTGGGCTTATTCCACCTACATAAACTTTTGAGAGAGCGGCCAGGTCTAAATTAGTAACATCTAAAGCACTTACCGTTGGCACAAAACAAAAATCGCCAGCATAGGTTGCTCCGAGCGAAAGATTAAAGAAAGGGCCAAGAGAATAATTAGATGTTGGAACCGCAGCTCCTGCCTGCTGTTTTACATTTTGAGTGCCCCCTGGCGCGCCATCCCATGGCAGTGTATTAGCAAGCGAATATCTTTCTTTGTTGGCAAGGTCGATGTCAAATGAAATAAGGAAGAGAAGTCTAAAGTTAATCCAAAGTCTAAGTTTAGATACCCTTTGCGATGGACCAAAATTAGGTAATGCATTTACAATCACTTCTGTGTTCCAACTTGTGCGGCTAATGAAAAATGTAGGAGAGATAAAAAAGTTTCCTGAAATCCGTAATAACTCTGTTCCTGGCGAAAGCGATGAAACACCGCATTCAGAACCCAGGCTAGTAGCCTCGATTTTGTAAGCAGGCTGTGGTCCTGTAGCTGAGAATGTAATCATGGTGCGGTATTCTCCATCTAAAAATGTGTTAGACGAGATCGTGCCAAAGTAGCCGGCACGTAATATGAGTAACTGCGAAGTGGCTGGTGCATCCTGAACCATAATGGCTTGTCTGATTTCCGGTAATAGATCAAACAAGTTTAAGCCTTGCACCAATTGTGTTTCATACAAACTGCGAGAAAGTGTCTGAAAACCCAAGGGCGTGTTGGCTCCGCGGTGAGGACTATCATGTGTGAGCAACAGGCGGGTTTGTGTTGCCACACCTTGCTTGGTCATATTGGCCAAAGCATAGCGTGCCACCAGCCCACCCATGCTTATGCCGATCACCACGTTTTGCTCTGTGCTATTGGCCAGTACCTTTTGCGCATTCACCCATGCAATTACTTCTTGCAACAGTGCAGCATTGCGCCTGATATCATCCGTGCCATTGTTGTAGTCTAAAAAGATGAGGTCATAACCAACTAAATCTAATTGAATGTTAAAATCATATGAACCGGTATTGTTGATCGCGTTCAAGAAATCTTGCAATGAATAATTCAATTGAAGCTTTGGTGCAATGCTCGATATATCATACCCCTCTGCCACAATCAAGGGCTTCTTTATCTTTTGTACCGTGTTAGTACCACTATATTTAATAAACACAGTGCCTCCAGCGTGATTCGCACTTGCATTAAAGAGCAGTGTCGCATCCGCAGGGATTGCGAAACGTACTTGCGCAGCACCCAAATTTAAAATCTCTATGCTACTTTGGCACTCTGCAAATGTATTATCAGTAAAAACCAACTTTATTTTTATCTGCTTCACACCAGTGGTAATATATGCTCCAGCAAGCGGCGTGTTCCAAAGAGCATTGAGATAACCACGCCCATCGCCAAAATCTACGGCAATATTGTTAAGTGTCTTACCGCTGGCGTTATAAAATAACTCTGGCTTAAAAAGTACTTGAGGTGTGCCCGTATAAGCATAGCCGATTGATGGCGCTGCCGCAAAAAGTTTGCGCGTAGTATATGGGCTTTGGGTGCGCCCCGGCACATCAAATAATTGGTTGTTGCTTGCAGAAAGTAAATTAGATGTAATGGCATCTGTACGAATGGAATTATAATCAGCATACAACAACGGCACGGGTAGCAATGAAGCAAAATTAGATTCAGTCGTTTCAATAGTCGTGTTGACTGCCGCCAGCGTCCCAAGAGGATTTGCGCCATCAATGCGAGCCGTATATAATGTTGTATACACTTTTCGCCACGTGGCAATATCTAACTTGTTGCTATCAGAGAGGACACCATTGAAGGGTATAAACCGAGTCAAGTCAAGGCAATGCCATACTCCTCCAAAAAGCCAGTAGGTATTTGTATTTTATTTACATTAATAAATACTTGATCTAACCTGTCGCGTAATGGATAGGTTTGAGATAATGAAAACGTGCATGTAGTTAATACGCAGAAAACTAATGTGCAGATATTTTTCATAGAATATAGTATTTATTAAAAT
>Ga0123336_10001117_pt1 | contig 25188 bp, 23 predicted proteins | sample SSSSmetaG_FD_96466 | JGI IMG/M metagenome (GOLD analysis project Ga0123336, IMG submission 96466) | Glacier valley bacterial and archeal communities from Borup Fiord, Nunavut, Canada, to study Microbial Dark Matter (Phase II) - ​SSSS metaG | ecosystem: Environmental > Aquatic > Freshwater > Ice... | reverse complement strand
GCGGCGCGCGCTGCCGGCATGTGGGGAGCGCCACGCTGGGGCGGTGGAACGGCGCGTCGGTGCGCAGGCTGTCGCGAAACCAGCTGTTCCTCTTGTGGAAGCACGTTCCGGCGGCGTTGCGGCGGCGTTGGTGGTGGAACATTTTTGTGGGGCAGGCACTTTGGGCAGGTGTTGCGGCCAGGCACGGGGTCGGGGCTGCGTGGTGGCGGGGGAAGCGGGAAGGCTGGGCGCGCCGGCACGATTTTCAGCAAACTGCGGGCCTGAGTGCCCAGCAGCTTGAAAGGCAAGAGCGTGAACTACTCGCGTTACAGCGAACCTTCGGGGCGGATTCCTACTGGCGCTGGTATGCCGCACTTACAGGCAGCGGGCGTGGGACCGAATGACACAGGAACCTGCGCGAACGGACACTACGATCCTGATCGTGACTTACAATTCCCTCCGCGTAGTGGCGGAGTGTTTGCAGGCCGCACTGTTGACGGGCGCCGAAATTCTGGTCATCGACAATGCTTCAACGGACGGCACGGCGGAACTGGTGGGCACGTTTCCGGTTCGGCTGATTGCGAACCGTGAGAACCGTGGCTTCGCGGGCGCCGTGAACCAGGGAGTGCGTGCGACGACGGCGAAATACCTGCTTCTTCTGAACCCGGACGCCGTGCTGCTGACCGGGATCGATGCGCTTCGCGAGGCGTGTTTGCGGCCCTCGGTAGGGGCGGCGGCGGGTTTGCTGACAGGCGCCGAGGGGCAACCGCAGACCGGTTTCACGGTACGGAGGCTGCCCACGCCGCTCGCTCTCAGTTTTGAGGTTTTGGGTTTGAATCGGCTATTTCCGCGCAACCCGGTGAATTGGCGCTTCCGTTGCTTCGATCTAGAGCTTAGCGGTACGGCTCCGGTATCGGTGGAACAGCCCGCCGGTGCCCTGTTGATGTTTCGCCGGGATGGCTGGGAGGCGCTCGGTGGCTTTGATGAACAGTTCCATCCGCTGTGGTTTGAAGATGTGGATTTTTGTGCCCGGCTAAAGGGTGTGGGGAAGCAGATTTTACTGGTACCGGAAGTGGTCGCGAAACATGCGGGAGCGCACTCTATCCTCAACATGGCGCTGGAGATCCGGCGATTATATTGGTATGGTAGTCTTCTTAGATACGCCGCGAAGCACTTCTCTCCCACAGGCCGGAAACTGTTTGTCTATCCGTCTTTTTGGGCGCGATGTTCCGCTCCCTGGAGGGCTTTCCGGGCGGCAGAGGTGGAGCGGTATGGACAGAAGTGGCACGGCTGGCGGCGCGATGTTTTTTCGGGCGGCCGGGATGGACGGAAAAACGTTAACGGCGGAGCGCCAGCTATAAGATGACGAAGGGAGACAGCGGGCTCGGGAGAACCCAGGTTCGAATTCATGGCGAATAGCGATTCCGTCTCTGTAACCATAGTTACCTACGACAGCGGCCGGTTCATCAAGCGATGCCTGGAGTCCGTACTCGATCAGAAATATCCGTTTCTGGACGTGATTGTCATCGATAACTGCTCAACGGACGGCACTACCGACATTTTGGAACCGTTTGAAGACCGCGTCCGGATCATTTACAACGACGAAAATATAGGTTTTGCGGCAGCACAGAATCAGGCCATGGGGCTTTCGGATTCCGATTGGGTGCTGACGCTGAACCCCGATGTGCTGTTACTGCCTGATTTTATTGAGGCGTTGGTGCACGCCGGGAACCTCGATCCGCGCATCGGCACGGTCTGCGGCAAGCTGCTGACCATGAGTTCCGGCTTCGATTTTCCTGAAAAGCCGGTGGTGGATTCGACCGGCATCTATTTCACCCCCACCCTGCGGCATCTGGATCGCGGATCGCTGGAAGTAGATAACGGAAATTACCGCCAGTACGAATATGTCTTTGGGGCCACCGCCGCCGCCGCGTTGTATCGCCGTGAAATGATCGACGATATTTCGCTGGATGGCGAGTTTTTCGATTCCGACTTTTTTGTGTATCGCGAAGATGCCGATGTCGCCTGGCGGGCGCAGTTGTTGGGTTGGCGCTGCATGTATGCGCCCTACGCGCGCGGGTATCACGTGCGGAAGGCGCTGCCTGGAAACCGTAGGGCACTGCCGCCTGAAATCAACATGCATTCGGTGAAGAATCGCTTTCTTCTTCGCATGAAGAACATTTCCGGCGACCTTTACCGCCGCAACTGGATTCAAATCACCGGCCGCGATCTGGTGGTGGTGGCGTGTTGCATACTTTGGGAGCACAGTTCGCTTAAAGCGTTCTGGTTCCTGGCGAAGAACTATAAGAGAGTGCTCGCCAAGCGCCGGATGATTCTGGCCCGGCAACGCGCGGACGACGATTACATTGCCAGTTGGTTCAACTTCGAGCCGGTGGCGAAGCCAGCCCCGAAGAAGTTTACCGCTGTTCCTTCCCGGCCAAAACCGACCCGCAAGTAGCTGTTTTCAGGCACTATGCGCATCGCCCTCCTTGGCACGCGCGGCATCCCGGCCAACTATGGCGGCTTCGAAACGTTTGCCGAAGAACTGTCGGTGCGTCTGGTGGAGCGCGGGCACCAGGTTACTGTGTATTGCCGTGAGCGCTACCCGGCACCCCGGTATCGCGGAGTTGGTCTGCAATATCTGCCCACCGTTCACAACAAGTACATGGACACGCTGGCACATACGTTTCTTTCCACGCTGCATCTGATCACGCATCGGGTGGATTGTGCCCTTTACTGCAATGCGGCGAATGCCATCTTTCTGCTTTTGCCGCGTCTGGCCAGTGTGCCGGTGGCGCTGAATGTGGACGGCATCGAGCGCAAACGGAAGAAGTGGAACGCGTTGGCGCGCGGCTGGTATCGGATGTCGGAATTCCTGGCGACAGTGCTGCCCAACCGAACAGTGAGCGATGCCCGGGTGATTGAGCGCTACTATCGCGAGCGCTACGGCAAGGAAACCACGTTCATCCCCTATGGCGCGGACACAGCGAAGCTGGAGAGCAACGAGGCTTTGCGGCGGCTGAGGCTGGAACGCGGGCAGTACTTTCTGTACGTCAGCCGCATGGAGCCGGAGAACCATGCGTTACAGGTGCGGCGCGCTTTTGAGCAGGTACCCACCAGCATGAGACTGGCGTTGATTGGGGATGCGCCACATGCCGCGGAATACATTCGCGAGGTGCGCGATACGAAAGACAGCAGGATTGTAATGCCCGGTGGCGTTTATGGGAAGGGGTATCACGAATTGGGTTCGCATTGCTTTGCGTACGTGCATGCGACGGAGGTGGGCGGCACCCATCCGGCGCTGATTGAGGCCATGGGCAAAGGGGCGCTGGTGCTGTATCGCGGCACGCCGGAAAACGTGGAGGTTTGCGGCGATGCGGGGCTAGCCTTTGCCGATGAAGAAGAGCTGGTAGCGCGCATGCGGGAAGCGATCGCGATGCCTGAAGCGGAGCGCGAAGTGTTCCGCCGCCGCGCCACCGCCCGCGTGCGGGAGCGCTATGACTGGGAGGCTGTGACGACGCAATATGAGCGGCTGTTTGAGGAGATGAGCCGGTGACCGGGCCTGAATATCGCACTTGGGCGGAGGTTTCCTTGCGGCAGGTGCGCGAGAACTTTCGGGCTGTGGCGGCAACTGTGGGCAGAGGCGTGGTAGTGGCACCGGTGGTGAAGGCCGATGCGTATGGGCACGGCGCCGTGCCGGTTTCGAGAGCGCTGATCAATGCCGGCGCCACATGGCTGGCTGTGAGCTGCGTTCAGGAAGGCGTGGCTTTGCGGCAGAGCGGAATCGATGCGCGGGTGCTGGTGATGGGGGGCCTGCTGCCGTTCGAGCGCGAAGCGGTGTTCACGCATCGGCTGACACCAGTGGCGCACTCGCTGGACGAGCTGCGGGATTACGAGACGGCTGCGCGGCCTCTTACGGTGCATCTGAAAGTGGATACCGGGATGAGCCGTTTAGGCGCGACAGCAACACCGGCGGAGGTTGTGCAAGCGTTGCGGGGTTTGAAGCATTTGCGCGTGGAGGGGCTGATGTCGCACTTCGCTTCCGCCGAGGACTTCACGTCGGAGCAGACCTTGGATCAGGTCAGGAGTTTCGAAGGGGTGTGCGAAGCGCTGCGCGAGGCTGGTTCGATGCCGGAAATTACGCATCTTGCCAGTACAAATCCGATCGCGTATGGCCGGCGGGAAACCTGGAATGTGCTGGTGCGCCCGGGTCTGGCAATTTACGGTTACGTTTCGCCCTCGGTGGAAGGACCTCTCGGCAATCTTGCTATCGCGCCTGCGCTCACCTGGTATGCGCGCCTGCTGAAAGTTCGTGAGATTGGCGCGGGCACTCCCGTGGGTTACATGGCCAGATTTCGCGCGCCCCACGCGATGCGAATTGGAACCGTGGCGGCGGGTTATGCGGACGGCTTGCCGCATCGTCTTTCCACGCGAGGGAACTTGGTGAGCAAGGGGCGTACGTTGCCGATTCTGGGCGCGGTCTCCATGGACCTGACCACGGTGGATCTAACAGCCGCTCCGGAATTGCAAGTGGGCGATGCCGTGACTGTGCTGGGGCCCGGAATGGACGCTCAGCGCATTGCAGAGCTGGCCGGAGAGATTCCATATAGCGTGCTGGGCGGGATCGGCAATCGCGTCCGGCGCGTTTATATCGAGTGAGCTAGAGGTCGAGATTTCCACCCGAGATAATCACGCCGATCTGACGGAATCCCGCGGGAACTTTGCCTGAAAGCACGCCTGCGGTGGCAGCCGCACCGCTTGGTTCGGCCACCACTTTCACGGTCCCCATCAGGAAGCGCATGGCGGTTCGCAACTCATCGTCCGTAACCAGCAGAACCTGCTCCAGCAGTTCTTGCAGTATCGGGAACGGCACCTTGCCGGGAACCACGGTTCGCAGACCATCGGCAATGGTGGGGGGCGGCGGAATTTCCACGCGCTCGCCTTTTTGAAGCGAAAGGAACCAATCGTTGCCCGTTTCCGGCTCCACGCCAAATACGCGAATGGCTGGGTTGATGTCTTTTGCGATCAAAGCGCAACCGGCCGTCAGGCCACCGCCGCCCAGGCAGGTGACTAACGCCTCAAGTTCGGGCGCTTCGTCCAACAGTTCGAGAGCGGCGGTACCCTGGCCGGCGACAATCAGCGGATGATCGAAGGGCGGCACCAGCGTTGCGCCGGTATCGCCCAAAAGCCGGCACGCGATCTCTTCGCGATTTTCCCGCATCCGGTCATACAAAACGATAGTGGCGCCGTAGGCACGCGTGGCGGCGACTTTCGATTGCGGCGCATCGCTGGGCATGACGATGGTGGCTTTGGCACCCACATGACGAGCGGCCAGCGCGACACCCTGCGCATGATTGCCCGAGGAAAATGCGACGATCCCTCGGCCCAACTCTTCCGGCGTGAGCGAAAAGATCAGATTCGACGCACCGCGAATTTTGAAAGACCCGCCGCGCTGAAGATTTTCGCATTTAAAAAACACGCGCACCCCATCGATTTCAGCTTCGAGGACGGGCGTACGCTTCGCTAGAGGGAGAATCCGAGTGGCCGCTTCCCGAACCATGGCGGCGGTCACCGCGCCGGAACTGTTCATCGAGCGGTCTGCAGTTCCAGTTTGCGCTGCCGCATTTGTTGCAGCCGCTCCTGATGCTCTTGCAACAGGGTGGCAAAACCCGCCCAATAATAACCGGCGACGAACAAGCCAAGGAACGGAATAGAGAGATAGTTCCCGCTATCAATGGCGAAGAGGACCATACCCAGGAAATAAGTGCCGAAACCGAGTTCGGCATAAGGCAGCCAGCCGCTACGGCGACGATACTTTTTCTGCTCCAACTTGGGCCGCGGAATGTTGCCTTCGATGGCGAACTTAGGGGTGCGGACAAAGCTGGTCTGCACCCCGAACAAAGCTTCCAGAACAGCGCGGGTATTGATGATGGTGAGTGCCACGCCCACGGCCATCAGCATGGGTAACAGCAGGAAGGCGCGCTTCCACGTCTTCGGGTATAACTCGCGCTGCGCCAACACGTAAAACGCGGAAATGGAAATGAACGAAGCCACAATCAACGGCACATCGAGGAACACCATCTGCACCCAGCCCATATAAAAACGGCAGATCATGACGGGCAGCATCAGCGCGGAGATCACCACCATCAGGGGGTAGGAAATGTTGGGCGTCAGGTGGAGAAAGGCTTCCACTTTCACGCGCAGGGGGAGTTTCGCGCGCAGGATACTGGGCAACAGCTTCTTCGCGCACTGTGTAAGCCCTTTGGCCCAGCGGGATTGCTGCACCTGGAAGCCGTGCATTTCGACAGGCAGTTCAGAAGGGCAATCGAGCCCCGGCAGATAAACAAACTTCCAGCCTTTCATCTGCGCGCGGTAACTCAGGTCTGAATCTTCGGTCAGGGTATCGTGCTGCCAGCCGCCCGCATCGGCAATCATAGTTTTGCGAAGGATGCCGGCGGTGCCATTGAAATTGAAGAACAGGCCCGCGCGCGCCCGGGCCCCGTGTTCCAGCACGAAATGGCCGTCCAGCAGCATGGCCTCCACTTCGGTGAGGAAGTTGTAATGGCGGTTCAGATAGCTCCAACGCGTTTGCACCACACCGATTTTGGGGTCGGCAAAGTGGTGCACGGTGCGCATCAGAAAGTCTGTCGGGGGGATGAAATCGGCATCGAAGACGGCGACGAATTCGCCAGTCGCGCTTTCGAGGCCCTCCTGCAGGGCACCGGCCTTGTATCCATGCCGGTTGGTGCGGTGCTTGTACTCCACCGGAAAGCCGAGAGCCTGATATTTCTGAACAAGCGCTTCGGCAAAGGGGTGCGTATCGTCGGTGGAATCGTCCAGAACCTGAATTTGGAGCAGATGCTTCGGATAATCCACTTTGGTGGTTTCGTCAATCAGCCGCTCCACCACATAGCGCTCATTATAAAGAGGCAGCTGGATGGTGACCCGGGGCAGGTCGGCAAAACGCAGCGACGGTTCGTTTGTGGCCTTCCTGCGGTTCTTGAAATAGCTATGAATCACTTCGTACCGGTGCAGACCATATATAGAAAGGATGCAAAGGATACCGAAGTAAGGCACCAGAATGGCCCAATCGAACCAGCTGGAATGGTGGATATCGGCGAAGGTATTGTCGGCCAGCCTGCGCCGGAACTGATCGAAGGCGCTGGTCGCGAGATAGAGACAGAACACCATAGCTGGACGGGGCTGTGTGGGCAGCCATCTCTAAGTATAGCGATGCAATTTACGCGCCGCACCGGTTGAGTTTCGGGATCGCATTAAACGTGTATGGGCCGAATCGGTTAGCGAAAAAGAAGCAATTGCTTCTTTTTCATTGCAAGAAGCTCTAAGGACCGTCTAAACTCAGACACTTAGACGGCCCCGCTTGGGACGGGGGGTCTTTGTCCCAAAGCCCGTGAACCTTATGAAAATCCAGTCAGTTAAGACCCTTTCCGCTGTTCTCCTGGCACTTAGCGCGGCCTCGGGCGCGTTCGCTCAGGAAACGACCGCTGGCATTCAGGGCGTCGTTAAAGATCCGTCAGGCTCCGTCATTGCCAATGCATCGGTTGAAGTAGCCAGCCCGGCCCTGATTGGTGTCCGTAGGCTTGTGACCGATTCCGCCGGCGCGTACCGCTTCTCTGCTCTTTCTCCCGGTCTTTACTCAATAACGGTGACGTCTGCGGGTTTCCGCACTTATAGGCAGACAGGGATTGAGCTGACCGTTGGCCGCTTGCCGAATATCGATATCCGGCTCGAGGTTGGCGCGGTCGCGGAAACCGTCGAGGTTTCCGATGTGTCGCCGATCGTCGACGTGACACGCAGCAACGCGGCCGTAGTTGTCGACCGGGAAACGCTGAACAACATCCCGAAAGGCCGGTCTTTCCAATCTGTGATTCCTTTTGCGGCGGGTGCGCGCCAGGAGCCGCTGCAGGGCGGAACTTCCACTCGCGATAACGGCTACCAGATCGACGGCGCCAGCGATTCGGAGAATGTCTATCTGGTGGACGGCGTGAATATTACCGATATCAAGAGCGGCGGCGTTGGCAAGAATTTCCAGGTCGATTTCATTGAAGAGGTCCAGATCAAATCCGGCGGATTCGAGGCCGAGTACGGTGGCGCCCTTGGCGGAGTAATCAATGTGGTTCCGAAGCGCGGGTCGAATCAGTGGCATGGATCGTTGTTGACGTATGTTCGCTCCAACGTTCTCAATGCGAACGACGCTTGCGCCAGCGGCTACACTTCCGGCAGCACCAACCCGGCGACCTTTGCTGGATTCAGCACCACGTGCGGGCTGAGATTGAACCCCAGGCTGCCTTCGGCGTCCGCCGCCAACCGGTTGGACGGCACCCCGGAATATTATATTCCGGCGAAAGACGGCCGGAATATCATCGAGCCCGGCTTTGTGTTAGGAGGTGCAATCCTGAAGGACCGGCTCTGGGTATCTACGGGTTACATTCCTACTCTGGACACCATTCATCGCACTACAACTTTTACCTCTGCGAATGCCGGTCCACGTAACCTGACCCAGTCCTATACGCAACACAATATGTACACGCGCCTGGATTACCGCATGTTCGACCAGTTGCGGTTATTTGGGGCCTGGAATTATTCCTACTCACGAACCCAGGGACAATTAGGACAACCGGATAGCCCTGCCCGGCAATTGAATGCGGGCGCCAGTACCGACCCTAATACGTTCCGATCCGATGCGGGTTCGGTGAACCCCAATGCCCTGTACACGTTCGGCGGCGATTGGACCCCCACGTCGAAACTGGTAGTTAGCGTCCGCTACGGTTACTTCTTCAACAATAATGAACAGCGCGGCACTCCTGTGGGTACACGGTATGTTTATCAGGCCACCGTCAACGCTGCCAGTAAGGATTTAGCCGGTAACGCCTTTCCCACATCGGCATTCAATACCAGCGGCTTCGCCAACCTTCCAAGCAATTTGGCCACATCGTTCGATGCCTATAAACGCAAAGGAGTGAATGCGGATGCGTCGTACTTCGTCGGGCGCTTCTTGGGCGGAACGCATACCTTTAAGGGTGGATATTTCTACCAGCGTCAATCGAACGCTGTCCTTACAAACTTCCAGGGCGGACGCGTAGATCTGTTCCCAGGCCAGTCTTACTCTCCCGTCACCAGCACCACGGCTTGCGATGGCATCAAGGCGCAAAACCTTACCAAGTTCGGACAATCCACATGCCAGGGACAGTTCGGGTATTTCGTTGTCGGTACCGGTGTCACCAATACTGGCATCGATAACCAGACGGCGCAGGCAATTTACTTTCAGGACGCGTGGAATGTAGGCCATGGTTTGACGCTAAATGTTGGCCTGCGCCTGGATCAAGAAACCCAACCCCCCTTCGATCCAAAGCGTTTCCCGACTGTGAAGTTCGGGTGGGGCGACAAGATCGCACCTCGTTTGGGTGCCGCTTACGATGTCCTCCATAACGGAAAAATAAAGGTGTACGGAAGCTACGGCAAATTCTTCGACATTATGAAGCTCGGGTTGGCCAGAGGTTCATTTGGCAGCGACTACTGGCACAACTGCATCTACGGCATGGACGACGCGAACTATACCAGCATCACGCCGACATTTCCGCAGGGTGGAGGCTGCCCTGCAAGCGGGGTCGCTCCAGGCGTGTCCACAGGCCGATTTATTGAAAATGTCGATTTCCGCGCCACCAAAGCAGATCCGCGCGACCCGGCAATCGATTCCACGCTGAAGCCCATGCTGCAGCATGAAACGGCGTTCGGTGTCGATTGGGCAATCAACAATAGCTGGAGCTTGGAATCGCGGTATACGCGCAAGCGCCTGGACAGGACCATTGAAGATATGTCCATTACCGACAACCTGGGCTTTTATATCGGCAACCCGGGTTCGAAATTCGCGGATGTGCTGCACCGGCCGGTGAGTATTCCGGACGCCAGCGGAAGCCCTTACCTAACGAGTGTTCCGTTCTGCGCGGAATGCCCCGCGGCAGTGCCTGCTAACCGCCGCTACGATGGCCTGGAATTCCGCCTATCTAACCGCGGGGGCGGTAAGTGGTTTGGCTCCGCTTCTTATACTTACAGCCGCCTTACGGGCAACTATGCGGGGCTTACGAATACGGATACGACAGATGGAGGCGGAGGGCGGCATGCTCCAAACAACGGTCGCGCCTTCGATCTGCCCACGCAAACCTATCTGCCCAGCGGCAAGATCGACGACGGTCCGCTAGGAACGGACCGCCCCAATACCGGCAAGCTCTACGCCTACTATCGCCAAAAATGGCTGGGCATGGAGACTGACTTCGGCCTATCCGAATCGGCATTCCAGGGCACGCCAATCAGCACATGTCTCTCCGTGGTCGGCACTTCTTCGGCTTGCCAGTGGGCCGAAGGCCGCGGTAACTTCGTAAAGCTCAGCCGCTCCGCCAATGGCGACATTGTTAACAACGGCGTCGTACACGATGCGCGCAGCGATAACTACTTCCAAACCGATCTTACGGTCCGGCACGAAATTCGCGTGAAAGAAAGCATGCGCCTGATCTTCGAAGTGAATGCGCTGAACGCACTTAACCAACGCGCTGCCGTGGGTTATAACGAGCTTGTGATGGGGATTTCCGCGCAACTGATCAGCCCGACGCGCGCCTCGCGATTCGCCGGCGATCCTCAGGTGGATTGGGGCAAGGTGATGAATGGCTATAACTACATTGACGCGCTAAATAGCAAGGGTGCGTTTGCCGGAGTTCAATCACCCATCACTCTTGCCAACCGCTACGGGCTACCGCAAGTGTTCCAGTTGGCACGCAATCTGCGGCTCTCTGCTCGGTTCAATTTTTAGCGATTCTGAAAGCTGTAGGCTGAGGTGGCCACAGGGGGCACGCCACAGGCCATCGCTTCCAGCGCAGCTAGGCCGAAGCTCTCCATTTCACTCGGCATCAACAGCACGTGCGCCAATGGAATCAGGCGTTCCACGTGGTCGCGCTTGCCTAAGAATGTGACGTACTCGGCTACGTTCACGCTGCGCGCCAACTGCACCAGCATGGCCCAACCAAACCAACTGGAAGGGTGGATATCGGTGAAGGTGTTGTCGGCTGGATTTCGAAAAGACCGCCGTCTTTCAGTATGAACCCACTGTCCGCCCGGCGTAAGAACGCCGCTTTCGTTAGCCTCCGAAGCGCAATTGTTTACGTTCGGTGTGAAAAAGTGTACTTTTTAGCAAATCTGATCTTCCCCGTCTGAAGCCAGTCTGCTTCGCTTTTTCTTATCTCGCTTTACCGAAAAGGGGTTTATGTAGAAAACTTTTCTTCTTTGCCCTCCTCACGGCCAGCGCCAACTTGTTCGGCCAGGCTACCTCCACCAGCACGCTGCAAGGTACGGTTTACGATTCGTCTAAAGCCGTGGTCCCGAACGCGGAAGTGACGCTGTCAAGCGCTGCCACAGGGCTTTGCCGCACGGACACCAGCACGGAAAAGGGAACTTACCAATTCGCCTTGCTACCCTCATCTGTCTACCGGGTCGTTCGCGCTATGACGCCTTGAATATTACCTATGCTCGCCGGCTGACTCGCCGCTTCACCGTCAACGCAAACTATGTGATTTCCCGTGCGCTGGCGTATGCCGGAGGTCCTGCGCAGTTCAGCAACGTTGCGGAAGACCCCACTCACTATCTTGCCCGCAACGATTATGGCCCGGCACCGAACGATGAAACTCACCGCTTCGTGTTCAGCGGCCAAGTGCAGCTACCTTTCGGTATTCTGGTCGTGCCCATTTTCCAGGCCGCCCATGGACGCCCGTGCAGGGCATCAACGTATTCGGTACCGGCAATGGCAATGGTGCTTGGCGAGCTATTGTACCTATCAACGACCGCACAAATTACACGGCCACAAAGGCTTACACCACCGCCCAGCTTCGATCCGGGATTGCGGATGGCACGCTAACCACGATCAACTACAATCCAATTCGCGGCAACGCTTTCATTCAGCTCGATCTGCGCGTGAGCAAGACGTTCACCATCAAAGAGCACAATCGCATTGAACTGCTATGCCAGGTGTTCGATCTCAACAATCGGGCCAACTTCGGCAACCAGTACACCAACAGCATCCGCAGCGCAGCTTTCGGAACGCCTCTAAACTTCCTTTCCACCAGTGGCACGGTGGTGCCCCATTCACTGCAGGCTGAAGTGGGCTTCCAGTACCGCTTCTAAATCAGCTCGCGGTAGTAATTTTCATACTGCGGGATGATCTTTTCCGTGCAGAATCGCGTCAGGGCCGTCTCTCTGGCTGCTGACGCGATCTCGGCGAAAAGGTCACCATCGGTGAGCAGATCCACCACGCGGCGGGCTTGCGCATCAGTGTCGCCTACTTTCTCCAAATAGCCGTCCACGCCGTCCGTGATCAGTTCCGGTACGCCTCCCACGCGGGTAGCCACTGGCGGCACGCCGCAGGCCATCGCCTCCAGCGCAGCTAAACCGAAGCTCTCCATTTCGCTTGGCATCAACAGGACGTGCGCCAAGGGAATGAGGCGTTCCACGTGATCGCGCTTGCCTAGGAATGTGACGTACTCAGCGACGTTCAGGCTCTTCGCCAATTGCTCCGCTCCGGCGCGTTCCGGTCCATCGCCAGCCATGAGGAGGCGCGCCGGTACCTGTTTCCTTACTTCGGCAAAGATGCGGACGCAATCCAACACGCGCTTAACTGGCCGAAAGTTCGATAGGTGCAGAATCAGTTTTTCACCGTCAGGCGCGAACTCGCGCGCGCCCTCCTTTTCGTGGTCGGGCTGGTAGGTCTTGCAGTTCACGAAATTGTGAATCACACGGATTTCATTCGCGACCCCGAAGACGCGTACGGTTTGTTCACGCAGATCGTGACTAATGGAGGTGATGCCATCGGATTGTTCGATGGAAAATTTGGTGATCGGGAAATACGATTTGTCCACGCCCACTAGCGAAATATCCGTGCCATGCAGCGTGGTGATGAAGGGCAGCTTGCGGCGCGGCGCGGTCATCTGCCGGGCCAGCATAGCGGAGATGGAATGCGGAATCGCATAATGCACATGCAACAGATCCAGATTGCGCTCTTCCGCCACTTCCGCCATGCGTGAAGCCAGCGCCAGGCAATATGGCGGGTATTGAAAGAGCGGGTATTCAGAAACAGCTACTTCGTGATAGAAGATGTTGGGCAGGCTGGTATCCAGCCGTATCGGGTTGGCGTAGGTGATGAAGTGAACCTCATGCCCGCGCACCGCCAACTCCAGGCCCAATTCCGTGGCCACGATGCCGCTTCCGCCATAAGTGGGATAGCAGGTGATGCCGATTCTCATTTCAGGGTGCCCGCTCCTATTTGGCCGTAAAGGTTCTCATCCGGGGAGGCGACATCACCGCCGCCGAACCAAAACCGGTCGCCCAGAATGGTTGCGTCGCAGAGCACCTTCGCGTTCCAGGGCTGCTCGCCTTTGATCGCCGCACCTACAGCAGTCCATTGCACGCCGTCGCCGGAACGCATCAGCGAGAGGGTGCGGTTCTCACGCGCATCGCGACCGGTGTAGAGCATCCAATACGCGCCATTGCGTTCCCACACCGCGGGCTCGCCTAAGCCGTTCTCCGCTGCGGAGCCGGAGCCGGGCAGCGGGATGGTGACGATCGGGTTCGAGCGCAGCTTTGTCCACGCTACGCCATCGCGTGAACGCGCCAACCCCAACTGTTGCTGCCGCGCGCGGTTTTGACCCAGATAGTAAAGGTAAAACCAGCCGCCCTTCTGAACCACATAAGGGTCAGCCACGGCGCGTTCGTCCCAGCTCATGTACGGCCCCAACCCTAACACTGGTTGCAGCTCTTTGCGCCAGGTTTTACCATCCGCCGAACGCGCCAGGCCAATGCGCGGGCTCTCTCGATGGCCGGCCTGATACCAATACCAAAGCTCCTTGTCGATAACCAGCGCGGAGCCATTTGCTGCAATGTATGACCCTTCCCAGGTGCCGGCGTCGGGAGACAAAACTTTGCCAAACGAATGCCAGTTCACACCATCGGCGGAAGTGGCAAGACCCGTATGCCACGTCCTCCCATCGAAGCCGGAATACAGGTTGTAGAACTGGCCATGAAACCAGGCGACTGACGGATTCAAAGTATCTTGCTGGTCCCAATCGCGGGGGCTCAAAACGGGCCGCGGCTCGAAGTGAAGAACAGGCGCCGACGCTGTTGCCGCGCTCGGAAGAACAGGCAGCGTGAAATCTGCATAGCGGCCGCAGGCAGCCGTACACAGACTAACGCTGATACAAAAACAAAGTGTGGCTGCGGCCTTCGCCGTCATCGTCAATAGTTTCCGTTTTCGTGGGTGTCCACCCGCGAAATTCGAAATCGTGAGCCACTACGCGCGCGCCCTTCTTCAATTGCCGCTCCAGCATGGGCTGCACCTTGTCGTTCGAACGGGGAAGCAGATAAACGGTAATCAAGTCGGCACCGCCATAGTTCTGCGCGAAGATGTCGCCGTGGATGATTTTAGCGCTCCCCTGCAGATTTAGTTTACGGATCTTGGCATCGCTTTGCTTCACCAGGTCCTTGTCGTATTCGACGCCGATTGCATTCGCGTGATACTTGCGCGCCGCCAGGATCACGATGCTGCCATCGTCGCTGCCCAGGTCATACATCTTCTCGCCCGCGCGCAGGCCGCCCAGCTCCAGCATCTTGTCGACGATGGTCTCAGGCGTTGGATAATACGGCGCCAGCTTTTCCACGGCGGCCGTGTGTTCCTGCGCGCGCGCAACGGCAATCAGAAGAAACAATGCATAAGCTTTCATTCGGCCACCGTCCTCCATCCACGGCGCGAAAGATCAAAGTAAATTACCAGACTGGCCACCAGCGCAACCAGCAGAAACGCAATACCGGTCCAGGTCTCCTGCAGGATAATTTTACCGGTGCCAAAGAGCGCTCCGTAGATCAGCGCGCAGCCGCAGAGCCAATCGAGCAGGTTCCATCCGAAGTCACGAGCGGGCGGCACATCGGCGGCAAGTTTGGCGATCGGTTTCCAGCCAAGTTCGCTCGGCCTGACGCGCCGGTAAAACGCTTCCAGCTTCGCCACCGGTTCGGGCGCGGTGGCAAACGTGACGGCCAGCCAGACCACCGTCGTGATGCCGACCGTGATCAGCATGATGTGCGCGAATTGAACAGGGTCGTCACTGTTCAAGCCGAATACGGCCTGCAAAACGATGGACACAACGAAGGCGCTGATCATGGCCGATACTTCGCTCCACGCGTTGATGCGCCACCAATACCAGCGCAGAATCAGCACGGTTCCGGTACCCGCGCCGGTCAGCAGCAGCAGCTTCCATGCGCCGCTGATGGAATCCATGTAGCGGGTGATCACGGCGGAGCAAATAGTCAGCAGCACAGTGGCAAGCTGCGAGGCGATGACATAGTGCCGGTCCGTTTCGCTGGGTTTCCAGAAGCGCTTGTAGAAATCGTTCACAAGATAACTGGCGCCCCAATTCAACTGTGTGCCGATGGTGGACATGAACGCCGCCATGAAGGCCGCTACCATCAGGCCGCGCAGATAAGGCGGCAAATAATCGATCATGACGCGTACGTAGCCGGTTTCTGGGTCGGCCAGATTTGGGTAGAGAATGACGGAGGCGAGACCAACCAGAATCCAGGGCCAGGGGCGCAACGCATAGTGCGCAATATTGAACCAGAGCGTAGCCAGAAGCGAGTGACGTTCGTCTTTCGCGCTGAACATGCGCTGCGCGATATAGCCGCCGCCGCCCGGCTCCGCGCCCGGGTACCAGGTGGCCCACCAGTTCACGGAGATGTAGACCAGAAACGTGATCATCGGCATCCAGGCCGAATTCAGATCGGGCACGAAACTGAGCGCCGAACCGGCGGTGCCCGTGGCGAGCCCCTTCGCGTGATCGATAGCGGCCAGCTTCAGCTTCATCTCGCCGATTCCCCCGACGGCATTCACGGCCGCGACGGCCAGTACGATGACCATCGTCATCTTGACCACGAACTGGAACATGTCCGTGACCAGCACGCCCCACAAGCCGGACAGCACACTGATGCCGGCGGTGAGCGCGATGATGCCGACCACGATCAACAGCGATTCGTCCTTGCCCACGCCCAGCACCAGCATCAGGATCTTCACCATCGCCAGATTGACCCAGCCCAGGATGATGCAGTTGATGGGAATGCCAAGGTATAGCGCGCGAAAGCCCCGCAGGAAGGCGGCGGGTTTGCCGGAATAGCGCAATTCGGCAAATTCCACATCGGTCATCACGCCCGCGCGACGCCAGAGCCGCGCGAAGAGGAACACCGTGAGCATGCCGCTAGCTACAAAATTCCACCACAGCCAGTTTCCGGCTACTCCGTTGCGCGCCACCATGCCCGTTACGGCCAAGGGCGTATCCGCGCCAAAGGTGGTGGCCACCATGGACGTTCCCGCCAACCACCAGGGAATGTTGCGGCCGCCCAGGAAAAACTCCGACATGTTCTTCCCGGCGCGCGAGCGGTAATACAGACCGATCGCGATGTTAAAGAGAAAGTAAGCCGCGACGACGCACCAATCGATGACGCCGAGCTTCATATCCAACCTGGGAATCCACCGACTCTGTGGAAAAGGCTGTGGGTAAGAGAGAGCCTGCGCGGCAAAAACCCTTGTCTGTAATTGTTCTGTGACAGAGTGCCCTCCACTTCAGCAATACCGTTAGAATCGGCTAAGCTATTCATTTCACTCGGGCCAATCATTTTTAGATCCAGACTTTTTGTATCGGAAGGCCCATTTTGGCCAAATCGCTTTCCTCTTTCGTGGCGTAAAAGCGGGAATTCAGTTTAGCCAGATAATAGAAGGGAAGTTTGCCGAAATCTCTGGTACGCGGCGTGGGCTGATACACCAGAACGGCAAGGGCAACCACTTTCGCACCGTATTGTTCTAGCAATTTGCGCATTTCGCTCAGCTTTTGACCACTGCGCAGAATATCGTCCACCAGAATGACCTGTTCGCCGGGTTCTGGCGCCAAAAATTGGCGGAAGCGCATGGGCTGGTCCTCGGCGTCGCGCTCGGCCCAATACACCTGTTTGGCCCGGAGTGCCTCGCAGATGCCATAAGCCACTGGCAGACCGCCTGTCGCGGGCGCGACGATTGAGAGTTCCGAGATATTGGCCCGAATCTCAGGATTGGAACGCAGCATACGGCTCAAGCCGACGCTCAGCGTGCGCGCATGTTGGTAATGGCGCATCACCAGCGGCACTTGCAGGTATTGGTTGGAGCGCAGCCCATCCGGGTATTCGAAATGGCCATCCCGCAGCGCGCCGGTTTCGCGCAGAATGCCGACTACCTCTTCCGGTGTGGGTAATAGGTGCATGTGCTTTGTGAAATGTGCCGCTTGGTCAGTGCGCCCCTTTGCCCAGAACCACCTGCGGGATGGTTTGGAAAAGAATCTTCCAATCCAGGCTCAAAGACCAGTTATCAATGTACTGCATATCCATCTTCATCCACGTCTCGAAATCCACGTGATCGCGGCCATTTAGCGCCCACAGGCACGTCAAACCAGGACGCATGCGCAGCCGCCTTCGCTGCCACACCTGATATTGGGCCACCTCGCTAGGAATAGCGGGGCGCGGGCCCACAAGGGACATGTCGCCTTTGAGGATGTTGAATAGCTGAGGTAATTCGTCGATGGAGAAGCGGCGCAGGTAGCGCCCCAGTGAAGTGGTGCGCGGGTCGTTGGGAATCTTGGTGGCAAGATCGCGCTGGCTCAGATGGATGTAGTCCGCTTTTCGCGCTTCCGCGTCCTCGCACATGGAGCGGAACTTGTAGAAGGTGAATCGGCGCCCGTTCAAGCCGCAGCGCTCCTGCCGGAAAATTGCCGGTCCGCGCGAATCCAAACGAATTGCCAGGGCGATTATTATCAGGAACGGCATCGTAAGCAACAGAGCGGAGGCCGCAATCAGGATATCGATGGCGCGCTTCATCAGCAGGCGGATCTCATCGTCGGGCGCGGCGGAGAACGTCAGCAGCGGAGTAACGCCTAGACGGTCCAGGTGCATTTCGCTGTTCACATGTGGGAAGAAGTCGACCGCGACGCGAGTGCGCACCCCTTCTTCATCGCACTGCAGAAAGACAGACTCCAGTGAGCCGAGAGCCTCGCTTTCCACGGCGAAAATGACTTCATCGATCACTTCGCGCCGCAACAGAGAGGGAAGGTCGGCTAGCGGCCGAACGGGATAAGTGGCGGCGAGTTGAACTTCATTCTGGAGAAACGGCCCTGCGCTCAGAAAGCCTCGCAGACGGACGCCCTGATCGCTCGCGGCTTCAAGGGCGCGGCCCAGGCGCAAAGCGCGCTCGCTGACGCCTACTACCATGACGTAACGCAGAGAGCCAAATTCGCGCCGAATTACCCCGACCAGGCGATCGGCGCCGAGGCGGAAGGTGACCAGCAAGAGCCAAGCGTAAGCGATATAGAGGAAAAGGAAAGGACGGCTCAGATCCAGCCGCAGGGCAAACTCACAAAAGATCAGGCCGACCGCGGCATACCCGCTCTGCCGGAGAGAATCGCTGAGCACCACCTTTCGTTCACCGGTGCCGAGCCGCCCATAGACTTGCAACCAATAGCCGGTCAGCACCAGGGTGAGGACGCAGAGACCGAGCACCAGAGCCTTACGTTCGCCGGAAAAATAAAACGTGTTAGCAAGAGAGAGGGCGAGACGCGTTCGGTAGGCGGCCTCAAACGCCAGAGCGGCCAACAAAATGTCTGAAAGCCCGAACAGCAGCTTCGCTTTTCGATGCTGATTACTGAACACACGTCATCCGGCTCTATTGTAGAATCTTGCCGACCCGTGGTGTTACACTGATGGCGATCCCCACAAGGGCGCGTAGCTCAATTGGCAGAGCAAGTGACTCTTAATCACTAGGTTGTAGGTTCGATTCCTACCGCGCTCACCAACAAATTACAGGACGCTCACATCCCAGAGGGCATGATGGCGAGCAACGCTGGTTCGTCAGATACTCATTTTCGGAACGTCGATCTTGATCTCTATTTGATGCACGATCTTCAGCCGCTTGTTCACAGCTTCGGCAAGAAGGTGCACGTCCTCTACCTGGGACGCGACAAACGAACTTTCTGCGCCCATCTTGAATTGGCGAAGGATGCCAAATCCCCGGACTCCACAATTCGGGCATTCTGCACCCTTGTAAGAGCCTTGCCGGGAAGGTCCGAGACTTCAGCATTGGAATACAGGCAGGGACCCAACCGAATCCCTGCGATTTTGCGATTGAGGCAACAACGCTGAAAGCCGCGGCCGAGCTAGCGGCGCGGATCGTCGTAACGATCTACCCGTTTAAAAGCCAGTGACCTGGCTACTACTTGCCTGAGAGCGCCTTTTCCACCGCTGAGGTCACTTCCGGCGAATCCGGCGTTACGTTGGGCTCGAAGCGAGCAATCACTTTACCCGAGCGATCCACCAGAAATTTTGTGAAATTCCATTTGATGTCCCCCGCTGTGGCTGGGTTAGCCTGCTTCGTCAAATATTGGTACAGGGGCGATTCGTCCGAGCCCTTCACCGACATTTTCGAAAACATGGGGAACTTTACATCGAACTTTCGCGAACAGAAGGTCTTGATCTCTTCGTTCGTTCCAGGCTCCTGCCCGCCGAAATTATTTGCTGGAAAACCCATCACCACCAGACCCTTGTCGCGATATTTCTCATAGAGCGATTCAAGCGCGGAGTACTGCGGGGTGTATCCGCACTGGCTGGCGACGTTCACCATTAAAAGCACTTTGCCCTGATATTCGCTAAGCGTGACGGGCTTGTTGTCGATGGAATCCACCTTGAAGTTATAGAGCGGACTGGCGGCTGGCATGGCACCCGCTAGTATGGCACTGGCTAACGTCGCCAGGAAGAATGTTCGCATTTCTACAGCTTAACGAATATCCCCTCAAGTTTTTGTGCCAAGCGGCCGATAACTCTAACAGTCGGGAGTCAAGAAAGCAGATTGTGACGGAGGCTCGCCCGCCGCGATGTCGGCACGAGTTCACAATCTGCTTTCCCCGACGAAATGGTTAGCTATTCCGCGATTTGGCCGTCGCGCATCAGCACGGTGCGGTCGCCGAATGCGGCTGCTTCAAGGTTGTGGGTGATCATGAGAATTGTTTGGCCAAGGCGGCGGTTGACATCGCGAAGCAGGTGCAGAACGGCATCGGAATTTTTGGAATCCAGGTTGCCCGTTGGCTCGTCAGCCAGCAGGATGGCCGGTTTGTTGACTAGGGCGCGCGCCAGAGCGACCCGCTGCTGCTCGCCTCCCGATAGCGCATTCGGCTTGTGATGCAGCCGGTGCGAGATGCCGAGCAGTTCCAGAATTTTTGCGAACTCTGCCTCGTCGGCCGCTGTCCTGTGCACTGAGCCGCCCGCCAGCGAGCGCGCGACTGCGATATTGTCGTGAGCCGTGAGCGTAGGCAGCAGATTGAATTTCTGAAAAACGAAGCCAACCGTGGTTTGCCGCAGCTTGGTACGGTCGGAATCGCTCAGGGAACCGAGATCTTTTCCGGCGATATGAACTGTTCCGGAAGTCGGAGGCGTCAACGCTCCCACAATATGGAACAATGTCGATTTACCGGAGCCGGAAGGGCCAACCACACTGAGAAACTCGCCCGTCGGCACATCCAGGTCCACGCCACGAAGGGCTTCGACATTCACTTGGCCGACACGGAACACCTTGCGCAAGCCGCGAATGGAAATAATCGGCTCAATCATAGGAGAGGGATTTGATGGGATCCTGGCGGGCCGCGGAAAGCCCTGGATACAAAGCGCCCAACAAAGCCGCGCCCAGAGCGATCAAACCGGCTCTGGCCCACCAACCGACAACAATCGCCTGCGGCAAAGACGACGGAACAAATTTTTGCAGCACCCAGCGCGAGCCGAAACTCAACAGGATTCCGAGCACCGTGCCGCCCAGACCCATCAGGAAAGCCTCTGCCAGAATGGTCCGCAACACGAAGCTCTTCGATGCCCCGATCGCTTTCAGGATGCCGATCTCGCGCGTCCTTTGCAGCACGGCCATATACATGGAGAGGCACACCACAGCGAAGGCGATCAGTACCGAAATTCCGATGATCACTGAAATAAAGGTGTTCAACGCCGGAACATTATTCACAGAGGTGAGCGAGATGAAATCTTTCATCGAAAATACCGGGTAGCCGGTCAAGGTCTGATTCAGTTGCGCAATCAGAGGCTTGATGTTTCGCTCGTCATCCACCTTGAGATAGATTACGCTCAGCATGTGGCTGGCGCCGTAAAGGTCCTGCAAAACTCCAATCTCGACGAAGATATGCGAAAGCTTGCCGGGTTGCACCACGCCGACCAGGTTCCAATCCCGATTGATCAGCTTCACCCTGGTGCCGGCGTGCCAGCGCTTCTGTTCCGCGTAGTATCGGTCCACAATCAGATCGTCGGGAGTGCGGAAGCCATGACCCTCGACGAAGTCGAAGCCTCCGCTCATCTTTTCGAAGCTTGCGTAATCGATGCCTGTGACTGTTTCGAACAGGCCGCCGGCGCTCTGGTTCACGGTGCCGGTCGCCATCGCCACATGCGGATAAGCGGCCAGCTTGGGAACCAGTTGTTCCGGAATGGTGGACCCGCTGAAGCTCATAATGTTGCTGTTCGGAGGACGCACAATCACATCCGCGCCCACGCCGTTCGCTCGCCGCTGCGAATCGTTGATCAAGCCGTCACTCAGCCCCACAAGAATCAGAATGAGAGTGACGGGCACGCCGATCAGAAACACGCTGAGCAGCGTCGGCATCGGCCTATGCCGAACATTTTCCACCATTAATTTCGCGATCACTTCGGAGTCGCCGCCGATGGGGTTCCGGGCTGTGCGACGGGCGTGCCGCCAATCACCTGAAGCTCTGAATTTTCCGGCCGAGCCAAAAAGAACCGAGCCGAATCGATGGCGTTATTGATCTCCATTTTCATCACCGCCAGCACAATTCCGTACTCATCCTTCGGCCGACTGATTTCTATGTGCGACGGGAACCGGACATTGTCGAAGACCTTGAATTCGTCGTACTTCGAAAGACTGACGATGGAGCCGGATTCATCATACTCCCGCTGTTCGGTGATCTGAAGGTTCACGCGATCAAACGTGATCTGCCGGACAATAAAAATATCGTCCCGCGACTTTCGAATGATTTCGAGCTGATAGGAAGCATTGGTTTCCGTTGTGTCGTCCTGCAGCACCACCATATCCGTCTCGGGGTTGATCGGTTTGACCAGCATTCCTGAAATGAACGTTTGCGGCCTGACATTTTCAAACTTGTTCAGCGAAACGGCTGGCGCGTCATTGCGCCCCTGGATAAACTTACCGCGCACCGGGATGCTAACCCGGAACTCTTCATCGTCGGCCACCATGTGAAACGCGGTGCTATGCACCACCGGCAGAATTCCCACCACGCGGATATCGCCGGGCTTTCGGAAATCGATATAGGCAGTGATATCGGTGTAGTCTTTGATTTTGCCTTTGTTGACGCTGCCGATAGAGGTTGTCAGATCGACCGTGGCGCTAAAGCTTCTGACCGCCGCATAGTTGTCGGCAAGGCGTTTAATCAGCTCCACTTTAGTCGCCGTGAGCAGAGTCTGCGCAGTGGGATGAGACGCCCGGACGATGGTCCTGAGCCGCGATGTACAGGAACTGAACACCAAAGTTGTTGCTATAAGAAGAACTACCGCTCCTGAGCGGTTCGCGAGACACATCTCTCTCATTCTAAGATGATGGTGATAAGCTAAAAGAGTCAGCCACTTTGTGGGCCTGTGGCGCAGTTGGGAGCGCGCTTCCATGGCATGGAAGAGGTCAAGGGTTCGAATCCCTTCAGGTCCACCAAAACGTTTCATAGACTTAGCTCCGTCTGACCTGTTCACGGTCCTTGTGCTGGAGTCCAAACGGAGTCCAAACCTCATTGGCGACGGGCACCGTTCTAATTTCAGCTCCTGCCCCTAGTTTGATCAATGGTTTTCACAGGTTACAGGCAATGGGCACTTGGGCACCCAATTTGAACGTGTTGTCCGCTCAAGACGAAAACAATTAAGTCCTTATAAGGACGATGCCCAGTTGAGATTCGCGATCCCCCCACGCTGTGAATCATGAAAGATCGGGTTCGTTAACCTGGCTTTCGTCGATCGACTTGTCTGTTGACGACTGAAACAAAGAAATGCTATTCAGGAACTGAGCACAAGAACTTTAAGGAGTTCTCCATGCGCTCAACAGTTTCGCTTCAGCCACAAACGTCATCTGCATCAGAACTCTGGCCACTCGAAAAGCTCATTCCTTACGAGAAGAATCCGCGTAAGAACGATTCCGCGGTGGATCGAATGTGCGCGTCTATCGAGGAGTTCGGCTTCAAGATTCCTTGCTTGGTGCGTGGCAATGGCGAAGTAGTAGACGGGCATCTACGACTTAAAGCGGCCCATAAGCTTGGGATTGCAGAAGTGCCAGTCATCCTTTGCGACGAATGGTCACCGGCCCAGGTCAAGGCATTTCGTCTAATGGTAAATCGCTCGGTCACTTGGGCAAATTGGGATGACGAGCTACTGGCTCACGAACTGAAAGACATCGAAGAGTCCGGCCTGGACATCGCACTCACCGGCTTCGACTCGAAAGAGATTGACGATCTCCTGGCTACGCTCGAAGAGGAAGCGCCATCCGAAGAGATTCCTCTCCCGCCGGCTGTGCCGAACAGTCGCACCGGCGATTTGTGGCTTTGTGAGCCGCACCGCGTGTTATGCGGAGACTCTACGGACGCGGCCAACGTCGCGCGCTTGCTGGGCGATAGCGACCCAGTCCTCATGGTGACGGACCCACCATATGGAATTGAGCTCGACTCCGAATGGCGGGATCGCGCTGGCCTGAACGGATGTGGAGCCGCGGAAGCGAGCTACATGAAGACACGCACCGAAGGACACCACAACACAACCATCTCTTCCGATACGCGCGCCGATTGGTCAGAAGCTTTCGAACTCGTCCCCAGTATTCAGGTTGCGTATGTCTGGCATGCGAGCCTATTTACCCGCGAAGTCCTAAACGGTCTCGAGAGAATCGGCTTCCTGTATCCCCAACAAATCATTTGGAATAAAGGTAGGACAGTCCTAACGAGATCGTTGTATTGGTTCGCCCACGAACCCTGCTGGTTCGTCCGCAAGAAGAACGCGCCCTGGTACGGCAAGGCCGGTGAGAACTCGACAATCTGGGATTCGCCGTCGCCAAAATTTATCATGGGCGGTTCAGACGAGGAGAAGTATGACCATCCGACTCAAAAGCCTTTGGCGCTCATGACCAAGCCGATCTTGAATCACACGAGGCGCGGCGAGTTGGTCTACGAACCATTTCTTGGCAGCGGGACCACACTTGCGGCAGCGGAAACGACAGCGCGCGTCTGTTACGGCATCGAGCTCGACCCAAAGTTCACCGATGTGGTGGTCCAGCGTTGGCAGGCAATGAGCGGCAAGAAAGCTGTACTCGATGGGGACGGGAGAACCTTCGCGGAGATTGCAGCAGAGCGAGAAGGAGGTGCAGCGTGATCGCGCTGTTAACGAAAAAAGCCGCCGGGGTTGAATCCGGCGGCGGGAGAGAAAAGAGTTCCACCAGCCTAAGCTTTGATCAAGTAGACCCGCTTCTCGCCAATCTTCTCACTGGTCACGACCAGCCCGTGCTTCTTAGTCAGCGAGCCGCCCGCGCTCAACATGGCCCGCGTGGTGTGCTTCTGCCAGCCCATCGCAGCCATAATTTCCTCAAGGGGTGGTTCCGCCCTCGCGCTTGAGCATCGCGATCACTTGGCTGGTCTTGCTCTCCTCGCGGGGGGCTTTGGGCGTCGTTTCGGCTGTGGGCGTTTTCTTCTGGCGGGTGGTCTTCTTGGCCGTCTTCGTCTCCTCGGGCGCTACGTCGGGGGCCTGCTCGCCAACGTTGCCCTCGGGTTCGCTAGCGAGAGTCTCGGCTTGGACCTGTTCGCTTTCGGATACTGGTGCCTCTTCGCTGGATTGCATGTCAGGAGAAGCTTCTGTTTGTGCTGTCTCGGTCGCGGCCTCGGCTGGAATGGAATCCCCCAAGCTCTGGATGGCTTTCCAGATGCGGGTTGCGGCAGTTTTGCGGTCCGTGAACTTCTTAACCGGCGTATTGCCAGGGATGCTGTTCCAGATCTCGATCAGCCGCGGTGCCGGCCAGTATGCAGCAAGTCCGGCGAGGTCTGTGTC
>Ga0123336_10001116_pt1 | contig 25189 bp, 24 predicted proteins | sample SSSSmetaG_FD_96466 | JGI IMG/M metagenome (GOLD analysis project Ga0123336, IMG submission 96466) | Glacier valley bacterial and archeal communities from Borup Fiord, Nunavut, Canada, to study Microbial Dark Matter (Phase II) - ​SSSS metaG | ecosystem: Environmental > Aquatic > Freshwater > Ice... | reverse complement strand
TCCGAAGCCCCAGTGCTGGAACAGCGTCAGGCAGATCGCGGTCTGCATCAGGTAGTTGGTCAGCGGCATGCGGCCCGCGGCGGCCAGCGGGGCCAGCCGGCGACGCCAGGCGGTGTCCTGCGCCAGGCGCACGATCACGAGCACATAGAAGATCATCATCCCGACCCGCGACAGGCTGTAGCAGACGCTGCCGAGCACCTTGACGGGCGACGGCCCCGGCGTGCGGTTGAGCTCGAAGATCACGGCCATGGCGACGCCGCAGCCGAGGCCGACCGCCAGCGCCCACCAGGTGAGGCGGCGGATCTGCGGCATCAGCTCGCCCGCGCGCTGCACCCAGCGCCGGCGGCCGGCGAGCAGGCCGATCAGCATCGTCAGGCTCATCATCACCCACCAGCCGAAGGTGCCCCAGAGACCCTTCCAGTGGTCGTAGAAGAACGTCATGACGCGGCTGTTCTCGATCACCATGTCGACGAAGCCGCCGTGGCCGTACGCGGCCTCGTTGCTGACCTCGAACGTCTTGGCGATCTGCACCTGCTCGGCGACCATCTCCGGCGTGAAGATCAGCACGCGCAGCGTCCCCGAGACGGCGGGGTAGACGATGCAGGCGGCGATCAGCAGGACGATGGCGCGATCGCTCACGCGACGCAGGCCGAGCACCAGCAGCAGTCCGAGGATGGCGTACGTGTGCAGGACGTCGCCCGGCCAGAACACCCAGGCGTGCGTGACGCCGAGCGCGGCCAGCACGAGCAGCCTGCGCAGGTACACGCGCGTGGCCTGCCCCGGGTCCTTCGCTTCGATGCGGGCGAACTGGATCGTGAAGCCGATCCCGAACAGCATGCTGAACATGCTGTTGAACTTGCCCGAGAAGAGCGCCTCGCGGGCCATCTCCGCGAACTGGTCGACCGGGCTCGCCCACAGGTGCGAGCCATCGGCCTCCGCGAAGAAGGAGCTGTTGAAGCCGGGCATGTTCATGATCAGGATGCCCATCAGCGCGAAGCCGCGCAGGATGTCGAGCGTGGGCAACCGTTCGGAACTCGGCAGCGAGCGGAGAGCGACGGGTTCGGCCATGGGGAGCTCCGGTGCGGGGACGGAATGCCGGCGAGCAAGGCTTGACAAGCGGATGCTGCCAGCTTTGCGGCGTCCGGCCAAGAGCGCCTTGCAACTTACTGCGATGGGCCTGCGCGGTGCCTGGCCACGGCATACGTGTGTTCGACGCAAGGCTCGCCCCGGAAGACCGCGTCGGCCGTCGCGACCCGGTGCATGCCGACCCGCTCCAGCAGGCGGACGGACGCCTCGTTGCGCGCGTCGGTGATCCCGATGATCCGGACCGCCGACGAACGCTCGAAGATCAGCGATGCGGCCTCACGGACGGCCTCGGTCCCGAGACCCCGTCCCTGGAAACGCGGCGCGATCGTGAAGCCCACCTCGGCTTCGTCACCGTCCGCGGACACGCGGACGCCGAGATCGCCGACGAGCTCGTCCGTCGCACGATCGGCGATGGCCAGCTGCGCCCAGTCACCGCGAGGAAACAGCGGGACGTCGCGCATCGCGTCGATGAACGCGAGCGCCTGCCGGTCCGTCTGCGTCGACCAACCCTGGTAGCGCCCGACGGCCTCGTCGCGGCGATACGCCTGGAACGCAGCCAGGTCCGAGGCCCGCAGACGCCGCAGCACGAGCCGCGCGCTCTCCCGAGGGAACGCGGCGGGCCCGGGCGCCCCGATGGTGCGAGGTCCGGACGGCGTATCGATCTGTGCGACCAGGCCGGGCACCGGGGCCTCTTCCACCGTCAGGGTCGTATCGCAGGCGGCGAATCGAAGGCTGTCGACGAGTGCTCTCAGCCGTTCGGGTTCCGGATGAAGCAGTTGGAGCGCGGTCAGCCTGCACCCCCGGTCCTGCATGCCTGCTGCGGGGTGTCTCGCCGTATGCCACTGGATCAGCGCCGGGGCCGCGCCGCCCAGCGGCAGGGTGCCGTCCTCGGGAATGGAGATCAGCCATTCGAGTGCGCCGCGGGTGATCGGCTCGGCCAAGCCGAGAGGCTCCGACGCCGCGGCCAGGGACGCATGGATGTCCGTGGTCCGCGCGACCCAGCAGCCCAGGAACGGCGCGCGATCGGGGGGCGACCGATCCAGGTCGAACCATCGGGGCCGCGCGGGCGCGGGCGCCGCCGGATCGATCGCGATGACTTCGAGGAACATCGTCTCGCCGAGCGGCAGCAGCAGGTTGTGCGTCCCCATGCGCGGGTGCGCGCCGCCTTGCTGCGGATGCACGCCCAGCCGCTCGTGGACCCACGCACCGCCCGCCTCCAGCGACGGCGAAAGGATCGTCATGTGGTCGATGAGGCAGGTCGGAGACTGAGCGCTCACGGGGCTGAACCGGGTTGGGCGCGACGCGCGGGAACCTTCATGGCCTTCGCGATGCGTTGCTGGAGATCCCTGAGAAGCTCCGGCGAACACGTGGGAGATGACCAGTCCCGCGAGCCGCGTCGCATGAGGTCGACTCCCCTCGTCTCGATCGCACTCACCGACGAACATCCTGCTCGGCGCCGATGCGCCCGAGGATGGCCGGCATGCAGGCGAACAGCAACAGCATGCCGAGGTAGACGGAGCCCGACACGGGGTCGCGACTGGCGATGTAATCGACGAGCGAACGGCGTTGCAGCACGGTGGCGAGAAGCAGCTCGGCAACGACGGACAGGGCCAATGCCGCGAATCCGACCTGGAGTCGAAGAGACGTGCTGGCCGAAAGCGCGAAGCGTCGAACCACATGGCGGGCGGCCAGGACGATCGCGACCAGCATGAACGGCATCTCCAGAAGCTCGGCGTAGCGCTCGCCGAGGCGCGGCACGAGGAACGGCACCCGCAACATGCCCATGACGAACCCGGTGCCCAGGACGAGAGCGAAGTACAGGACCGCTGGCTTGAGACTGCGCATCGACACTGGGAAGGCGCTCCGTTGATGCGGGCAGCAGGTGATGCGCGCGCAGCCCGCTACCCGCTCGCCCCGAAATGATCGGACACAGGCTACTGCGCCGTGACGGCCTCGGCGATGCCCGACAAGACCTTGCGGAGATTGTCGACCGCCGGGCACTGCGAGACACCGTGACGAAGCGCGAGGTACACCGGATCGTCGTAGCCGACCCAGACCTGACCCGAGACGTCCTCCCACACGAGCGCCTTGAGCGGCAGGTCGATCCCGACCGTCTGCTCGCATTCCATGAAGGGCGTGCCGCCTCGAGGACTTCCGAAGATGAGCAGCTCGGTGGGCCTGAGCGTCTTGCCGACCTTCGCCGCGCCTGCCGCGTGGTCGATGCGGGCGAAGACATTCAGTCCCCGCTGCCCGACCACGTCCTCGAGACGCGACATCGTCTGTTTGGCATCGCGCGGACTCTTGACGGCGATCAGCCCTTCGGCGGCCGATGCGGACGACACGACCAGACTGAGCAACGAAGCCGGGACGAACTGATGGAACTTCATGCGGACTCTCCCTCGAAGATGACGCGCGCACAGGGTGTCGAGCGATGGCCCGGTCCATTGGCTGACCCGAAGCGAACTCGTGCCGCCGCCGCCCCCAAGGCGGCGAATTCGCCTTCGAGCCGCCCCGCGACGTGCCCCGCGAAGTGCAGTTCCGAGACCATCGTGATCCGGGCCTTGCCTCTGCGCCTGAACGTGCGAAGAAACCGTACCCATTCGTGCGAGACCGGTGCGGCCGCGACCGCGGTGAACGTCCCTTCGATGGGCAGCAGGTAGGTCATCCTGTTGCTCTGGATCACCAGTCGGCTCGCGATGCCTTCGCCGGTCATGCGGATGTGCAGCAGCGACCAGGCAGCCAGGATCGCCATGGCGGATGCGCTCCCGCCGAACACGGTTTCGCGGTGATTGATGTTCGGTGCCAACGGCGCGCTCAACGTGACGGTGTCCGGCTGCGCGCGGAGGACCGAAACCTCCATGGCCTTCGACAGGGGAATGTGCGTGTGAAGATAGTGCTCAAGCTCTTGCGGAGACATGGCGGATCACTCGTCGGGCGCGTGGTGGTGCTTCGATGGACGCTGTGCTCCGCAGGGCGGTCGGGGCGTGGCTCGAGAAATGGATTGCGCTTCGCGTCGCGATGGCAACGAACACCCGAGGCAAGCTGATCGGGATCTCCCGGCCGTCAGGGACGATCGTCAGCCTCCTCGCGGTACCGCTGCTGTTCACGGCGTCACCGACGAATGGTGGGCAACGATCAGCCATTCGCCCGCCTTGCGATGGAACACGAGTGTGAAGCGCGCGGGCCGAGGAACGACTTGGCCCTCTCGAACATCCGTGAACGTGTAGTAGCCGGAGTTGAATGCGGTCTCGCCGTAGACGCGAATGTGTTGCTCACCGATCACCACGCGCGCGTTCGGCCGCGAAGCGGCATCCTTGAAGTACTCCCGGATTTCCGCCCGACTTGCCGCAATCGTTCTGGCCGTCGTTCCCCAAAGCACGGCCCGCGCGTCGTACAGGCCGACGATGATCGCCGGATCCCGACTGTCGTATGCAGACTGCCATGCTCTGGTCGCCGCTTCTATCCGATCCCTGGAGGTCTGCTCGTCGGGTGGTACAGAGGCACAAGCGCCGAGTAGAAACACGAGGAGGGCAGAGAAAAGGGATCGCATGTCTTCGTCCTTTCTTCGACTGAAACGCTGGCCAACTATCGTACCGGATGCCGGCGGGCACCTTCCGCTGCGTGAGCCGCCCCCGCCGTGACTGCCGACCGTCAGTCCTTCGCGGCTTCCTCGCGCAGCCAATGCGCAAACTTCGCGACCCGGTCCCAGCCCGCGTGCGCATGCGGAAAGACCAGGTGATGCGCCGCGACCGTCATGCCCTTGCGATCGTCGAAGACCGGGACCAGGTCGCCGCGCGCGAGCAGTATTCGCCGGACAGCTGCACACGCAGCTCAGGCTGAGCTCGTCGGCCGCCTTGCTGATGCCGCCCAGGCGCACCACGGCATCGAACGCCAGCAATCCCTTGAACGGCGGGAAGCGCATCGGGAATCCCAGGATGAGCGGATTTTTCAATCCCTCTTGAAATCTTTCGGTGTCGCCGGCGCCGCGCGATGCTGCGAAGATGCCGGTCCCGCACCAGGCGGCGCCCATCGAGGTGCCGCCCCTTCCCGAGCCCACCATGCACGCAGAGACCGCCGTCGTCACGAACCCTTCCGCCGCAGCGGACCTGCGAGCGACAGCCTATCGGATCCGCCGTCACGCGCTGCGCATGGGCGAGGTGCAGGGACAAGGCTATATCGGCCAGGCCCTCGGCTGGGCGGACGTGCTCGCGGTCGCCTACGGCCACGCGCTGCGCTACCGCGCCGACGACCCGCGCTGGGACGGTCGCGACCGCTTCCTGCTGTCGCACGGCCACTATGCGATCGCGCTGTACGCGGCGCTGATCGAGGCCGGCATCGTGCCGCCGGACGAGCTCGAGAGCTACGGCAGCGACGACAGCCGACTGCCGATGTCGGGGATGGCAACGTACACGCCGGGCATGGAGATCTCCGGCGGGTCGCTCGGCCAGGGTCTGGCGATCGCGGTCGGCATGGCGCTGGCGCTGCGCCACAAGGGCAACCCGGCGTTCGTCTACGACTCGATGTCGGACGGCGAGCTCGACGAAGGGGCGACCTGGGAAGCCGCGATGGCTGCCGCGCATCACGGCCTGGGCAACCTGATCTGCCTCGTCGACCTCAACGGCCAGCAGGCCGACGGCAAGCCGGCCCACGTGATGGGCTTCGAGCCGCTGGTCGACAAGTGGGCCGCGTTCGGGTGGCACGTGCAGCGCATCGACGGTAACGACCTGGCCGCGGTGAAGGTCGCGTTCGACACCGCCCGCCATCTCGCCGATGCCAAGCCGCGCGTGATCCTGTGCGACACGCTGATGGGCAAGGGCGTGCCCTTCCTCGAGGCGCGCGAGAAGAACCACTTCATCCGCGTCGACCTGCCCGAGTGGCAGCAGGCCCTCGAGATCCTCGACCGGCAATACCGCGAAGGAGCGCCCGCATGAGCGCCGTCGTGAACAAGCCGCGACTGACCACGTCCGCGATGATCGCGTCGATCGCCGGCGACGACCAGCGCGTGAAGGCCGCCCCGTTCGGCAAGGCCCTCGTCGAACTCGCGGCCGAGCGGCCGGACGTCGTCGGGCTGACTGCCGACCTGGCCAAGTACACCGACCTGCACCTCTTCGCGCAGGCCTATCCGGACCGCTTCTTCCAGATGGGCATGGCCGAGCAGTTGCTGATGGCGGCCGCGGGCGGCATGGCCAAGGAAGGACTGGTGCCCTTCGCGACCACCTATGCCGTCTTCGCGACGCGCCGCGCCTACGACTTCATCCACCAGGTGATCGCCGAGGAGCACCTGAACGTCAAGATCTGCTGCGCCCTGCCGGGTCTCACGACCGGCTACGGCCCGAGCCACCAGGCGACCGACGACGTCGCGTTGATGCGGGCCATCCCCGGCCTGACGATCGTCGACCCGTGCGACGCGCTCGACCTCGAGCAGGCGGTGCCGCAGATCGCGGCGCATCCCGGCCCGGTGTACCTGCGGCTGCTGCGTGGCAGCGTGCCGCTGGTGCTCGACGAGTACGACTACCGTTTCGAACTCGGCAAGGCCAAGCTGGTCCGCGACGGACGCGACGTGCTGATCGTCTCCACCGGCCTGATGACGATGCGCGCGCTCGAAGCCGCGGCGGCGCTGCAGGCCGACCAGGTGGACGTGGCCGTGCTGCACGTGCCGACCGTCAAGCCGCTCGACGAGGCAACGCTGCGCGAGCAAGCGGCGCGCAGCGGGCGTCTGGTGGTGGTCGCCGAGAACCATTCGGTGATCGGCGGCCTCGGCGAGGCGGTCGCGGGCCTGCTGATGCGTTCGGGAATCGCGCCGCGCTTTCGTCACATCGGGCTGCCCGACGCCTTCCTCGACGCGGGCGCGCTGCCCACGCTGCACGACCGCTACGGGATCTCGACGACCGCCGTCGTCGCGTCGATCCGCGACTGGCTGTCCGCATGAGCACCCGCACGAAGGTCGGCCTGATCGGACTCGGCGCGATGGGTCGCGGCGCCGCGACCAACCTGCTCGCGAAGGGCTACGACGTCGTCGGCTTCGACGTCAGCGCCGGCGCGCTCGACTGGCTGCGCGCGCAGGGCGGCACGCCCGCCGGCTCGCTCGCGGAACTCGCGACGCGAGTCCGCATCGTGGTCTGCTTCGTCGTCAACGCGCAGCAGACCGACGACGTGCTGTTCGGCGACGGCGGCCTCGTCGGCCGCCTGCCCGCCGGTGCCGTCTTCATCGCCTGCAGCACGATGGACCCGGGCTATGTCCAGACGCTCGCCGAACGGCTCGCCGTGCACGCGATCGCGCTGGTCGATGCGCCGGTGACCGGCGGCGCGGTGGGGGCCGTCGCGGGCACGCTGACGATCATGGGCTCGGGCACGCGCGGAGCCTTCGACGAAGCGCGTCCGGTGCTCGAGACCTTCGGCGCGCGCGTCCACCATCTCGGCCCGGCCGGATCCGGGGCGCGCATGAAGGTGCTGAACCAGCTGCTGTGCGGCGTGCATCTCGCCGCGGCGGGCGAGGCGCTGGCGCTGGCGCGGCGCCAGGGACTGCCGCTCGACCTGACGCTGGAGATCCTGTCCAGCGGCGCGGCCGGATCGTGGATGCTGGCCGACCGCGGCCCGCGCATGATCGCAGGCGCGTTCGACCACGTCACGTCGGCGGTCGACATCTTCGTCAAGGACCTGTCGCTGGTGCTCGACGCGACGCGCGAGTCGCGCTTCCCGGCCGCGCTCGCGCACGCCGCCTACCTCGCGTTCATCGAGACCTCGGCACGCGGACTCGGCGCGCTGGACGACTCCGCCATCACGACCCATTACGACCGCCCGGGCGACCGCGATTGAGCCGCCCCGCGTGGTTCACATGGTGATCCACTATCTGCGAAAGACATCGACCCGGATCGACCCCTGACCGCCGGCCACGTTCAGAATCGATGGCAAAGAACAGACGAGACCGAGCGCGCACGCATCCCTTGTTCACATGCTGAACTGTGCGGCGCTGCTCGTCGAGACACTCCGAGCGACCGATTTCCAAGGAACCCGCATGCAGACGCCTCACATCATCGGATGGGGTCACACCCCGTTCGGCAAGCTCGACGCGATCGACCTCGAACAGCTGTTCCGCGACGCCGCGATGCCCGCGCTGGCGCTCGCCGGCCTGGAACCCCACGACCTCGACGGCGTCTTCATCGGCACCTTCAACGGCGGCTTCGTCCCGCAGGACTTCGGCGCGGCGATTGCAGGCGTCGCCATGCCCGAGCTGCGCTTCACGCCGTCGGTGCGGATGGAGAACGCCTGCGCGACCGGGTCGGCGGCGATCTGGGCCGCGCTCGACGCGCTCGAGAGCGGCCGTATGAAGCGCGTGCTGGTCGTCGGCTACGAGAAGATGAACACACTGCCGACCCAGCAGATCGGCGAGGTGCTGCTCAAGTGCTCGTACGTGAAGGAGGAAGGCGACACGCCGGGCGGATTCGCCGGCGTGTTCGGGAAGATCGCGTCGGGCTACTTCGAACGCTTCGGCGACCAGTCGGACGCGCTCGCGGCCATATCCGCGAAGAATCACCGCAACGGCGTCAACAATCCGGTCGCGCACATGAAGCGCGATCTGGGGTTCGACTTCTGCCGCAACCCGTCCGACAAGAACCCGTTCGTCGCCGGTCCGCTGAAGCGCTCGGACTGCTCGCTGGTGAGCGACGGCGCCGCGGCGCTGGTGCTGTCGACCGAGCCGTCCGGCAACGCGCAGGTGCCGGCGATCCGCTGGCGCTCGCGCACGCAGGTCAACGACTTCCTGCCGCTGTCGCGCCGCGATCCGACCCGCTTCGAAGGCGCGACCCGCGCTTGGGCGCAGGGCCTCGCGACGTCGCAGTCGTCGCTCGGCGACCTGCAGTTCGTCGAGACCCACGACTGCTTCACGATCGCCGAGCTGCTCGAATACGAGGCGATGGGCCTCGCGCCGCACGGCCAGGGCGCGCGCGTGATCCTCGACGGCGTCAGCACGATGGAAGGCACGCTGCCGATCAACCCGTCGGGCGGCCTCAAGTCGCGCGGCCATCCGATCGGCGCGACCGGCGTGTCGCAGCACGTGATGGCGGCGATGCAGCTGTCCGGCACCGCCGGCGACATGCAGGTGGCCCACGCGCGGCGCGGCGCCGTCTTCAACATGGGCGGCGCGGCGGTCGCGAACTACCTGAGCATCCTCGAGGCGGCCTGACCGCATGCACGCCGCGCAAGTCATGAACCTGGGCCAGCTGCTGACGCAGACGGCCCGGCTCCACCCCGACCTGCCCGGCGTGATCCAGGGCGAGCGGCGCTGGTCGTGGCGCGAGATCGACGCGCGCGTCGATGCGATGGTCGTCGCGCTGCGCGCGCTCGGCGTCCGCGCGGGCGACAGGATCCTCGTCCAGTCGCGCAACAACCTGCAGCTCTTCGAGAGCTGCTGGGTCGCGTTCCGGCTCGGCTGCGTCTGGGTGCCGACCAACTTCCGCCTCACGCCGCCCGAGGTGGCCTACCTGGGTGCATCGAGTCACGCACGCGTGATGATCTACGAGTCGGTCTTCGTCGATCACGTCGACGCGGTCGCGGCCGCATCGGACACGCTCGACCTGGTCGTCGCGATCGGCGCGGCGCGCCCGGGCGAGCAGGACTACGAGTCGCTGGTCGCGCGTCACCTCGGCGAAACCGCCGACGAGGCGACGGTCGGCCACGACGATCCGCTGTGGTTCTTCTACACCTCGGGCACCACCGGCAAGCCGAAGGCCGGGGTCCTCACGCACGGCCAGATGGCCTTCGTCGTCACCAACCATCTGGCCGACCTGATCCCGGCCACGACCCATCAGGACCGCTCGATCGCGGTCGCGCCGCTGTCGCACGGCGCCGGCATCCACGCGCTGCTCAACGTCGCGCGCGGCGCGGCGACGGTGCTGCTGCCGAGCGAGCGCCTGGACCCTGCCGTGTTCTGGGCGCTGGTCGAGGAGCACCGCGTGAGCAACCTCTTCACGGTGCCGACGATCGTCAAGATCCTCGTCGAGGACCCGTCCGTCGACCGCTACGATCACTCGTCGCTGCGCTACGTGATCTACGCCGGCGCGCCGATGTACCGCGCCGACCAGAAGCGCGCGCTGCAGAAGCTCGGCAAGGTGCTCGTGCAGTACTTCGGGCTGGGCGAGGTGACCGGCAACATCACCGTGCTGCCGCCCGCCATGCACTCGGCCGACGACGCCGATCCGGACGCCAACATCGGCTCGTGCGGCAGGCCGCGGCTCGGGATGGAGGTCGCGATCCTCGACGCTCGACTGCAGCGCGTCGCCACCGGCGAGGTCGGCGAGATCTGCTGTCGGGGCCCCGCCGTGTTCGCCGGCTACTACGGCAACCCCGACGCGACCGCCAAGGCGCTCGAGGGCGGCTGGTTCCACACCGGCGACCTCGGGCGCCTGGACGCTCGCGGCCTGCTCTACATCACCGGACGCGAGTCGGACATGTACATCTCGGGCGGCTCGAACGTCTACCCGCGCGAGGTCGAGGAAGTGCTGCTGACCCATCCGTCGATCGCGGAGGTCGCGGTCCTCGGCGTGCCCGACGCCAAGTGGGGCGAGGTCGGCGTCGCGGTCATCGTGTGCCGTGCCGGAGCACGCATCGAGGAAGGCGACGTTCTCGCGCATCTCGAAGGCCGCTGCGCCAAGTACCGCTGGCCGCGCCACGTCTTCTTCTGGGACACGCTGCCCAAGTCCGGCTACGGAAAGATCACCAAGAACGAGGTGCGGCGCCTGCTCGCCGAACGCGGAGAGCTGGTCGCGATGGCCTGACCTCCCCGACAAGAACGCAGTACCCGACGAAGATCACCAGGAGACCACGTGACGGATCGGATGAAGGACAAGGTGGCGCTCGTGGTCGGAGCCGGCGCGTCCGGCCCCGGCTGGGGCAACGGCAAGGCCGCCGCGGTGCTGTATGCCCGCGAGGGCGCGCAGGTGTTCGCGGTCGACTTCCGGCTCGATGCGGCCGAGGAAACCGCGGCCATCATCCGCGGCGAAGGCGGCGACGCGACGTCGTTTCGCGCCAACGTCACGAGCAGCGACGACCTCAAGGCGATGGCCACCGCCTGCGTCGAGCGCTACGGCCGCATCGACGTGCTGCACAACAACGTCGGCATCGTGGAGGTGGGCGGCCCGGTCGAGACATCGGAGGAAAGCTGGGACCGCGTCATCGCGGTCAACCAGACCAGCATCTTCCTCGCCTGCAAGCACGTGCTGCCGTACATGATCGCGCGGCAGGCCGGAGCGATCGTCAACATCGGCTCGATCGCGAGCATCCGCTGGATCGGCTTCCCGTATCTCGCGTACACCGCGGCCAAAGCCGCGATCCTCGGGATGACGAGCAACATCGCCCTGCAGTACGCCGCGCAGGGCATCCGCGCGAACTGCATCCTGCCCGGCCTGATGAACACGCCGCTGATCCGCGAGCCGCTCGCACGCACCTACGGCGGCGACGTCGATTCGATGATCGCGCAGCGCGACGCGCAGACGCCCACCGGAAAGATGGGCGACGCCTGGGACACGGCCTATGCTGCGCTCTTCCTCGCGTCGGACGAGGCGCGCTACGTCACGGGAACGCACCTCGTCGTCGACGGCGGCATCACGCAGCGCGCCGCCTGACGGCCCCCGCGCATCACCTCAGTTTTCGCAGGACCAAGGCAACTCGAAGTGCCCACAACAATCGGAGACCCCATGCAGAACACACGGCGCACCATCCTCAAGGCTTCGGCCGCCTTCGGCCTCGTCGGCCTGTCCATCAAGAGCGGCCACGCGCAGAGCGGGACGTTCAATTACAAGGTCTCGACCAACGTCCAGACCACGCATCCGATCTATCTGCGCCTGGTGGAGGCGACCGACAAGATCAAGGCCGAATCGGACGGCAAGATGATCATCCGCGTGTTCCCGAACGGCCAGCTCGGCTCGGACACCGACATCCTGAGCCAGGTGCGTTCCGGCGGCGTCGAACTGGTGCTGTCACCCGGCGTGGTCCTCGCCAACCTCGTGCCGATGGCGTCGCTCAACAGCGTCGGCTTCGCATTCCCCGACTACCCCGCGGTGTGGAAGGCGATGGACGGCAGCATGGGCAAGTTCATGCGCAACGCGATCATGCAGGCCAACCTGACCGTCTTCGACAGGATCTGGGACAACGGCTTCCGGCAGATCACGTCCAACAAGCCGATCGCCGTGCCGGCCGACCTGGTCGATCTCAAGATCCGCGTTCCCGTCAGCCCGCTCCTGATCTCGCTGTTCAGGACGCTGAAGGCATCGCCGACGCCGATCAACTTCAACGAGCTCTACAGCGCGCTGCAGACCAAGGTCGTCGACGCGCAGGAGAACCCGCTGCCGATCATCACCAGCGCCAAGGTCTACGAAGTGCAGAAGAACTGCTCGCTGACCAGTCACGTGTGGGACGGCTACTGGGTGCTCGCCAACAAGCGTGCGTTCGAGGCATTGCCCGCTGCACTGAAGGACATCGTGACGAAGAACTTCGATGCGTCGGCGCTGAACCAGCGCGCCGACAGCGAGCGCCTGGCGGTGTCGCTGCAGGCCGATCTCGCGGCCAAGGGCATGACCTTCAACAAGCCCGCGATCGCGCCGTTCCGCTCGGCGCTCCAGGAAGGCAAGTTCTATTCGGAATGGAAGACCAAGTTCGGCGACGAGGCCTGGGCGCAGCTCGAAGCGGCCACCGGCAAGCTCGCCTGACGGCCGCGCCACGAAGGAGACCCGCATGAAACTCGATCCCCGGCAGCTGGCCCAGTTCGACGAACTGGGTTACGTGGTCCTTCCCAACTGCTTCACCGCGGCGGAGATCGAGACGATGCGCGACGCGTCGCGCGAGATCTTCTCGCAGACCCGGCCGGAGATCTGGCGCGAGCGCGACGGGACGCCGCGCACCGCGTTCGCCTGCCACCGATACAACGAGGCATGCGCGCTGCTCGCGACCGACGCCCGCCTGGTCGAGCCCGTCGAGCAGCTCTTCGGCGAGCCTTGCTACATGCACCAGTTCAAGATCAACGCGAAGGCCGCGTTCACCGGGGAGGTATGGCAGTGGCACCAGGACTTCCCGACCTGGCACAAGGACGACGGCATGCCCGCGGCGCGCGCGATGAATATCGCCGTCTTCCTCGACGACGTGCTGCCGGTCAACGGTCCGCTGATGTTTATCCCGCGCAGCCACAGGTCCGGCGCGCTCGAGGCCTCGCACGACACGCAGACCACGTCCTACCCGCTGTGGACGCTCGACCAGGCGACGGTGACCGAGCTGGTCGAGAAGAACGGCCTCGTGGCGCCCACCGGCGACGCCGGCGGGGTCCTGATGTTCCACGCCAACCTCGTGCACGGATCGTCGGGCAACATCACGCCCTACCCGCGGCGCATCGTGTACCTGACGCTGTCGGCGTTGAGCAACGCGATCGTCGCGCCCACACGGCCGGAGTTCATTGCGCATCGCGACTTCACGCCGGTCCATGCCGCGCGATCGAACCGGCTGGCCGAGTACGCGGAGCACCACGCGATCGGCGCGTGATGCCGGTGGGGAGCGCGCGCGGGAGCGCCTCTTCGTGAGCACGCGGATCAAGGCCGTCGACCGACCGCAGGCGCCCGTCGCCGGCGCCCAGACGCTGCGCCGCGGCCTGTCGATCGTGCGCCTGCTCACGCAGATCGGTCCGGGCGGGCTGCGCATCGGCGAGATCGGCCGCCGCCTGGCGCTCAACAAGGCCACGGCGATCCGTCTCACGCTCACGCTGGTCGACGAAGGCTTCGTCGTGCAGGACCGCGCGACGGGCCGCTATCGCCTCGGCCCGGAAGCCTTCGCCGCCGGACTCGCCGCCGAGCCCAACTACGAACTGCAGCGCGCGTTCGCGCCGACACTGCGCGCGCTGGCGGCCGAGAGCGGCGACACGGTCTTCTTCACGGTGCTGCACGGCTACGAGAGCATCTGCCTGTCACGCGACGAAGGCGAGTTCCCGATCCGCAACCAGCTCATCAAGCCCGGCGACCGCTGGCCGCTGGGGGTCGGTGCCGGCAGCTGCGCGATGCTGGCCGCACTGTCCGACGCCGAGATCGACGACGTGCTCAGGCTCAATGCCGGGCTGCGCGCCGACCGCTTTCCCCGCTGCACGGACCGGGAGATCCGTCGTCTCGTCGGCGAGACGCGGGCGATGGGTTACTGCATGCAGCCGGGGCTGGTGCTCGAGGACAGCTGGGCCGTCGGCGCGGTGGTCCGGGACGGGCACGACCAGCCGGTGGCGTCGATCAGCATCGCTGCCATCAAGTCACGTCTGGGCATCGCGCGCGGCGCGATCCTCGGCAACCGGCTGATCCAGGCGAGCAAGGGGATCGCCGCGGCGCTCGGGTCCGCGTCCACTTCGGCCACCGAACCGGGCTGAACGGCCTTACAAGGAGACGCTGATCGTCCTAGTGTCCCGTCGAGACGGCCGGTGATTCGGCGGCCGACGGCGCCGTGGATCGTTGCAGCACCGCGCACATCGCCCCCAGCAGCACGTAGCCCGCGGCGAGCGCGAAGACCAGCTTCGGCGTCGTGGCGTCGGGGACGAACAGGCGCCCGTCGGCGAACGGCGAGTGGATCAGGCCGACCAGCGTCATCGCCGCGGCGACCACGCACAGCCACGCGGCCGCGACCATGCGGCGGTCGATGATCCACACCAGGAACGTCGCCCAGATCATCGCGGTGACGATGAAGCCGTTGCCGAGCATCGTCAGCACGGTCAGGCTGTGCTGGGTGTCGGACGGCAGCGCGGCGACGTCGACGCGGGCCGCGCCGAGCACGCCGCCGAGCTGGATGTTGAGCAGGTTCGCGATCACCGGGATTAGCGCCAGCGCGATCGCCTTGACGTGCTTGGGCTCCGACTCGTGGACCGCCTGCGCGCTCATCTCGAGGCCGACGTAGACCAGGATCGGCACCACGATCGACTCGGGCAGCGCGGAGATCAGCACGCTGATCAGCCCGGTGGCGGCGCCGATCGAGATGAACAGCCCGGTCGCGAGCGTGTAGGCGGCGCGGCTGCCCATGCGCTTGTACGCAGGATGGCCGATGTACGGCGTGTTCTGCACGACGCCGCCGCACAGCGCCGCGCCGAGCGTCGCGATGCCCTCGACGAGCAGGATGGTGCGCGTCGAGTAGCGGTCGCCCGCGAGCGCGGCCGACTCGGTCACGTCGATGCCGCCGACCACCGTCAGGAACGCGGCCGGGATCGCGAGCGGGATGTACTTCCACGCCAGGTCGAGTCCTTCGACGAAGAACAGGCTCGGCCACGGCAGGTGCAGGCCGAAGCTGCCGCCCGATGCATGGATCACCGGCGGCAGGTAGCCGAGCGACTTCGCGACGTAGTACGCGGCCAGACCCGCGATCACCGACGCGATCACCGCCGGGATGTTCCACGGCAGGCGGATGCCACCCACCAGCGTCAGCAGGATCACGCCGAGCGCGACGAAGCCGCCGATCGGCTCGGCCATGATCTTCTGGAACGGGAAGAACATGATCAGCGCCACGCCGACCGCGCTGATCGCGCCGAGCAATGCGGTCTTGGGCAGGATGCGGCGGATGCTGTCGCCGAAGAACGACGCGATCAGCTTGGCGATGCCCATCAGCACCAGCACGGCCATGCCGACGGCCCACGCCTCGTTCGCGTCCCTGTGCTGCAGGAACGCCGGGCCGACGACGCCGAACGACAGCGCGAACATCGACGGCGTGTCGATGCCGAGCGGCATCGCGCAGACGTCGTGGCGGCGTTCCTTCTTCGCCAGCCGGAACGCGAGCCAGGTGTAGATCGCGTCGCCGATCAGCACGCCGATCGCGGTGCCCGGGACCATGCGGCCGAGCACGATGTCGGCCGGCATGCCGAACACGCCGATCAGGATGCCGCTCATCGAGACCAGCAGCGCGAGGTTGTCGATCGACAGCGCGAAGAAGCCGTTGACGTCGCCGCGTGCGGCCCACTGATAGCGGAAGGGTTCGGAAGTCATCAAGGGGGCAAGTTGAGGGAGGACGTCCCGCGACGTCAGGACAGCTTCTGCACCAGCGCGTAGCCGGCGAAGCACGCGACGAGTGCGCCGAACACGTGGGCCGACGCGTGGGCGAACGCCCATCCCGCCCTTCCCTCCTGCAGCAGCAGCATCGACTCGGCGGTGAACGACGAGAACGTCGTTAGGCCGCCCAGCACGCCCGGGATCACCAGCACGCGCCACTGCGGCGCCAAATTGGAGCTGAACAGCGTCGGCGATGCCTGGAACACGCCGACCGCCATCCCGATCGCGAACCCGCCGACGACGTTCACCAGCAGCGTGCCGAGCGGCAGCGTCGGCAGCAGGGGATTGAGCAGGATCTGCGCCAGCCAGCGCAACGTCGCGCCGATCAGCGATCCGGCGACGAGCGCGAGGTAGCTCGAGAAGGTGACGGCGCTCATCGATCGACGACCAGGCGACCGCGCATCACGCTTCGGTCTTCCAGCGCGCCGCGGCGACGTCGTCGCTGTCGCGCGCCTCGACCCACCGCTCGCCGCGATCGGTGGTTTCCTTCTTCCAGAACGGCGCCTGCGTCTTCAGGTAGTCCATCACGAAGCTGCACGCGTCGAAGGCGTTGCCGCGATGCGCCGAGCTCGCGGCCACCAGGACGATCTGGTCGGTGGGTCGCAGCGTGCCGTGGCGATGGATCAACAGCAGGTCGATCAGCGACCAGCGCGACGACGCGTCGGCACAGATCGCCTCGAGCGAACGCTCGGTCATGCCGGGATAGTGTTCGAGCGTCAGGGAGCCGACCTGCGAGCCCGCGTCCCCGGCGACCACGTTGAGGTCGCGCACGATGCCGATGAAGCTCGCGATCGCGCCGACCTCGGGCTTGCCGAGGCGCAGCGCGGCCAGCTCGGCGCCGACGTCGAAGTCCTCGATCTGGACACGGACGACGCTGGCCATGGTCAGCCTCCGGTGACCGGCGGAAAGAACGCCAGCTCCGCGCCGTCGCGCAACGGCGCGTCGACCGATGCCATCACCTGGTCGACCGCCGCGCGGACATTGCGGCCTTCGGCCAGCGCCGTGGCCCAGGCGCCACCGCGCTCGCGCAGCCACGCACGCACCTGCTGCGGCGTCGCGACCTCCGGCGGCAGCTCGCACGACTCGCGCGACACGCCGAGCGCTTCGCGCAGCCCGGCGAAATAGAGCACGGTCACGCGCACGGCGGTCCCCGTCCGGCGTCCGTCGCGCTCATCCGATCAGGGCCGCGAACGGCAGGAAGCGCACGAGGTCGCCCGGCGCGATGGCCCGGCCGGGCGGATTCTCGACGAGGCCGTCGGCCCACACGGTCGAGGTCAGCACGGCGGACCCCTGCTGCGGGAACAGGTCGAGGCCGCCGGCGTCGTTCGAGCGTACGCGCAGGTATTCCTGGCGGGCGTCCGGCTTCGGCCAGGCGAAGTCGGCGCGCAGCGTCCACGCCCGGGGTGCGGTGTCGACGATGCCCTGCAACCGCATCAGCAGCGGTCGCACGCACACCAGGAACGTGACGAAACCCGACACCGGGTTGCCCGGCAGGCCGACGAACAGCGCCGCGTGTCCGGCACCCCGCACGCGGCCGAAGGCCAGCGGCTTGCCCGGCTTGATCGCGAGCTGCCAGAAGTCGATGCTGCCTTCGGCCGCGACGGCCGGCTTGATGTGGTCTTCCTCGCCGACCGACACGCCACCCGACGTGACGATGCAGTCGCTCTGCGCCGCGGCGCGCACCAGCGCCTCGCGCGTCGCGGCCAGCGTGTCGGGCACGATGCCCAGGTCGACGACCTCGCAGCCGAGCGCCTCGATCAGGTTGCGCAGCGTGAAGCGGTTGGAGTTGAACAGCGCACCCGCCTTGAGATCCTCGACCGCGACCTCGCCGGGCATCGCGAGCTCGTCGCCGGTCGAGAAGATGGCGACGCGCGGACGCCGCACGACGGTCACCTCGGCCGTGCCGATCGACGCGGCCAGCCCCAGGTGCTGGGGCGCGAGCCGCGTCCCCGCCGGCAGGATGACGTGGCCGCTGCGGATGTCCTCGCCGCGATAGCGCACCCAGGCTCCCGCGGCCGCCGGCTGCGCGAACGCCACGGTGCCGGCGTCCGCGTCGGCCTGCACGGCCTCCTGCATCACGACCGCGTCGGCGCCCGCCGGCATCAGCGCGCCGGTGAAGATCCGTGCCGCGCTGCCGATCGCCAGCGGATGCGCCGCGTGACCGGCGGGAATGCGCTGCACGACCGGCAGGACGACCGGCGACCCCGGCGTGGCACCCGCCAGGTCGGCGGCCTGGACCGCGTAGCCGTCCATCTGCGCGTTGTCGGCGGCCGGCACGTCGATGCGCGACTGCAGCGGCACCGCCAGGACGCGGCCGCGGGCGGTCAGCGTCGGGACGGACTCGACGTCGGACAGCGGCGCCACCCCGTCGAGCAGGCGCGCCAGCGCGTCGGCCACCGGCAGCAGTGGCTGGCGCGGGCCGTCGCGACGGGCTGGTTCGGATGTTGCATGGGGAGCGGGACCGGCGGACATGGGGCGACATTCTATTCTGGCCATGGGCGCGAAGCCGCACTACGCTGGCATCGACGGCGATCCGATGCCGGGAATCGACTTCCGCGGCAGTGCCGAAACTCGTTCGACACGCACCCGAAGTAGAATTCGCCATCCGTTTTAGTGCACTGCAGCAATCCCGGGCAAAAGTCGCCACCAGCGCGCCCACCGCCCGCCCACCCGAGGAAAACAGCATGGTCCTGCAACCCGTGATCCTGTCAGGCGGCTCCGGTACGCGCCTGTGGCCGATGTCGCGCGAGAAGTATCCGAAGCAGCTGCTGTCGCTGACCGGCGGCGAGACCATGCTGCAGTCCACGGCGATGCGGCTGACCGGTTTCAAGGGCTCGGTCGCGGTGTCGCCGGCCTCGATCGTGGTCTGCAACGAGGAATACCGCTTCCTGTCCGCCGAGCAGATGCGCTCGGCCGGCAGCCCCGGCGGCCGCATCCTGCTCGAGCCGTTCGGCCGCAACACGGCGCCGGCGCTGACGCTGGCCGCGATGCTGGCGCAGGCCGACGGCGACGACGCGCTGCTGCTGGTGATGCCCGCCGACCACGTGATGCGCGACCTCGGCCGCTTCCACGCGGCGATCGAGGCCGCCATCGCCCCGGCGCTCGACGGCGCGATGGTGACCTTCGGCATCGTGCCGGACCGCCCCGAGACCGGCTACGGCTACCTCCAGGTCGGCACCTCGATCCTCGGTGCGGATCCCGACCAGCTGGCGACGCAGCCGCTGCTCGCGTTCGTCGAGAAGCCGCCGGCGGCCGTGGCCCAGCAGTACCTCGAAGGCGGCCGCCACCTGTGGAACAGCGGCCTCTTCCTGATGCGCGCCTCGGTCTGGAACAAGGCGGTGCAGCACCTCGCGCCCGAGATGTACGCGGCCTGCGAGGCGGCGATGAAGACCGGCGCGGTGGACCGCGACTTCGTGCGCATCGGGCGCGACGCCTTCCAGGCCTGTCCGTCGGATTCGATCGACTACGCGATCATGGAGAAGCTGCAGGGCGCGACCGAGCTCGGCATTCCGGGCGTCGTGGTGCCGCTGTCGGCCGGCTGGTCCGACGTCGGCGCGTGGGATGCCGTGTGGGCCTCGTCGACCCGCGACGCCGACGGCAATTCGGTGCAGGGCGACACGATGCTCGAGGACACCCGCAACAGCCTGGTGATCAGCGAGGGCCGGCTCGTCGCCTGTCTCGGCCTCGACGACATGATCGTCATCGAGACGCCCGACGCGGTGCTGGTCGCGCGGAAGGACAAGACCCAGGACATCAAGAAGATCGTCAACCGCCTCAAGGCCGAATCGCGGCCGCACGCCGACAACCACCGCAAGGTGCATCGGCCGTGGGGCTACTACGACTCGATCGACCACGGCGCGCGCTTCCAGGTCAAGCGCATCGTCGTCAAGCCGGGCGCGAGCCTGTCTCTGCAGATGCATCACCACCGGGCCGAGCACTGGATCGTCGTGCAGGGAACTGCGAAGGTCACGCGCGGCGACGACATCATCATGCTCGCCGAGAACCAGTCGACCTACATCCCGCTGGGGACGGTCCACCGTCTCGAGAACCCGGGCAAGATCGACCTCGAGATGATCGAGGTCCAGTCGGGCACCTACCTCGGCGAGGACGACATCGTCCGCCTCGAGGACAACTACGGTCGGCTCCATGCCGTGACCGGCGGCCACGCCGCCTGACGTCGCATTCGATCCACGGGCTCCTGCGCCCGTGGCACCTCCACCGGACAGCCCGACCGTCCGACGCGTGACCTGCAGATCGGTCGCAGCGGTTCTCGCTGCGACGACCCGTCGCCGACCGTCGACGCCAGCGGCCCGGTTGGCCTGCGTCGACGCGCCGCTCGCCGATCGGTGCGTGCACGCCCTTCTCCGCCCACAGGCAATCCCCGGACCACCCTCTCGTTTGTGGAACCGCTGCCGATAGTCACTGGCGAACTGTTGAGATTGACGGCATGGCGCCGTCTCGAACGCCAGGAACATCGATGCAACCACGTCCCGACGAATCCCTGTCGACCGGCGCGCCGAACGGCGCGGCGGGCGATGCCCGGCTGCGCGCTCACGCGCTGCGCGGCATCCGCCGGGACCTGGACCAGCTCGGCAGTCTGCTCGGCGACGCCGTCGGCCGGCTGACCGACAGCTTCGACACGCTCGCGACGACCGGCGAGGCCCAGCACCGGCTTCTCGTGGCGGCGGCCGTGCGTCCGGGGACGACGGCCCACGCCGACGTCGACGCGCTGCACGGCACCTTCGAGAGCGGTATCGCCAGCACGGTCACGGCGCTGCAGTTCCACGATATCGCCTCGCAGATCCTCGCGCAGCTCGCCGCACGGGTCGACGTCCTCGAACGTCTGGCGGCGACGGCATTGGATGCCGACGACGACGAATCGACCGTCGGCAACGAATTCACGAGAACGCCGGTACCCCAGGCAAGCATGACCGCTGGTGCGGTTCAACTCTTCTAGCGGCCGCGGGCCGGACAACATGGCAAAGACGATACTCGTCGTGGACGACTCACCTTCGAACCGGAAGATGGTCCAGTACACGCTCAAGAGCGGGGGCTACGACGTCGTCGAAGCCGAGGACGGGCAGGATGGCCTCGAGAAGGCGATCAAGCAGCAGGCCCACCTGGTCGTCACCGACCAGAACATGCCGCGCATGGACGGGCTGACGCTGATCAAGTCGCTCCGCGCGACGAGCGGCTACCGCAGCATCCCGATCCTCATGCTGACGACGGAGTCGAGCGACGAGATGAAGGGCCGGGGCCGCGCCGCCGGCGCCACCGGCTGGATGGTCAAGCCGTTCGATCCGAAGCGTCTGCTCGAGATCGTTCGCAAGGTGATCGGATAAGCCATGGACGACCTCGACCTCTCCGAATTCCACGACGTCTTCTTCGACGAGGCGGCCGAACACCTCGCCAGCATGGAATCCCTGCTGCTCGAGATCGACCCCGATGCGGCCGACGAAGAACAGCTCAACGCGATCTTCCGCGCGGCCCACTCGATCAAGGGCGGCTCGGCCGCGTTCGGCTTCAACGACATCACCGAACTGACGCACGAGATGGAGACGGTGTTCGACCGCGTGCGCAAGGGGCAGATGCCCCTGTCGCCGAGCGTCGTCGACGTCTTCCTCGCGTCGGGCGACATGCTCAAGGCGATGTTCGCGACCCGCAAGGACGGCGCCGAGAGCGTCTCGCCGGCGGACGTCGCGGCGCTGTGCGAACGCCTCCGCGTGTTCCTGGATGCGCCGGCTGCCGCACCGGTCGCGGTCGCCGAACCGGTCGCCGCGGCCGCCGCGCCGCCCGTCGAGATCGCCGCCCCGAAGGCAGTCGAAGCCCTGCCGGTCCTCGAGATCGTCTTCGGACCGTTCGACAAGACCTTCAACGCCGAAGCGGTCGATGCGATGGTCGACGACCTGCGCCGGCTCGGCCGCATCGAGGAAACCACCGTCGTCGCGCAACGCCAGCCGGGCAAGCGCAAGCCGAAGCCGACCGAGCGACGCTTTCGCATCGCGACCGCGGTGAGCGAGGCCGAACTCGGCGAAGCGCTCTCGTTCGTCGCGGATCCCGCCCATTTCCGCTTCGTCGACGCCAGTACTCCGATCGAGCAACCGGATGCCGCGCCGGTCGCGGTCGCAGTGCCGGTCGTGGCGCCCGAGGTCGAGGACTTCGCCCCGCGGGCCGTGATCGACGAGAAGGACTTCTGCCTGTTCGTCGATCCGGCGACCTTGCCGGGCAACGAACCCGTCCCCGATGCGGCCGTCTCCAAGGTGGTCGAGCTCAAGAGCGCCGCGAAACCCGTCCCCGCTGCCGCCGGCGCGGACGCCGCGTCGATCCGCGTCAGCGTGCAGAAGGTCGATGCGCTGATCAATCTCGTCGGCGAGCTGGTGATCACCGAAGCGATGCTCGCGCAAGCTTCGCTGCAGCTCGATTCGGCGCTCTTCGAGCAATTGTCGAAGGGTCTGGCCCAGCTCCAGCGCAACACGCGCGACCTGCAGGAATCGGCGATGTCGATCCGCATGATGCCGATGTCGTTCGTGTTCGGCCGCTTCCCGCGCGTCGTCCGGGATCTCGCGACGACGCTCAAGAAGCAGATCGAACTGAAGACCGAAGGCGAGGCGACCGAGCTCGACAAGGGCCTGATCGAGCGGATCATCGATCCGCTCACGCACCTGGTGCGCAACAGCGTCGACCACGGCATCGAGTCGCCGGCGGCACGCGAGGCTGCAGGCAAGCCCGCCAAGGGAACGATCACGCTGCGCGCCTTCCACCGCGGCGGCAACATCATGGTCGAGGTGCTCGACGACGGCGCCGGCCTCGACCGGGAGAAGCTACTGCGCAAGGCCCGCGAGCGCGGCATGGGCGTCTCGGACTCGATGAGCGACCAGGAGGTCTTCGCGCTGATCTTCGACGCCGGCTTCTCCACCGCCGAGAAGGTCACCGACGTCTCCGGCCGCGGGGTCGGCATGGACGTGGTGCGGCGGAACATCCGGGAGATGGGCGGCAACGTCGAGATCACGTCGACGCTCGGCGTCGGCACGCGCATCTCGATCCGCCTGCCGCTCACCCTCGCGATCCTGGACGGCATGTCGGTCGCCGTGGGCACCGAAGTCTTCATCGTGCCGCTGACCTACATCGTCGAATCGCTGCAACCGGCCGAGAGCGACATCAAGACCATCGCCGGACAGGGCGCCGTCGTGCAGGTCCGCGGCGAATACCTCCCGTTGCTGACGCTGCACCAGGTGCTGAACCTGACGCCGAAGGTCGTCGAGCCGCATCGCGGCATCATCGTCATCGTCGAGGCCGAAGGCCGCAAGACGGCGATGTTCGTCGACGAGCTGGTCGGCCAGCACCAGGTCGTCATCAAGAGCCTGGAGAGCAACTACCGCCGCGTCCAGGGCGTCTCGGGCGCCACGATCATGGGTGACGGCAGGGTCGCGTTGATCCTCGACGTGGCCGACCTCGTGGGCGCGGTCCCGAAAGAATACGGGCTCGCGGCCTAAAGCATCCGGCCGCCCGGCCGACACATTGCAATAACGCACATACGAGGTCCCCAATCATGTCCCAGACGCAAACCGCGGTCACCGCCAAGTCAGCCGGGCTCTCCGCCAGCCACCAGGCCAGCGAATTCCTCACGTTCCGGCTCGGCCAGGAAGAGTACGGAATCGAGATCCTCAAGGTCCAGGAGATCCGCTGCTACGAAGCCGTGACCGCCATCGCGAACGCGCCCGACTTCATCAAGGGCGTGGTCAACCTGCGCGGCATCATCGTGCCGATCGTGGACATGCGCATCAAGTTCAACCTCGGCCAGGCCAGCTACGACGAGTTCACCGTCGTGATCATCCTGAACGTGGCGTCGCGCGTCGTCGGCATGGTGGTCGACGGGGTCTCGGACGTGATCCAGCTCGCCGGCGACCAGGTCCGCGCCGCGCCGGATTTCTCGTCCAACTCGTTCGACACGAACTACATCACCGGCCTCGGCACGGCCGACGACCGGATGCTGATCCTGATCGACATCGAAAGGCTGATGTGCAGCCCGGACATGGCGCTGTTCGATGGCGGGACCGTGCAATAGCACTTCGCACCGACCGCTGTCTCCCTCACTCGAACGAATCATCAACGGACTTCATGCCATGTTTTCCATCGCCAACATGAAAATCTCGGCCCGGCTCATGCTCGGGTTCGGAGCCGTCCTCGTGCTCCTCGTGGCGATCGCGGTCGTTGCCGTGACGCGCCTGCAGGCCCTGAACAACGGCATCGACGAAATCGTCAAGGATCGCTACGCCAAGTCCAAAATGCTGTTCAACGTGCACGCCAATCTCAACGTCATCGCACGTTCCACGCGTAACGTCGTCATCTTCGCCGAACCGCAGGCGACGCGGACGGAAGGCGCGCTGATCGACGCGGCCGTCGCGAAGAACAGCGAACTTCTCGCCAAGCTCGAGATGGTCACCAAGTCCGAGAAGGGCCGCCAGCAGCTCAACGCCGTCAACGCGGCACGCGCGGCATTCCGGGAAAAGCTCGGCGAATTCCAGCGGTTAACCCAGGAAGGCAAGTACGCCGAGGCCAAGACCCAGTTGATGGACAAGGTCCGTCCGCTCCAGCTCGCGTACATGGACCGTATGGACGACATCGTCACTTTCCAGCACGAGCGCCTGGAGGATGCTGCAAGGGACGCGAACGGGATCCATGTCAACGCTCGTGCGCTGATCATCGGCCTGGCCGTCGCGGCATTCGCGTTCGCCTGTGCCATCGCCTTCGGCATCGCCCGCAGCATCACGCGTCCGCTGAACGTGGCTGTCGCCCTCGCACAGAAGGTCGCGTCAGGCGACCTCGTGACCGAGCCCCACGTCCGCACGTCCGACGAGGTCGGCGTGCTGATGGACGCGCTGATGGACATGAACCAGAACCTCAACCGCATCGTCGGCGAGGTTCGGAGCAGCACCGACTCGATCGCGACGGCGTCCAAGGAGATCGCGGCCGGCAACGCGGATCTCAGCCAGCGCACCGAGCAGCAGGCCAGCTCGCTGGAAGAGACCGCCTCGTCGATGGAAGAACTCACCAGC
>Ga0123336_10001114_pt1 | contig 25234 bp, 23 predicted proteins | sample SSSSmetaG_FD_96466 | JGI IMG/M metagenome (GOLD analysis project Ga0123336, IMG submission 96466) | Glacier valley bacterial and archeal communities from Borup Fiord, Nunavut, Canada, to study Microbial Dark Matter (Phase II) - ​SSSS metaG | ecosystem: Environmental > Aquatic > Freshwater > Ice... | reverse complement strand
GTGGCCAGCACCTGCCCCCTTTTGACGACTGCGCCAGGCCGCACCAAGACCGCACCGACGTATGCCGAGACGTACTGCGGGCCGACCTTGGCGCTGTTCCATGCAGACGTGGTGCCGACGTAGCTGCGCACGGGTCGATAGCTGGCGGCGAGGGCCTTCACGATCGACACTGGCTTCGGCGCCTGCGACAGCGCGACATGGTTGGTGCGCGAGGCGGCGCGGAAGTAGAGGCCGAGCACGCCGAGCAAGACCAGCACCACACCACCGACGATGACCGTCCGCACACGACGAGCGTCGGGGCCGGGCAGCGGCATGGCGTCGGAATCTTGCGTTACGGGCGCGTCGACGGCTGAGCTGTCCGGCGGCGTGGAAGGCGCGGTCATGGTCGAGCTCCTCGTGGCACTGCTTTGGTGGGAGAAGCGGCGTCGGCCATGACCCGGCCGAGCGCCGCGCGGGCCCGCGCCACTGCAAACTTTCCAATGGCAAGATCCAGCTCGCTGTTGGTCAGAAGTCCCTCAGCGTCGGCCAGCTCGACGACGTTGCCGAGACCGGCGCGATAGCGGGCGTCGGCTTGCGCCTGATTGGCGCGCGCAGCGGCGACGGCTTCGGTGAGGCCAGGGACCGCCTTGAGCGCCGCATCGAGATCGAGATAGGCCCGCTCCGAGCCCAGCGTGACCGCCAGCCGTGCCGACTCGACGTCGGCGCGGACGGCCTCTTCCCGCGCCAAAGATGCCGATCGGCGCGCGAGGACGGTGCCGTCGAAGACGGTCCAGGTCAACACCAGGCCCACATGCCAGTTGCCGACGTCGGGCAACCAGCCGTCGCCGTACGGCAGCGTCGTGGTGCCGCTCGCCGGGGCAAAGCCACCCGCGCGTCCCGAGAGGCCCATCGAGGCGAACAGGTTGGGGAGCAGCTCGCGCGTGATGGCCCGCGTCGTGGAATGCTGTGCATCGAGCCGCGCGAGCGCAGCGACGATAAAAGGATTCTTCTGGCTGGCAGCGCGCAAGACTTCGTCGAAGGCCGGTGCGGCGTCGAGCGCCGACGAAAGCTCCTCGGCATCCACTTCACGCGCCTCCGAGCCCATGGAGGCGGCGAGGCCAGCGCGGGCGATCTCCAGGCCGGATCGCGCACGAATGCGGCGCACTCCGAGCTGGGCCAGATCCGCCTCCGCGCGGGTCAGGTCGATGGGAGGCCTGAGGCCGCTCTTGGTGCCGGCGCGGGCAAAGTCGCGATGCGTCTCGGCGCGCACGTAGGCAGCCTCGGTGGCCTGCAAGACCTGCTTGGCCGCCAGCACGCCGTGAAACGCCTCCTCGACGCCGAGCTGGACGTCGAGTGTGGCCGCCTCGGCGCTCGCGTGTGCGACGCGCGCCAGGGCGTCAGCGACGGACGATTGGGCGGCGATGCGTCCGAAATCGTAGACCTCCTGGTTGATGGAGATGGCCGCGATCGTCGATGCCGAGGGCGACCAGTTGGCCGAGGAGGTGGTACGGCCACCGGTGGCGCCGGTGCGCGGTACGTCGACCTCGGGAACGCCCAGCGAGACCGCACTCGAGTCATTGTTACTACCGAAGAAGATCTGGGTCGTGGCGCCGATACGCGGCATCCATTTGGCGCGCGGGATGCGTGATTCGGCGTTGCGTGCGGCAAACTCGGCCAAGGCGCTGCGGATCTGTGGCTGATGCTGCTCCGCGTAGCTGAGCGCTTCGTCGAGAGTGACCATCGGCATGCCATTCGAGGCCGGAGCAGCCATCGCCGGTCCGGGCGCTCGGAGGAGGACGAGCAGCGCGGCGGCGCAGGTCGAAAGCGAGGCGGTCATCGTGGCCGCTGGCGTTGCACGGCGGATGCCAAAAATCCAACGGTTGAGGGCGAGCATTCTGCCCGTCGCCTATGGGGAAGATTTCCCCACGGGGACTATTTCCCCGCCTGCCAGTGCGCAACGGCGTAGCCACCTGCCCGTTGGCGGCTGGTGCGGCAGTTGCAGCGCATCTCTGCAAGAGAGTCACGACAGCATGTACGTCGCGACTGTGGGCTTCCGATGACGGTGCTGCGTACGCTGACTTTGTTTTTGGTACTGGGTTTCGTGGGCGTCACTGGCGTCTACGACTACCTTGCCGCCATCGACGATACCGCTGCGCTCGAGGAAACCATGGCCACCAATCTCGGCGTGGTGGCGCGCTCGCTGGCGTGGACACTGCCCACCGTCGAGAATCTCCTCGGCCCCGCCGCGGTGAAACGTCTCCTCGACGCCCAGAATCGCGAGGGCACGCCCAAGATCCACGTCGTGCCAGCGGCGATGTGGGCCTCTCCAAACCAGAACCGGGTCGAGCTCCGCGACGGCCGGATGCGCCTCTATCGTCGTCTGGGCGACGGAGACGAGATGCTGGAGATCTCCTCGTCGCTTTCACGGATCGAGGACAAGCGCGAGCAACATCTGCGTCGCTCGCTTGGCAAATCGGCGATCTTGGTCGCGCTCGGCGGTCTCTTCACGTGGCTGGTCGGTCTCCGGCTCGTTGGCCGACCGGTCGCGCGGCTCATCGCCCACGCCCGTCGCATCGCCGCCGGGGATCTCTCGCACGAGACTGCACACGATGATCGGGGAGGTGGCGAGCTGGCCGAGCTCGCGCGTGAGATCAACCGGATGTGCGCTCGACTCCGAGACGCCCACGCCGTCGCTGAGCGGGAAAACGCGCGACGCATTCGCGCGCTCGAGGAGCTGCGCCACGCAGACCGCATGAAGACCGCGGCGCAGCTCGCGGAGGGCATCGCCCACGAGCTCGGCACGCCGCTCAACGTCGTGGCCGGCCACGCGCAGATGATCGGCGCGGGTGAGCCGGCCGACGAGATCACCGCCGACGCCCACCGCATCGGCGTCCAGACCGCGCGGATGACCGCGGTCATCCAGCAGCTGCTCGACTTTGCCCGTGCACGGCCGCTCCGGCTCGAAGAGGTCGAGCTTGGTCCACTATGTGCCCGCACCGCCGAGCTCCTCAGCCACCTTCCCTCGTCTCACGACGTGAGCTTGCAGGTCTCCACGCCGTCGAGCCCGGTGTGGGTACACGCCGATCCCGGGCAGCTTCAGCAGGCGCTGACCAACCTCGTGGTCAACGCCATTCAGGCCAGCCACGACGGCGATTCGGTGGTGCTGGCCGTGGTCGCCGAGGCCGACCAGGCGCGCTTGTCGGTCATCGACTACGGTGCCGGCATTCCGCTGGAGCTGCAGAGCCGGGTGTTCGAGCCGTTCTTCACCACGAAGCCAGTGGGCTCGGCCGCCGGGCTGGGGTTGTCCGTCGCCCACGGAATCGCCGAGGATCATGCTGGGCATATCGAGATCGGCTCCGAGCTGGGCCGGGGCACCACTGCCACCATCGTGTTGCCGACGTTCCGTCAGCGCACTTTGCCTTCGACGTAGTACCAGCGTCCAGCGCGCTGGCGGAAACGTGAGCGCTCGTGATGGGTGTGCACCACTCCGGCCCGGTCGCGATAGCGGGCGCGGAATTCGACGCGGTTGGCGTCGGTGACGTCCAGGATCTCCAAACCGAGCCAGGTGGAATCTTTGGCCCAGCGCTCGACGGCGTCACGATCAATTTTCTCGTCGGTGGACCACGTGGCGATCAGATAGTCGATGCGACCGAGAACGTGCGCGGAATAGCGCGAACGCATGAGTGCCTCGGCGCTGCCGGCTGGCGCACCGTCGAGGAGAGGACCACAACAGGCTTCTAGCTCACGGCCGCTGGCGCACGGACAGATCACGCCAGGACCCTAACACGTCAGGCGGAGATCGAAATCGCCTCGCGCACCGACCCCGTGTAGCGCGGATCGTCGAGCTTGAGACGCGCCTCGCCGAGCACCCGGTGGGCTTCGTCGAGGGTGACCACGTCGACGGTGATGTCGTCGTACGCCGAGATCTCGCGCGCCACACGCTGCAACTGCAGGCGCTGCACGGTGTGGTCGGAGATGTGCGCGCACAACACCACGCCGTCTTTGCGGGTGGCGGCGATCATCTGGACGTCAGCGTCGGCCGAAGCGCTGTCGGCGGTGAGCGATCCCAGCTTCGCCGCCCAGATCGCCGATGCCGTTCGCGCGCTGATGCTCGACCGCGGCGACGGTCAGGCTCCGTCGGTGGAGCTGCGTGTGGACGGGCTACGCGCCTGGCTCTTTCGCGCCCGCATCGACGGCAGCGGCGAGCCGTACGTGCTGGCGCGATTCGAAAGCGCGACCGCGGGTGAGCTGTCGGCCACCGCCCGACGCTTTGGGCTCAGCCCGGCCGAGGTGGTCGTGTTGGAAGCGCTGCTCGACGGCAAGAGCAATCGCGAGATCGCGGGCCGCCTCCATTTGTCGATCGATACCGTGCGCAGTCATCTGCGCCACATCTACTCCAAGCTCGACGTCCACACCCGGGCGCAGGCGATCGTGGTCACTGCGGCGGCTCTGCGACCACGTCGTAGCCCATCTCCCGACAAGCGCTGACCCGCTCCGGCAGCCGCGTCTCTTGGCGCGGCGTGCAGAACCACACCGTCCAAACGGAGGATTGTGGGCTATGGTCCGCAGTCACAGTCTGAAACAAAGGAGCCGCATGCGCACATCGTGGACGTTGGGGTTGTTGGTGGGATTGATCGGTTGCTCGTCGCTGGCGATGGCCAAGCCGGACGGAAACGAGGCTGCCGCGCGCGCGTTGTTGCAAGAGTTCGTCAAGCCGGGGGCCAATGTCGCCGAGCTGTCGAAGAAGCTGGCACCGACGAAGGCGGACTACGCCGCGGTGTTCGAAGGCGACGCCGCCGCCAAGGCCGAGGCCGCCTACGCGCCCGCTTGGGCCGGTGGTCAAATGGTGATTGCCGGTAAACCCGATCAAACCGCGCTGTTGATCTTCGGCTCCACCACCGACGAGCTCAAGGCCGGCACCGGCAACGCGAAAAACTTTCCCGGTGGTTACAAAACCGCCGCTCCACAAATGAAATCTGGGCTCACGATCTATGCGTTCAAGTTCGTCGCGCCTGGCGCCACCCTCGGCATGGCTTTTGACGGCCTGGTCTGGGTGAATGGTCATTTCGCAATCTTTCCTAAACCCTGGCGCTTCTTGAAGTAAGCTCCGCCCCACCCGCAACATTTGGAGACACCATGCGAAACCTCTCTTTGCTTGCCCTGTTCGTCGCTGCCTGTTCGAGCGCGCCTGCGTCCATGAGCCAGAAGTCGGTCGGCACCGCTGGCGGAACGGTCACCACCAGCGACGGCGCCGGCGTGGTCCTGCCGATGGGCGCAGTCGCCGCCGCCACCACCATCTCCATCACCCCGGTCACCGATCCGGCCGCCCCGACGGGCACCAAGGTCGTCGGCACTGGCTATCTCTTCGGGCCCGAGGGCGCCACCTTTGCCCAGCCGGTCACGATTACCCTGGCGGTCACGCCGTCCCAGCTCCCGGCCGGCAAGACCATCGCCGACGTTTCCATCTACACCGCGCCGCAGGGAACCACCACCTACACCAAGCTCGAGACGGTCATGACCGACGCCACCCACGTGAGCGCCGCCACCAATCACTTCTCGATTTTCGTGCCGGCAGCGACGGGCGGCAGCACCGCCGCCTGCACCGCCACCTGCACCAACACCACCTCCGGCTGTACCTGCACCGCCACCTGCGAGAGCAAGGCCTACACCATGACCTGCTACAACGGCGACGGCTGCACCTGCGCTGGCAAGTCGCTCACCGTCTTCCCGACCTGCAGCGACACCGCCGCGCTCAACAGCGCCTGGACGAGCACCACCGGCACCACCGGCTGCGGCTTCCCCGGCACCATCGCCGCCAATTGATTGTCGTCGGAACCCTGAGAGGGTTCCGAACCTCCGACGCTCCGCGCGGGCAAAGCCCGACGCTACACTGACTTCGGAACCCTGAGAGGGTTCCGAACCTCCGACGCTCCGCGCGGGCAAAGCCCGACGCTACGCTGGGGCAAAGCCCGATGCTCCGCTCATGAAAACACATCGTCGCACCATCGTCGTCGGCCTGATTCTGGCGAGCGCAGTTTGGCTCGCCAGAAGGTCGCCGACTACTCCTCGCATCGCCACCTTCAATATCGAGCGCTTCGGCGCTGACAACAAACGCACCGATGGCCCGCGCCTCGTCGCGCTCATCGATTCACTGCAGGCTGACGTGTTGGCCGTGCAGGAGATCGAAGACGGCGAGAAGTTTGCGCGTGTCGTCGCTGCGCTCGGTGGTGGCAAACGACACTATGCGGCACGGCCCAATATTCCGAGCTCGATCCACGTGGCGAGGGCGCGTGTAGCCGCGGCGAGCGACCCGGATTTGTCGGCCGGTTCATTTTCGGCGGCCAGCGCTTCGCTCTGTTGACCGTGCATCTCATGGCCTATGCCGACGAAGAATTCGCGCAGAAACGCCGCGCCCAGTGGCGACGTGCCTTGCAGCTCGTCGGTGATTTGCAAAAGGCCGGTTGGCCGACTGCGCTACTGGGCGACACCAACAGCACCGGCTGGAGCAACGACCAGCATGGCGAGCGGCGCTTTATCGTCGACGAGACCGCACGCGCCGGGCTGCGCCCGCCTGTGGCGCCGCCGAGCTGTCCGGCTATTGCGCCGAGCTCGCCTGCCGCCCCGTTGACACCGCCCACGCGCCGAGCGACTTTTCCCGCGTCTCCGATCTCTGTCCTGTCAGCCTCACTCATTGAAAGCGACCGCCATGCGCATCCGGCACTACGACCCCAAGAACGCCGAAGAGAAAAAGGCACACGCCAAGCTGGAGAAGGCCATCGACGCCTGGTGGAAAGCCTTCGCCAAGAAGGTCGATGCCATCGGCGCCTTGTTTGTCAACGAGGGTGAGCGCTGGGACCTGCCGGAGTTCATGCACCACACGCTCGGCGCCGTCGACAAACGCCTGATGTGGGAGTTTGGTCGACCGCTCGGCAAGAGCCCGCTGTTTCGCCTGGTGATCACGCCGGAGCATGAGCGGGAGCTGATGCCGCTCAGCCAGTTGCTGTTCAGTCGCGCGCCCAAGATGCCCAAGGTCGAGCTCTACGACGGCCGCGTGCCGGAGCGAATCGCGATGGTAGACGGCACCGTCAAAGCGCGACTCGGCGACGGTATGCCCGAGACGCAGGTGGTGGTCACGCCTGGCGAGCATTTGATGATCGATCTGTCGTTCCTGATGAAAGGCTGTAAAGGTCCCGATGACGAGGACGCCCGGGCCAAGGCCATCGTCGCTGCCGAGGTGCTGCTCGGCGAGAAGATGATGGTCGATCACATCGGCGCGATCACCGTCGGCAAGCCCAAGAAGTCGACCAAGGCCATCGAGCTTCGCGCGCTGCGCACGACGGTTCAAGCCCTGGCCAAGAAGATCGATGGGGCGCTGCCAAGCGCGTCCTGTATGGCGCGCAAAGCCAAAGCGCAGTGGACGCTGTTCAAGCTCGAGCAGGCCAAGACCAAGGCCAAGGACTTCCCCGGCCAGCAGGATCTGTTCGTCGCTGTCACGATGATCCCCGACGTGTGGCAGGCCACACACGCGACCACGCCATTCCGCTCGCGGCGTTTTTCGTCGAAGCACGAAGTGTTCGTCTACATCAAGATCGACGGTGCCAAGGGCCTCGAAGGGACGGCTTACGAGGACCGCGAAGACATCGAGAACGACCTGGCCAAGGCGCTCGAGCCGAAGCTCGGCTGTGTCGTCGGTGGCGGCACTGGTACGCGTTATTCGTACGTCGAGCTGGCGCTGCTGAACGTGCCCCAGGCGATTCCAGCCATTCAGAAGGCGCTCATCGAGGGAAAGATCACCGAGCGCGCCTGGATCCTCTTCCACGATTCCGACCTAGCCGCCGAATGGATCGGCATCTATCCGAAGACGCCGGCGCCACCGACGTAGATTTTAGCGCCAGCGGAACAACCACAGCGCCAGGGCGAACGCAACCGCGCCCCAGGCCGACAGGATGACGAGCGGCATGGCCAGATCGCTGAGGCCGGCACCGTCGAGCATGATGCCGCGTAGCACGTCGTTGAGCGCGGTGAGCGGCAGCACCTTGAGCGCCGGTTGCAGGACGTCGGGGAAACGCGACGGCGAGAAGAACACGCCGGAGCCAATCATCATCGGCATGGAGATGAGGTTGATGAGCCCACCGACGGTCTGGACGTTGGGCGCCCGCGTCGCACAAAGCATGCCCATGCCGGCGAAGACGAAGGCGCCCAAGAGCGCCACGGCGCACAGTGAGACGAGAGACCCGCGTATGGGGACGCCGAACAACAGATAGGCAAAGCCGAGCAACAGCGGCAGCTCGCCGAGGAGGAAAAATCCGCGCGTGAGGATGAACGAAAGGAGGAACTTGCTGCGGCTCATGGGCGTCGCCGCCAAGCGCTTGAGCAGGCGCTTGGAGCGCATCTCGGCGATGACGAAGCCCACGCCCCACAGGCCGCTCGACATGAGGCCGAAGCCGAGCAAGCCCGGTACCAGAAAGTCGATGTAGCGCGCACCAGGAACGGTCACGTGCGAATCAGCGACGACAATGGGATCGGCACGGCCGGCGGCGCGCTGCAATAGATCGTCGATCAAAAGGCGCGCGGTGCGGCTCTCGGGGCGCGTCGGATCGAACAGATACCGTCGCTGGCTGTCACCGTGACGCGGGAAGAGCAAGAGGTCGACCTTGCCGGTATGGAGCTGGCGCTCGGCGTCGGCTTGCGTGAGAAAACGCAGCTTCACCAGTGGCAAGGTGCCGAGCGCCGTCCGGATCGCTTCTTGATCGGCGCTGCCATCGTCGGTGGCGACCGCGAGCACGACCGGATCCGGCGGCCGGTTGCGAAAGGCGATGCCGAGCGCGATGGTCAAAATCAACGGAAAGCCATAGCTCCAGAACAGCGTGCTCGGCTCACGATAAAAGAGCCGCCAGCGCATCAGCACCAACTGCCACAGCGACGAGGGCCGACGCTCAGTCACGGAGATGTCGCCCGGTCAGTGCGACGAAAACGTCTTCGAGCGTGGCCGAGCGGGTCGTCAGATGCACCAGCTTCCGGCCGAGGTGCGTGACTTTTTCGAGCACGGCAGGCACCGCCAGGTGGGTCTCGCCCACGTGCAATATGTAGTGATGGCCGTCATCAGCCACGGCAACGGAGGTCACCGACGAGACCCGGAGCTCTTCAAGATCCACGTCGGCGTCGAGCGTGACCTCGACCACATCGCCGCCACCCAGCTTGGCGATGAGCTCCGCCGGTGTCCCCAGCGCGATGACCTTGCCATGATCGACGACCGCGACGCGATCACAGAGCCGTTCGGCTTCTTCCATGTAGTGCGTAGAAATCAGAATGGTCCGCTGGGCGGCTTTTTGCGCGCGCAACAGCTCCCACATCTGACGTCGCGACTGCGGGTCGAGCCCGGTGGTCGGCTCGTCGAGAAACAGGATGTCGGGATCGCCGGCCAAGGCGCACGCCACCGCCAGCCGCTGCTTCTGACCGCCCGACAGATTGAGATACCAGGCGTCACGTTTCTCTTCGAGCGATACCCGGGCCAAAAGCTCGGCAATGGTGGGCCCTTGCGCGTAAAACGACACGAACAGACGCAGCGTTTCCTCGACGGTGAGACGCTCGGACAGATTGGTCTCTTGCAACGACACGCCGATCCGCTGCCGCAACCAATCGGCATCGCGCTGCCAGCTGCGCCCGAGGACCTGCACCTCGCCGGAGGTCGGCTCGGTCAGGCCTTCTAGAACTTCGATGGTGGTGGTCTTGCCGGCACCGTTCGGCCCAAGGAGGCCAAAGCACTCACCACGCTGGACCTTGAGGTCAAGCCCGTCGACGGCACGCACCAGTTTTTTGCCGCTGCCGTAGTGCTTGACGAGACCGCGGCATACGAGCGCCGCATCGTGGCCGGAATCCATCGCGACGAAAACTATAGCCGATAAAGCCCGTCCGGCACGGCCACGGGCAGCCGCGCCTTGACATCTGTGGTTCCGTCATTTAGTACGCTCGAATGAGAACACATTTCGTAATATTGCTTCTTATCGCGTGTGGCTGTGGGGGTGGAGCTCAGCGGGCGGCAGGCGGCGGGCCCGACATGAGCAGGGTCGTCGTTCCTGGCGGCAAGCGCGTGTTCATCACATCCGCGACCTACTCCGGCGATCTCAAGGGTACGACGGGCGCGGTCAACGGCCTGGCTGGTGGCGACGCCTTGTGCACGGCGGCCGGTTCGGCGATGGGCGGCGAGTGGAAGGCGTGGCTCTCCGACTCGCACACCAACGCGTTCGACCGCATCGACGACTTCAGTCCCTGGTACAACCTCAGCGGCAAGCTGGCCTTTCCCAACAAGGCGAGCCTGCGCAGCGCACCCGCCGAAGCCATTCTCAGCCAAAAGGGGATCCCCGACTCAGCCTGGACTGGCACGCGCAGCGGCGGCGGCAAGTCGACTGACACGTGTAGTGACTGGACCTCGGACGTCAACGGTACTGGCGGAACCACGGGCATCGGTGGTGGGTCCCAATGGACCGAGCTCGGGTTTGGCGACGCTTGTAACTCCACCAACGCCTTGATCTGCTTCGAGCAGTAGCGAACGAGTCTCACGTGGGGATTTCGTCGGCGGCTCCGGCGAGCGCGAGGGCCCAGAGCGGAAAGTAGCTGCGGTAATAGCGGTAATTGAGGGCGCAGGTACGGTTGAAGACGCCGGTCATGGCCGACGAGGCCCAGTCGCCGTTCGGTTGTTGGTGGGCGCGCAGCCACGACGTGCCGCGGGCGATGGCTGGGTGCCTCGGTTGGGCGCGATGCAGGCCAAGGACGGCCCAGGCGGTCATGGCCGGCTGGCTCCCGTCAGGGGACGGAACATAGCGCCGCTCGGTGCAGCCGCGGATGCTCTCGCCCCAACCGCCGTCGGCGTGCTGGATGCCGGCGAGGAAGTCCGCCGCGCGCTTCAAGGCGGGATCGTCGTCGGTGGCGCCCGCCGCACGCAGAGCCCAGACGCCGAACATGGTGCCATAGGTGAAGGCGATGCCCCAGGCACCTTCCCAGCTGCCGTCGCTGCGCTGATGTTTGCGAACGAAACGCAACGCGCGCTGGAGGGAACGATCGGAGCTGACGCCGAGTGGCCGCGCCGCGACGAGCGCCACGATGACCAGCGCGGTGATCTCCACGTGCGAATGGTCGACCATGGCGTTGGCAAAGAGCTCGGATGGGTTGAGCCTTTCGAGCAGCGGGCTGCCGCGACGCCGCTCGCAGGTGGACCAGCCACCATCGTCGTTTTGCGTCCGGAGGAGCAGCTCGACGGCGTCACGGAGCCGCACCGTCGACAACGGCTGATCGACCACCGGGGCCAACGCCAGCGACGACAAGATGCCCAGCGCCGTACAGTCGGCCACCGGCCAGCCGCTGGCCCGCGTGGAAAACGTCCAGCCGCCGCGACGGCGATCGCGGAAATAGCGCGCCCCGTCGGGAAGATCGTCGCGGATCTGACTGTCGTCGATGAAGCGAAGGGCGGCACGCGCAAAGTCCGCTTGCCGCTCGAGCCCAGCATCGGCCAGCGCCAGCGTGGCCAGCGCCGTGTCCCACAGCTCGGTCGAGTTGTAGGCCTGCATGGTGACACCGCGCTCGCAGGGGAACAGATAGCGCGGCAGGGCGGCGATGGCCGTTTGGGTATGCTTGCTCGTCGGTGCGGCCGCAAAAGCCGCCACCACATTGAGGGTCTTGCTGACCGGCCCGAGGTCGAGAAAATCGGTGACGCGGTCTTCGTAGTACAGATGATCGAGCACGACGGACAGAGACCGCTCGCGCACCGCAGCCGGAATCCACCGCTCGGCCAAGCCAAGGCCCGCCTGCAACACCCGCAAGAGCCAACCCGGCGCCGCATAGCGATCTCTCGCGTCGACGCTGTCACGCAGCGCGCTGAACCGCACCTCGGCATAAGGCCGGTCATACAGCTCCTCCCGCAATGCCCGCGTCAGCGACGACAGCGGCATCTGCCAGCGCCGCCCATACAGATAGGCAATCGGCAGGTACACCGTGCGCGCATAGCACCACCACGTACGCGGGTGCGCCGGCAGCCACGACGGCGCGGCCCACAGCTCGGGCGACACAGGATGCACGCCGTCCCAGTCATGCAGGTTGAGAATGCACAGCCAGTACTTGCCCCAAGAGGCCACGTTGCCGGCGCCACCTCGGCTCAGGATGAATCGCCGCGCCCGCACAGCGGCATCGTCGTCGTATGACATGCCGACGAGGCGCAGCGCGACATAGCTCAGCACACTGGTGAACAACGCACTCGGTCCGTCGAGATGAAGACCCCAACCGCCGTCGCTGTTCTGGGTCTGGTAGAGCGTGTCCACCACCGCCAGATCGCCGAGCGGCGTATGGGTCGCCACATGCGCGAAGACATATCCCGGCAACAGAAACAGCGGGCCGTCGTAGTCGCCATGCAGCGAGCCGCGCTCGGTCTGCTGGGAGCGGAGAAATTCAAAACCACGAACCAGGCTATCCATCCTTCCATTTGCGTCGAGCTGGCGGTCGGGCGCGCGTCAAAATCTTGCAGGAATGCGTCACAGTCGCAGCCCAGCTGGCATGATGCGGGCGTGTCGAGCTACGCGGAGTTTCTGGCGTCGCCAGTGGGGTCGACCTACGCCGGCCGGCACTTGTATCTGTGGTGCAGCGACGAGCGGCTGCTCGGCGTGAGCCTGTGGGGCCGGCCCGATGCCGACGATGTCGCGGCGCTGATGGGCCTCGTCACCGTGCCCGCCCATCCGGCGTTGGCCCCAGGCTGTGATGTCGTCTTCGACGCCAGCCGGGTGGAAGAGCTCGATCCGACGGCGATTGCGGCGTATCTCGAAGGCCTTCGCGTGCATCGGCATGCGTTGGTGGCGCGGGTGCGTCGCCTGGGTCTCATTCGGCCCGTGGGTTTGGCGGGCGCAGTCGTGGCCGGTGTGGGCTTTGTTCTCGACGGTCCGCCGTGGTCGGTCTTCACCGGGCTCGGGCCTGCGCTCGCCTGGCTCGGTCATGCCGATCTGAGCGCGCAGATCGATCATCAGGTCGACGCGCTGGTTGCCGCCGAGCCGGTGGTCGCGCGGCTGACCGCGTGGTTGCGTGGCTCGTCGCTGCGCCTGCACATCGACGAAGTTGGCCGGCAGCTCGGACTGGGTCCGCGCACCCTGCAGCGCCAGCTGCGCGCCGCTGGGACGACGTTTCGGGCCGAGGTCGACCGCGAGCGGGTCACGCGCGCCGCAAGACTGCTCGCCGAGACCGACGACAAGATCGCGTCGATCGCCGAGCGCGTCGGCTGCGCGTCAGCGGCGCATCTGACGACGCTCTACCGACGACACAGCGGCACCACCCCAGCGGCGTATCGACGATCGATCCGCGGATAGAGGCGCTATGATGCGCGCATGCGGCTCACACATCTCGTACTGGTAGGCACCCTGGTAGCGACGGCAGCGCGTGCCGATATCTCGGCGGTCCCGCCAGCCACGTCGCCGACGCTGTCGCCGAGCGACCTCATCCGCCTTTATCAAGGCTGGTTCGTCAACCCGTACGAATACATGTTCGGCGACGAGCCCGGCCTCACCGTCAACGGCCGCGCCTATGGCCAGCTCCACGCCGGCATCAGCGGCATCGTCAAATACGGCGCGCTCATCGACGCGGCCGCGCAATACCTCAAGCTGCCGAAGCCCGGGTTTGGCGACCTCGGCCCGCTCGAACAGCTCGCCAAGCTCAAGATCTACAAGAAAGCCCCCGACGGCTACAACGGCGGCACCGTCAACCCCGCCTTTGTCCACTGGGCTGCAGCCAATCTGGTGCCGCCCCCGTCGGCAGAGCTGCTCGGGCATCGCTGTCAGGACTACTACGACAAGATGTTCAAGCGCTTCTTCCGTCTCATGGCCGCCAGCCGCGCCTACCTCGACTTGCCCGGCCACGCCGGCGATCGCGCCGCCTATCTCGGCGTTCCCCGGAGTGCCAAAACCAAGAACGTCGACGGCGTCGAGTGGCTGCAAGCCCGCTATGCCAAGGCATTGCCCGAATATGCCTTGCCGTATAACGGCACCAACTTGACCCCGCCCATGGCGATCGGCTTCTGGCTGCGGCGCGCGGCCGACGGCACCGACGTCGAGCTCCGCCGTGCCTTGCTACGGCTCCTCGAACAATACGATCCCGGCTTTGGCAAGTGATCAGGTGACCGAGGCCAGCCGACTCGCGCTCGGGATCTGACGCAAGAATCCGCCGCAAAAAGCGTACAACCAGACATGGGCCGCGAAGGGCATCTCCGACTGCTCCGCTTGTTCCACTACATCCTGGCGACGGTCTTTTATCTCATCGCCTTTCTGTTCGTCATGATCTGGGTCATTCCGGGCCTCATCGCCATCGTCCACGGCCAGCCCATCGGCTGGATGTTTCTCGTCGGTGGACTGTTCAGCGGCGGCCTTGCCACCTTGCTTGCCGACCTGCATCGTCGCTCGGCCACCGCGGCCATCGAAGGCCGTCGCCGCATCCTGCAGACGACGCTGGCCATCCTGCATTTTTGCAACGTGCCGATCGGCACCGCCTTCGCCGTCTACACGCTCTATCTATGTTGGTTCCACCAGCCGACCAAGGTCTTCTTCGACGTGCACGACAGCCGTCTCTAAGGTGTTTGGGGGTAACAACCCTTGAGGCCGCCCGAGATCTCCAGCTGCACGCACATTTGGCCGGGCTTGCAGTCGTCGGCGGTGTGGCAGATGACGCCGCGCTGACTGTCGCTGTCGCAGCTCTGGGCGCAGGCACTGCCGAAAAACGGGTCGACATAAAGACAACAGACGTTGGTGCCGCTGCAGTCCTCCGGCCCGTCGCAGCCGGTGCGCTGGGTGCCCGGGTTCGGGCAGGGGTCGCTGGTGCAGATGTCTCGGCCTTCGCAGCATACCTTGCCGCCCGTGGTGTCGCAGAGACTGTTGCCGCAGGACACCCCAACGGGCCACTTCGACATCGGCTTCGCCAGATCGACCAGCGCCAGATCGGCGGTGCCTCCATCGTCGGTACCGAGTGGCCTACCGGCACAGCCGGCGACGAGCAGCAATATCACCAGCGCCCTCATGGCTTGAGCGCCGCGAGATGGTCGCACGACATCTGCAGTTTGCCGTCGCAGCCACGCCGATAGTAGAGAGCCGCCTTGGTGCGATCGAAGCGACCGCCGATGCCTTTGGCAAAGATGTCGCCGAGATCGTCGCAGTTGAGCGGCGTGCCAGCGTCACAGCCGCGCTGGTAGAACAAGATCGCGGTGGGGATGTCGCGCGTGACGCCTCTGCCGTCGCGGTAGAGGCTGGCGACGTGGCCGCACGCCATGCCGAGACCGGCTTCGCAGGCCTTGCGATAGGCCGGCTCTGCCAACGACAGCTGCGAGTTGGGCGCGCCCCGCGTGTGAAAATCGCCCAGGTCATCGCAGGCGAGCTTGAGCCCCATGTCGCAGGCCTTGGTCAACAACGCCAGGACCTTGACTGGATCTTTGGGCAGGCGACCGTCGCTGTACATCGCGGCCAGATGTCGGCAGCCCATGTCGAGACCGTTGTCGCAGGCCTTGCCGTAGAGCTCGGCGGCGTGTGGCATGTCGACCGGCGTGTTGTAGGTGCCCTTGGCATAGACGTCGGCGAGGTCGTCGCAGGCGAGACTGCTGGCCGGGCATTTGGCGACGAGCGCGGCGACCTTGGGGTCGAGCGGAACGACTGGCGGCTCGGCCTTCTTCGCCGTACAGCCGCTGGCCAGCATCAGCAACAACGCAACGGTCCTACGCATGACCCCGACCCTATCACCCGACACCCGCGCTCGTAAACAGCTATAAGTACTCATGTTTACGGAAACGCTCAAAATCGGCGCGACATTTGGTCCGACCGATCTCTTATCTGTATGGGCCCTCTCCGACCTTTGACCACCTTTGTTTACGCCGCCACTGTCGCCGTGGTGTTCTTCGTCGCTGGCTGTACGCCGGTGCGCAACCAGCCGCCGGGCGACAGCTGTGATGCCAGCTGTGCCGGCTGTTGCCAGGACGGCGTCTGTGTGGCCCTCAGCGACGAGACCGACCAGCTTTGTGGCGCTGGCGGCACGGCGTGTTTCAGCTGCAGCGGCGACACCAGCTGCGCGGGCGGATTGTGCATCAGCCCCACGGTCGACCTCGGCGACGGCAGCTGCGTGCCACAGACCGACAAGAAATTCTGCACGGCGCAAGCGGCGACCTGCGGCACCGTCAGCGCCGTCGACAACTGCGGCGGCCATCGCGCGGTGAATTGCGGTGTGTGCGCCGGCAACACCACCTGTGGCGGCGGCGGCACCCCGCATCAGTGCAGTTGCGCCGCCGAGACCAATTTTGCCTTCTGTGGCCGCCAGGGTGCCGGCTGCGGCAGCGTCACTGCCGCCGACAACTGCGGCGCCTCGCGCACCGTCGACTGCGGAACGTGTGGCGCACCGCAAGTGTGCACCGCCGGCCAGTGCGTCTGCACGCCGGAGACCGACGCCCAGCTCTGCACCGCCAACGCGCGCGCCTGCGGCTCTTTCACCGTCAAGGACAAGTGCGGCACCACCCGCACCGTCGCCACCTGCGGCTCCTGCGCCTCGGGCAACAGCTGCTCTGCAGGCGTCTGCTCTTGCAGCACCAGCGAGTCGAGCTACTCGTTCTGCTATCGCCTGGGCGCGAGCTGCGGCGCAGTCACCGGCACCGATCTGTGCGGCAACCCCAAGAGCGTGGCCAGCTGTGGCACGTGCAGCAGCTACCAGACATGTGGCGGAGCCGGCACGGCCAACGTGTGTGGCTGCACCCCGCAGTCCAACGCCGACTTCTGCACGGCCAAGGGCAAGAACTGCGGCAGTGTCAGCAACTACGACAACTGCGGCAGCTATCGCACCGTCGCTGACTGCGGGACTTGCACGTCGCCGCAGACGTGCGGCGCCAACAGCAACCCCGGCGTCTGCAGTTGCGCCGCCGAGACCAACGCCCAGTTCTGCACCCGCCTCGGCAAGAACTGCGACTCGGTCACCGCCGCCGACAACTGCGGCACGCCACGCACGGCTGCGTGTGGCACCACCTGCCCCGCCGGCCAGACTTGTGGCGGCGGCGGCAGCGCCAACGTCTGCGGTTGCACCGCCGAGACCTCTGCTCAGCTGTGCAGCAAATACACCATGAGCTGCGGACCTTTCTCCGCCGTTGACAGCTGCGGCGTCTCGCGCACGCTCGACTGCGGCAGTTGCGCCGCTGGCAAGCTGTGTGGCGCCAACGGCCTCACCGGTCAGTGCGGCGCAGTCGCCACCTTCTCCAGCGTCCAGACCGGCACCCATCCGGTGTCGCTGGCTCCGCTGTACATCGACTCGGGCATCAACGCGATCAGGGCCGTCTCACCGACGGAGATCTGGCTCGCCAGCCCCAAGAACCTGGTACGCATCCAGGGCAGTACCGTGCGCCCCTACTACCTCGATGGCCTGACGACCTACGGCCCGTCTCGTCTGTGGTCGAGCTCGCCGAACGATGTCTGGTTTGCGTCGAACGGCCTGCTGTTTCATTTTGACGGCTCGAGCTGGACGTCGGTCAACGCCGGCTTTGCCGCCAACCCCAGCTTCACCGCCATCTTCGGCACGGCCAGCGACGATATCTGGGTCGCAACCTCGACACCCGAGATCCGCCACTTCGACGGCACCAACTGGACCACCTGGGCCGTGCCCGCTGGCAGCGGCGCCGTGGACTCCATCGCTGGCAGCACGCGGGGGATGCCATATGTCAGTCGCGGCGATGTCGTCTATCGCTGGAATGGCCTGTCGTATGCAACCCTTCCCGACTACCCAGGCCACTATTATGGGCCGCATCGCATCTGGGTGTCACCGACGGGGACTCTGTTCGTCGGCTCCAACGAATGCAGCTACAGCTACAACTCCCAATACCTCGACCGCTACAACGGCAGCACCTGGACGACGCTGTACACCAGCTCCACCTCGTACTCGAGCTACTGCACCTATCCCGACGCATTTTCCCTCGACGGCACGTCCGACACCAACGTGTGGTGGGGCGACGGCTGGGGCAGCGTGCACCGCTACACCGGCACCACCACCTTGACCACGCTGACCGGCTCGATGGTCTCGGTGACCGGCGCCACCACCGGCTTCACCGCCGACAAGCAGCACCTGTATGAGCTGGTCAACAACCGCTCGGTGACGCGCTTCGACACCGGCACCGCGCAGGGCTGCGACAACGCCTACTCCGACGGCGGCGGTGGCGCCTGGCTGCGCTGCGACAATGGTCTTGGTCGCTTCGACGCGGGCGGCGCCTTCTCGCTCACGCCGCAGACCGATCTCGCCGCAATGTTCTCGTCGCCCACCACCAGCCTGTGGATCGCTCACACCACCGGCGCCATCGAGCAGCGCAAGTCGACGGGCACGACGACCTTCAATGACTACCTCGGCTCCAAGCTCGTCGCCATGAGCGGCTCCAGCGACTCCAACATGTGGGCAGTCACGCCGGAGGGCGGCGCAGCGCACTTCGACGGATCGCACTTCACCACCAGCATGATTCCCATCGGCAGCACCGACAAGATCGTCGGTGTGGGCGCCAGTGCGACGACCGCGTGGGCCTGGGGACAGAAGTCCTTGTTCCAGTGGAACGGCACCACCTGGGCACAGGTGGCCTTGCCCAACACGTCGCTGTCCATCATCCGGATGCTCATCTACGCCGATCAGCCGTGGCTCATCAGCTACGAGTACCCAGCCAACCCCTCCACCAATCTGTACTCGCGCAGCGGCACCACCTGGAAGGTCCAGCGCGCCACACCTTCGCTGGCCTGGGGCTACAGTCCTAGCGGCATCCTGACCTTGACGGTAAACAGCACCACTGGCGTCGGCACCCTCGAGCGCTGGCAGGAGGCTGGCGCCACCACGCTCACCACCTTCAAGAGCGCGACCTACAACGCCAACGAGAGCGTCACCATGCCCAGCGCGGGCGTCGTGCTCTTCAGCAACGGGACCAACACCTATGTTGGTCGCTACTGACGTCGCTACCCACGTAAGCCGGCTTGCGTCACCCCGACGACGCCAAACCGGTATGATGTCGGCATGCGAAGACTGCCGCCCCTGCTCTTCTTGCTGATCCCGACGCTGGCCTCAGCCGATCCACACTTTGCGACCGACCTGTACGGCGCACTCAGCAAGCAGCCCGGCAACTTGTTCTTTTCACCCGCCAGTATCCAGCTGGCGTTCGCCATGGCGGCTGGCGGCGCACGGGGCGAGACCGCCACCCAGATGCAGCGTGTGCTTGGCTCCGACGCCACCATCCACGACAAGAATGCCGACCAGCTCCGTCGCTGGGACACGCTGGCCAACCCGCCCGTCGACGCCAGCCGTGCCGCCCAGAGCCCGGAGATGCAGCGCTACTACGAGGCGGTGCTGGCGCAAAAGCGCATCCAGCTCAACGTGGTCAATCGGTTGTGGGCGCAAAAGGGCAAGGTGCTGCGCGCCGACTACCTCGCGCTCCTCAAGAACAAATACCGCGCGCCCGTCGCACAGGTCGACTTCCGCAATGCCCCTGAGCCGAGCCGCGTCGAGATCAATCAGTGGGTCAGCACCGAGACCAAGAAGAAGATCCCCGAGCTGCTCGGCAAGAAAACGATCACCGACGCCACCAGGCTGGTGCTGGTCAACGCCATCTATTTCAAGGCGACCTGGACGCATCAGTTCACCAAATCCTCGACGACCGAGCAGCCTTTTCACGCGCCCGGCCACGACGTCCGCGCGCCGCTCATGACCAACATCGACCGCTATCGGCTGGCGCGCTTTGACGGAGGCCAAGCGCTGGAGCTGCCGTACGGCGCGGGCGATCTGGCGATGGATGTCATCCTGCCAACGAAGAAAGATGGGCTGCCTGCCATCGAAAAGGCGCTGGTTGGCGGCGCGTTGACCGGATGGTTGGCGGCCCTCAAGTCGGCGCGGGTCGAGGTCAGCCTGCCACGCTGGAAGACCTCGGCCGCCCTGGAGCTGGCCGACACGTTGAAGGCGCTCGGTGCCAAGCTGGCCTTCGAGTTTCCCGGCGCCGACTTTTCCGGCATCGACGACACCCGCGAGCTCTTCTTGTCGGCGGTCATTCACCAGGCGGTCGTCGACGTGAACGAAGACGGCACCGAAGCCGCCGCAGCGACGGCGATGATGATGGAAGCCGAGGCCGCGCCGCCGTCCGATCCGCCGATCGTCTTCCGCGCCGATCATCCGTTCGTCTATCTGATCCGCGACACCAGCACCGGCGCCGTGCTGTTCGCCGGTCGACTCAACGACCCGAAAGGCAACTGACCGATGCGCCAACCGCTGGTGACGCACACCCAGGCCTTCGTCAACGGCGCCCAGGCTGCCGGTGCCAAATATGTAAAGCCCGGCATTTCGGAGAGTCCCGAAACGGATCTGCAACTCGCTCTCGGCTGGCCCCGTATGCGTTATCTCGTCGACGGCCACCCCGACGGACAACTCACCGATCTGACGACGCTGAAAGACAAAATTTTCGACTCGTACGACGAAGGTGTGCCCACCGAGCTCGCCGCGCGCCGGATCCGCACCATGACCGCGTTCATGTGCGACTCCGACGGAACGTGGCGCGATGCTCCGTTGAAGGCGCTCAAAGACGGCTCGGCATTCACGCCGCAGTCGGCGGCGACCTTCATCCGCGAAAATCTGGCCTCCAAGGCCGAGAGCATGGGCCTCAATGGCGAGGTTTATGCCCTGCTCGAGGCGCTGGTCGGGCCCGACGTGGTCCTCGGTGCCATCGTCGACGCGCTCGAGCAAGCGCCGCAAAAACGCCTCGAGGACGACGACCGAAAGCTGTGGTGGATGGTGCGTTGGCTCAGCCGGCTGATGCTGCGCGTCCACGTCGACCGCGCGCCGAAGCTGCGCGCGCGGCTGGCCACGCTGTACCGGAGTATCGGCAAAGACGGCAGGTTGGTGGACGACTTCGACCAGGCACTGCACGGGCCCAAGGCCGAGCAGGCCACGCGTTCGCTGGTCGACATTTCACTGTGGAACGACGTGCCGGCAGCGACGGTGATTGCGGCCGTCCAGGGCCTCGAGCTGACGCGCTACTCGTTCTCTCCCGAGCCACGTCTGGTCATGCTGGCGGGCGAGCCGATCGTCGAGCTCTATCGGAAAAAGTGGAATCTTTTGCACGACGCCGCTGACCAGCGCGCGCTGGTGGCGCAGTTCGGGGTGTTGCGCGTACCGGGGATTGCCGCGCTGATGGCCGAGCTCGCTGCCAAGTCCAAGGCCAAGAAGCAGGCCCAGGCCTGGCTCGATGCACATCCCGACCTGGCCCGCGATAGCGCGAAGCCGGCGCCCATCGCGGCGAAGATCGATTTCAAGCAGCTCGACCCGCAGCAGATCCTCGGCCAGCTCGACGCATCCGTCGAAGGCAACGACTGGGCGGACTTCTTCGAGCTCGACCCCGAGGACCGCTACCATGGCATGCGGCTCGTTGCGGCGCGCAACGCGACCGACTGGGGCCTGGTGATCGAGCGTCTGCAGGGCTGCAACGACGACTCGGCACAGGTGAAAAGATGGCGGTTCGGCAGCAGAGTGCCCGAGCCAGGCCTCGACGACGGCGATGCGCCGATCTCGTTTACCGTCGAGGATGGCGAGATGGTTGGCCCGGAAGGCCCTCTCGTCATGAAGAGCGCGATGATCAAGACGTACGACCTCGGCGCTTGCGAGACGCCCTGGGAGACGGCGTTCCGGGCCTATGCCGCGCATTTTCCCAACGGTGTGTGGCCCGGGCTTGGCGAGGTCGTAGCCCGGCTCAACCTGGCGTCGCCGGGCCAGGTGATCATCGAGAGCCGCGCCTGGGAACACGTACCGCTCAACGGAAAAAAGCAGATCTTGCCCAGCCAGTCCAAGGTATTTCAGTCGCTGGCCGCGGCGATTGCCAGCGCGGATGCCAGGCTGTGGAAGCCGGGAAAACCCAATACCGATTGGCGGATCAGAAGACCGTAACCTTCGGGCGCCATGAGCGTAAGCCCGGGATGAACCTCCGCGTGTTCGGTCTTGGTTTCGGGTTTTGTAGCCTTTTGGCGGGCTGTGCGCCCGTCGCTCAGCCGGCCTACCCCGCCGCTTCGGATGCGGTCAGCATCGACCGTTTCAGCGCGGCCGCCGGCAAGCTGCAGCGCCGAACGCCAAAAAACGGACTGCCCGGCCCCAATCAGCCCGTGGATTTCGACAAGCCGCCCTTCATCACCCAGTCGCGCGGTCCCGGCGGCGAGACCATTCGCTACTACAATTTCGACGTCCAGCCGACGGTGGCGGCGGCGATGTACGTGTTCGTCGGCAGCGACGGCAAGCCCGTTGGAGGCCAGCGCCATATCGTCGACGTGATCCCCGGCAACGCCGGCTACAACGACTTCTTCCGGCTCGTCGAAGTGACCGTGCCACCCGGCTATGTGCCCAATCAGATTCGTGATCTCGACGGCATTCGGCGCGCCGGACTGCCACAACGGCCCACCGCCAACCTCGTCAACCGGCCGATCGTCCCCCATGGCTCGACGGCCAAAGAGCGCCTCCATGGCCCAGCCGAGCCCGAGCAAGGCTGGTATCGCGGCCGCACCGTCGAGTGGCTACGCTTCGACGAGACCCAGCTGCAAGCCGGGCCCAAAGAGCCGGTGCCGACCTCGCCCATCTACGTCACCTTCAACAAGAACCCCGACCAGCCCGGCGGCGGGCCCCCGTCGGGGTTCGTGACCGAGCCGGGCGGCATCCAGACACACAACGTCGCCTCCAGCCTGCCAGGCGACGTCGACTACTCGCCCCTATGGATGGTCAGCTTTTACGACAACATCGCCTTCCCCAAAGTCACCAACGAGACCACCGTCCTCGCCGCGCCCTTCAAAGCGCACAACGTCGCGACGGTGAACTGCCCAGTGGTCTTCATCCAGCCACGTTAGGGCCAATGCTGGTCATGCTCGATCCGCACCCCGCCAAGCGAAGAGACGCTTCCATTTTCACAGGAGTGGGGAGGTGGGAGTCGGAAGGAACGTCTTCTAAAAAAGGGCTCTCCGACGGGCTTTGGTGGATTTCGTCCGATCTGCCCATCATCATTCCGGCTCCCAAACTCCCACCTCCTGATGAAAACGGAAGCGCGTCGCATGACGCTGCGGATGCAATTGATTGGCGTCAGGGCGTTCCGCCGTCGCGATCGCGTCGCTTGGAGGTCAGCAGCACAGCCTCGAGCGCACGCAGTCGGTCGTCGATGCTGGTGGCACGCCGATCGGCTGTATCGAGGCGCGTGTCGAGCTTGGCGTCGAGCTGTTTGACCGCGGTGCGCACGTCTTGCAGAACAGCTGGGAGTGGCTTGAGCGCGGCGATGTTGTTGCCGAGCTCGGCCAGATTGCGCTCGATGACGGTGCCGTGCGTCTGCGCTGCCTGTTCCATCGAGACCGTCTTGGCCAGAAAATCTCCGACGAGATGGCCTTGCTTGCTGAGCGCGCTGTTGATCTCGGTGACGATCTGCTTGGCCTTCTCGCGCTCCTCGGGCGGCATGCGGTCGACGAGATCGTGGATGCTGCCGGCGGTGGCGGCGATGGCCTCGAGGTTCTTGCGCTGCTCGTCGAGCGCACGCCGTTCGTCGCCGCTGCGGAGCGCCAGATGGCAAAACTGCAGCTGGGCCAGCGAGCGCTCACTGGCCCGCTTGTCGGCATCGAGATAGATGTAAAATCCGCCGGCCAGCAGCAACAAGCCGAGCGTGGCGGACACCAGCGCGAAATATCGAATCGGATAGGTTCGGTAACGATCGAGCGCCAGCCGGATGCGGTCACCGAGACTCTGGGTCGGCCCGCCTTTTCTCGTCGAGAACAACAGCACCAGCTTCTCGAGATGGCTGAGGCCTGCCAGCACCACCACGAGGAGCGTGACCGCCACCGACCAAGGCTGGCGCGACTGAATCCGCTCCGACAGCTGGGTCTGATGGAGCTCGACCTCCTGCAAGCTGGCGACGTGATCTCCGACCCAGCAGCTCCCGGCGCGATACTCGACGCCGTCTTTGGCGCCGCAAGCGGCCAACAACAACACCAGCCAGCACAACCCCAAGGTACGCATGGCAGCCATCCTGGCACAGCGTATGCGCGACGTCAGTGCTTGCAATCTTTGCCAGACCTTCTAAGCATGGCCTGTGTACGGCTTCTCCGCCCGACTGCGCGCGCTCATTCGCAGGCTTTTGCCGCAAAACGAGTCGCAGCATCTGTTTGCGCTGACGCTGGTGGTGGGCGTGGTGTGCGGGCTCGTCGCTGTGGCCTTTCACCTGGCCTTGCGCGCAGCCGAATTGCTCCTCATCGATCGCGCGCTACACGCGCCCGGCTGGAGCTGGATGGTCTGGACGGTGGTCACGCCCACGATCGGCGGCTTGATAGCCGGCGCAGCGCTCGTCTGGATCGTCCCCGGCGCCCGCGGCTCAGGCATTCCACAAGTGAAACAAGCCTTCGCCATCGAAGGCGGCCGCATCCGTTTTCGCGATGCGCTCGGCAAGTTCGTGCTGTCGGTGCTGCAGATCGGCACGGGCGCGTCGCTCGGTCGCGAAGGCCCAACGGTACAGATCTGCGCCGGCGCCGCCAGTGCGCTGGCCCGTGCCACATCACTGCCACCGCGCAACATGCGCCGGCTCACGCCCGTCGGTGTGGCCGCAGGTATCGCCGCTGCCTTCAACGCGCCGATCGCCGCCGTCACCTTCACCATCGAAGAGATCGTCGGTGCGCTCGACCATACCGTGCTCTCCGGCGTGGTCGTCGCCGCCGCCTTGGCCGCCGTCATCGAGCGCAGCATCCTCGGCGCGCACCCGGTCATCGAGGTCAAGCAGGTCTTCGGTCTCGAGCATCCGTCGTCGCTGGTCTTCTTCGCCGTGCTCGGCGTGGCCGCTGGGTTGATCTCGGTGGTGTTCACCGATTCGCTGCTCGGCGTCCGTCGCTGGTTCCGTGGCTTGTCGCTGTTGCCGCTGTGGACCCAGCCCGCTGTCGGCGGCATGGTCACCGGCGTCCTGGCCGTGGTCGCGCTCAAGTTTCTGGGCACCGGCGGCGTCACCGGTGGCGGCTACGAGACGCTCAGCCGGGCACTGGATGGCCAGCTCGGGCTCAAGATCTTGTTGGCGCTGGGTGGCCTCAAGCTGGTGGCGACGACGTTTTCCTACTCGAGCGGTGGCGCCGGCGGCATCTTCGCGCCGTCGCTGTTCATCGGCGCCATGCTCGGAGGCGCGGTCGGCTATCTCGACGTGACGTTGCTCGATCACGAGAGCCGTCAGCTCGGCGCGTTTGCGCTGGTCGGCATGGGC